>SWCD01000599.1_pt1 | contig 14741 bp, 13 predicted proteins | sample 4693011 | NCBI WGS metagenome assembly SWCD01 (sample SAMN10267278, study PRJNA491770) | bioreactor metagenome | isolation source: DHS bioreactor inoculated with marine | place: Japan: Omine Ridge, Nankai Trough | reverse complement strand
AGCACAGGCGGAATCTCCATGATAGACCGTGCGGACAGTCCCCGGGGGCCGATCTTCCCCCCCTGGACGGACAAGGTGCTGAAACTCGGCGGAGCCGTGGCCGGGATCGGCGTCGTGTACCTCGCCCTGCTGGCGGCCTACGGCGCCTCGCCGGAGACCCTGAACGTGGGCTACGAGCCGGATCAGCCGGTCGAGTACAGCCACCGCCTCCACGTCGGCGAACTCGGCATGGACTGCCGCTACTGCCACAACTCGGTGGAGAATGCGGCGATGGCGGCCATCCCCCCCTCCCAGACCTGCATGAACTGCCACGCGCAGGTCCGGAAGGAGAGTGACAAGATCGTCACGCTGCAGGACAGCTACACCACCGGCAAACCGATCCCGTGGGTCCGCGTCCACGACCTGCCGGACTACGTCTACTTCGACCACAGCGCCCACGTCGCGCGCGGCGTCGGATGTGTCTCCTGTCACGGGCGGGTGGATCAGATGGAGGTCGTCCGCCAGGTCGAGCCGCTCTCCATGGCCTGGTGCCTCGACTGCCACCGCAACCCCGAGGAGCACCTTAGGCCTTTGGACCAGGTCACGAGCATGGATTGGGTCGCGGAAGAGGAGCCCGAGGCTCTGGGCCGACGCCTGAAAGAGGAATACGACATCAACCCCTCCACCAATTGCTCCACGTGTCACCGATGAACGACAAGCAAAGCGGTAAGGGCTCGTCTGGAAAGAAGCGCGTCCGTTGCACCGAGAGCGCCGCTGCGCCCGTCCAGCAAGGCGCGAGGAAGGCGCAACCTTACTGGTTTCAACCGACGAGCAACGCAGATGGGCGGGATGCAGCGGCCCTCGAATGCAGCAGTTATTCCCAGACGAGCCCTAAGGGCTGGTGGCGAAGCCTGGACGAGCTTCAGGACACGGACGAGTTTTGCGACTTCGTCAACGCCGAGTTCCCCTCCCAGGCCCCGAAACTCCTCTCGGACGTGTCCCGGCGCAATTTCCTGAAGGTGATGGGCGCATCCATGGCCCTCATGACCCTCGCGGGCTGCCGCTGGCCGGAGGAGGAGATCGTCCCCTTCGCCCACCGCCCCGAGGACACCACTCCGGGCGTCCCGAAGACCTTCGCCAGCGCCCTCGAGATCGGCGGCGTGGCGACGCCGGTCCTGGTGAAGAGCTTCGACGGCCGCCCCATCAAGGTGGACGGCAATCCGGACCACCCGGCCGGAAGTCGCGGCAGCACCGCCATCACGCAGGCGAGCGTCCTCGGCCTCTACGACCCGGATCGCAGCACTCGCCCCCGGAAGGCCGGGAAGATCGTCCCCTTTGCGGATTTCGACCAGTTCCTGGCGAGCCACTTCGCGACGCAGGGAGACGGCGCGGGGCTCCGCGTTCTCTCCGAGGCGGTCGGCTCGCCGACGCTCCTCGAGATGAGGTTGCGATTCGAGGGGACCTTCGGGAAGGCTCGCTGGCACGAGTACGAGCCGTTCTCCCGCGACGCCGAAATCGAGGGGCTCAAGGCCGCGACGGGGAGGCCGCTTCGCGCGCACCTCGATCTCAACCGCGCCACGGTGATCGTCAGCCTGGAGGACGACCTCCTCGGCGAGCACCCGGACTCGGTCCGCCTGACCCGGGCGTTCGCCGCGCACCGCAGCGCGTCAAACGGCGAGATGAACCGCCTGCACGTGGCGGAGAGCACGGTCACCGTCACCGGCGGCGCCGCGGATCACCGCTACGTGATGCCGAGCCGGGACGTGGCGAAGCTTGCCGGCGAGCTCCTCGAGCAGGTGAAGTCGGGGAAGGCCACGCATCCGATCGCAAAGGACCTCATCGAGAACTCGGACGGCGCCGTGGTCACCGCCGGGCCGGGCCAGCCGTTCCGGGTGCACCACACCGTGTTCCTCCTGAACCACGCCCTCGGGGCGGTGGGGAGGAACGTGGTCTACACCGCGGAGCGGGAGCGCCCGAACCACCACGAAGACCTGCGGGCGCTGGCCGCGGACATGGCCGCCGGCAAGGTCGAGACGCTCGTCATCCTCGGCGGCAACCCGGTGTTCAACGCCCCCGGGGACGTGGACTTCGCCGCCGCGCTTACGAAGGTGAAGACGAGCATCCACCTCGGCCTGGCGGTCGACGAGACCGGTTCGCTCGCGACCTGGCACGCCCCCGCGGCGCACTGGCTGGAGAGCTGGAGCGACGCCACCGCCTTCGACGGCACCGTCACCCCGGTCCAGCCGCTCATCCGCCCGCTCTTCGAGGGCAGAACGCCGGCAGAGCTGATCGCGACGATCATCGGCGACGGGGTCACGAAGAGCTACGACCTGGTCCGACGCCACTGGGAGCAGGTCTTCGGCGAAGAGGGCTTCGAGAAGAGCTGGCGACAAGCGCTGCAGGACGGATTCTTCGCGCGGACCGCCGCCCGGACCGTGGCTTTGACGGTGGTGAACGATATCGTGGCCGCCGCCGGTGAAGCCACCGGCGGAATCGAGGTCACCATCGGCCGCGACCCGAAGATTCACGACGGCCGGTTCGCGAACCTCGGCTGGCTGCAGGAGCTTCCGGAGCCGGCGAGCAAGCTCACCTGGGATAACGCGGCTCTCGTCAGCGTGGCCGACGCCGCGAAGTGGAACGTGAAGACCGGGGACCACGTGAAGGTCACTCGCGGCGGCGCCGCGGTGACGATCCCGGCCTTCGTTCTTCCCGGGCAGGCCGCGGGCAGCGTGGCGCTGCACGCCGGCAACGGCCGGCCGCAGGGCGGGCGCGTCGCGGAAGGTTCCGGGACGAACGTCTATCCCCTCTTCGCCGCGGGCGGCGGGTTCACCGTGACGAAGGCCGCGGGCGCGACGAAGCTCGCCTCCACCATGAACCACCACGCCATCGACAACGTGGGCGCGAAGGAGGTGGAGCGCCGGGCGCACGACCTGATCCGACAGGCCACGCTCGAGGAGTATAAGAAGGACCCGGAGTTCGCGAAGCACGCGCACGGGCCGGCCCTGGTCTCGCTCTTCAAGGAGCACGAGTACGAGGGGCACCGCTGGGCGATGATGATCGACCTCTCCTCCTGCACCGGCTGCAGCGCGTGCGTCACCGCCTGCCAGTCGGAGAACAACGTCCCGGTGGTGGGCAAGGAGGAGGTCCTGATCGGCCGGGACATGCACTGGCTCCGCGTGGACCGCTATTTCAAGGGCGATCCCGAGGAGCCGGAGGTCGGCCACCAGCCGATCCCGTGCATGCAGTGCGAGAACGCGCCGTGCGAGCAGGTCTGCCCCGTCGCCGCCACCGTCCACAGCGACGAGGGCTTGAACGACATGGTCTACAACCGCTGCATCGGCACGCGGTACTGCTCCAACAACTGCCCCTACAAGGTGCGCCGGTTCAACTGGTTTCTGAACCACGACGGCATGTCCGACATCGAGCGGATGCGCTTCAACCCCGACGTGACGGTCCGCGCCCGCGGAGTCATGGAAAAGTGCACCTACTGCGTCCAGCGGATCAACGCCGTCAAGATCGACGCCAGGAATGCGGGACGGGAGATCGAGGACGGGGAGGTCCTGCCGGCCTGCGCCCAGTCCTGCCCCGCCGAGGCCATCGTCTTCGGCGACCTCTCTGATCCCGAGAGCCGGGTGCGGAAGCTGGCGGACAGCCAGCGGGCCTACGGCCTCCTCGAGGAGTTGAACGTGAAGCCGAGAACCCGCTACCTGGCGCGGCTGAAGAACCCCATGGGGTCGACGAAATGAGCACGATCGCCATCGATCACTCGGCCGACAACACCATCGAGGATCCGGGGGAGCGCGCGCCCCTCGTCCTCGGCGAGCACGACTACGGCACCGTCACCGACGCCATCTGCGGTATCGCCGAGAAGAAGGAAGTCCCGAAGGCCTGGAAGGTCGGCTTCCTGGTCTCCGGGCTGATGATGAGCGTCCTCTTCGTGATGATCGGCTACCTCTTCTTCGAAGGCGTCGGCGTCTGGGGCGTCAACAAGCCGGTGGGCTGGGGTTTCGCCATCGTCAACTTCGTGTTCTGGGTGGGTATCGGCCACGCCGGGACGCTGATCTCCGCGATCCTGTTCCTCTTTCGCCAGCGCTGGCGGACGAGCATCAACCGGTTCGCGGAGGCCATGACGATCTTCGCGGTGATGTGCGCCGGCGTCTTCCCGGCCATCCACGTCGGTCGCGTGTGGGTCATCTACTGGGTCTTCCCCTATCCGAACCAGATGGCCATGTGGCCGAACTTCCGCAGCCCGCTCTTGTGGGACGTCTTCGCGGTGAGCACCTACGCCACGGTCTCCATGGTCTTCTGGTACATGGGCATGATCCCGGACCTGGCCTCGCTTCGGGACCGGGCCACGACGAAGCTCCGCCGGATCGCGTACGGCCTGGCGAGCCTGGGCTGGCGCGGGTCGCAGCGTCACTGGCACCGCTACGAGATCGCCTACGGGCTGCTCGCGGCGCTGGCCGCGCCGCTGGTGCTCTCCGTACACTCGGTGGTGAGCTTCGACTTCGCGGTCAGCCAGCTTCCGGGCTGGCACACCACGATCTTCCCGCCCTACTTCGTGGTCGGCGCCATCTTCTCCGGCTTCGCCATGGTGCTGATGCTGATGATCCCGGTGCGCGAGTGGTTCGGGATGAAGGACTTCGTCACGCCGCGCCACCTCGACAACATCGCGAAGATCATCCTGGTGACCGGTTCCATCGTGGGCTTCGCCTACTCCATCGAGCTGTTCATCGCGTGGTACAGCGGCAACCCCTACGAGTCGTTCGCCTTCATGAACCGCGCGCTGGGGCCCTACGCCTTCTCCTACTGGATCATGGTGAGCTGCAACGTGTTCGTGCCGCAGCTACTCTGGTCGAAGAAGATCCGGAGCAACCTGAAGGCCCTCTTCATGATCGCCATTCTGGTGAACGTGGGCATGTGGTTCGAGCGCTACGTGATCGTCGTCACCTCGCTCTCCCGCGACTTCCTGCCGAGTTCCTGGGGCACCTACACCCCGACCTGGGTGGACATCCTGACCCTGATCGGCACCTTCGGACTCTTCATCCACCTGTTCCTGCTCTTCGTCCGGTACATGCCGATGATGGCGATGGCGGAGGTCAAGGCGGTGATGCACGACACCGGCCTGGTTCGCACCCCGAAGGTCGAGGACGAGCCGCCCAGGAAGGCGAAGGCGCCGGCAAGTCCGGCCGGAGCGCTGCTCGAGTTCACCGACCCGGACGCCATGAAGAAGGCGGCGGCGAAGGTCCGGGACGAGGGCTACGTCAAGTGGGACGCGTACTCGCCTTTCCCGGTCCACGGCCTGGACCGTGCCATGGGCATCAAGCGCTCGAAGCTGCCCCTGGTGGTGTTCGCCGGCGGGATGACCGGGCTTCTGCTCGGGACGCTCCTGCAGTACGCGACGAACGCGGTGGACTACCCGTTCCTCTCGAGCGGGAAGCCGCTGTCGAGCATTCCGGCCTGGATCCCGGTGAACTTCGAGATGACGGTCCTGCTGGCGGCGTTCGGAGCGTTCCTCGGAATGCTGGCCATGAACGGCCTCCCCCGCTTCTGGCACCCGACCTTCACCAGCGACCGGTTCAAGCGGGTGACCACGGACCGGTTCTTCATCGGGATCGACGCCGACGACCCGAAGTTCGACGTCGAGAAGACCGCCGGGTTCCTCCGGACTCTCTCGGACGGCCCGGTCGAAATTCTGGAGGGCGAGTAGATGCCACGCGCCGTTGCTCCGATCCTGGCGATCCTGATCGCCCTGGCGCTGGTCCCTCTGGCCCTGGTGGCCAAGGCGCGCGTCTCCCCGTCGAAGAAGCCCCGCGTGCACCTCGTGCCGGACATGGACCAGACGAGGGGGTTCAAGCCGCAGCAGGCCAACCGGGTCTTCCGCGACGGCCGCGCCATGCGCCCGCCGGTGCCGGGCACGGTGGCGCGCGGCGAGGCGGCGCTCGACGACCACTTGAACCGCGGGAAGATCGGCGAAGAGTGGGCCACGGGCCTGCCGCTGCCACTCACCCGCGAACTTCTCGAGCGCGGGCGCGCGCGGTACGACATCTTCTGCGCCACCTGCCACGGGCTGACCGGTGACGGCAAGGGCCCGACCGCGGTGCGGGCGGAGGATCCGGAAGTGCTCGAGCAGGGGGCCTGGGTTCCGCCGACTCCCTACGACAACGAGCAGGTCCGCAATCGCCCCGTGGGCCACGTCTTCAACACGATCACGAACGGCATCCGCAACATGCCGGCCTACGGGCCTCAGATCCCGGTGAACGACCGCTGGGCGATCGTGGCCTACGTCCGGGCGCTGATGCGGGCCGGGCGATCCACGATCGAGGACGTTCCCGCGGACATGAGGGGGAAGCTCCGGTGACGACCTCGACCACCACACCCGAAATCCCCGCCGAGGCTCTGAAGGTGGGCGCCGGCGCGCAGAAGCTGATGATCGCCCTCCTCGTGATCGGCGCGGGCATGATCGGCACGGCCGCCCTGCTCGCGGACTGGGAGCATTTCATCCGCTCCTACCTGACGGGCTTCGCCTTCGTGCTCTCGCTGTCGCTCGGCGCGCTGTTCTTCGTCATCCTGCAGCACCTGACGCGCTCCGGCTGGAGCGTGACGGTCCGGCGCCTGGCGGAGGTCATGGCCGGGGCGGCGCTCCCGGTGGCGATCCTCTTCATCCCCGTGATCCTCGGCACCGCCGCCCTCTACGGCTGGGCCGGTGAAGGCCACGGCGGCTTCAGCCACAGCAAGGCGACATGGCTGAGCCCCACCTTCTTCACCGTCCGCTGCGGCATCTACTTCGGGATCTGGATCCTGCTCTCCCGCTTCTTCCTCCGGAACTCGGTCCGCCAGGACGAGAGCGGGGACCCAAAGATCACCTCGAAGATGCAGAAGGTCGCCCCGATCGGGATGGTCCTCTACGCCATAACCATCACCCTGGCCGCCTTCGACATCATGATGTCGCTCGACGCCCACTGGTTCTCCACGATCTACGGCGTCTACTACTTCTCCGGCGCGCTGGTGGCCTTCTTCGCCTACGTGATCCTGGCGGTTTTCTTCCTGAAGCGGGCGGGCAAGCTCGGCCACGCCGTGAATGTGGAGCACCGGCACGACCTCGGCAAGCAGCTCTTCGCCTACGTGATCTTCTGGGCGTACATCGCGTTCTCCCAGTACATGCTGATCTGGTACGCGAACATCCCCGAGGAGACCCAGTGGTACCTGATCCGCCAGCAGGGCGGGTGGGAGTACTTCGGGTTCGCGCTCCTGATCGGCCACTTCGCGCTGCCCTTCCTCCTGCTCCTGCCGAGGGAGATGAAGCGGCGCTCCGGGGTGCTCGCGGGGATGGCGTTCTGGATCCTTCTGATGCACCTGATCGACCTGCACTGGCTGCTCGCGCCCACGGCGCACGGCGGCGAGCCGCACGCCTACTTCGGCCTGGCCGAGATCCTGGTGACGGGAGGTCTGACGGCGCTCTTCACCGCCGCGGTCCTCATGAAGCTCCTTTCCGTCTCCCTGATCCCGGCGAAGGATCCCCGGCTTCCCGAGTCCCTGGCTTTCGAGAACCATTGATATGAACGTCGAGAGACCGCAGGATGAGCTTAGAGCGCAGCCGATCGTGATCGTGGGGGTCGTGAGCGCGGTCCTTCTCTTCGCGGTGATCGTCGCCCTCTCCGCGCTGTTCGTTTCCGTGGAGGAGGGCGAGATCGCGGAGAAGACCGCCGGCCAGGCGCCGAGCGAGATGCGCAAGCTTCGAAACGATCAGCTCCTCTTGCTTTCCGATTACCGGTGGGTGGACCAGGCGAACGGCATCGTCCGGATCCCGATCGACCGGGCCATCGACTTGATGCTCGCCGAAGAGGCGAAGAAGGAGAGAGACCGATGAAGGCGAGCGCCCACGGGGCGATCCCGATCGTCCTCGCCATACTCCTTGCCCTCGCGGTGACGGGGCCCGCCCTCGCGCAGCGGGCGGAACCCGCCCCCGAAGAGACGGAAGGGGTGGACATCAAGCCGAACATCGGCGCCCAGATCCCGCTCGACGCGGTGTTCGTCGACGAGAACGGCAAGGAGATCCGGCTCAGGGACTACATCACCGGGGACAAGCCGGTGATCATGAGTCTCGGTTACTACCGCTGCCCGCTGCTCTGCGACCTCGTCCTGAACGGCGTGGTGGACGCGCTGAAGGGCGTGGAATGGGATCCCGGAGATCAGTTCGAGATGATCACCATCTCCATCGACCCCAAGGAGACCCCGACCCTCGCCAAGCTGAAGAAGCAGAACTACGTGCGCGGCTACGGCAAGCCCTCCGCCAACCGCGGGTGGCACTTCCTCACCGGCAAGCAGGAGTCCATCACCGCGGTGGCGAACGCCGTGGGTTTCTACTACCGCTACGACGAGAAGCAGGACCAGTTCATCCACGGGGCGGCGGTGTTCCTGCTGACACCGGACGGGAAGCTGTCGCGGTGCCTTCGGGGGATCATGTTCGACTCCCAGACGGTCCGCCTCTCCCTGGCCGAAGCCTCCGAGGGCAAGCAGGTCTCCACATTCGACAGCCTGCTCCTGCTCTGCTTCCACTATGACGAAACCGAAGGGACGTACTCCCTGCAGGCCATGAACGTGATGCGCATCGGCGGCGTCATGGTCATGGTCGTCCTGGCTGCGATCCTCTTCCCGGCCTGGCTCCGCTCCCGGAAGCGGAAGACCGATATCCCCAAGCCCGAGGACGGTTAGAACATGACCGGAATTCCCCTTCTGGCCCAGTCCGACGGACGCTTCTGGCTTCCGGACGCGGCCTCCTATCAGGCCGAGCAGGTGGACGCGGTCTTCTCGTTCATCTTCTGGATCTCGGTGTTCTTCTTCGCGCTGATCGTTTTCCTGATGCTGTTCTTCATCCTTCGGTATCGCTTCCGGAAGGGCCAGGAAGTCAAGGCGGCGCCGAACAGCAGCATGACCATCGAGATCATCTGGACGGTGATTCCGGTGATTGTGGTGGGGGTTATCTTCTGGGTGGCTTTCCGGGCCTACATGAAACTGACGGTTCCGCCGAGCAACGCCTACGAGATCCACGTCGTGGGGCAGAAGTGGAAGTGGTTGTTCGAGTACCCGAACGGCTGGGTGGACGACACCCTCCACGTCCCCGGAGATCAGGCGGTGCTCCTCACCATGCGGTCCGAGGACGTCATCCACAGCATGTACATCCCGGCCTTTCGACTGAAGATGGACGTGGTGCCGGGACGTTACAGCAAGGCCTGGTTCGAGGCCACGAAGACGGGCACGTTCGACATCTACTGCGCGGAGTATTGCGGCACGTCCCACTCCGACATGATCACGAAGATCATCGTCCACGAGCCGGGAGGCTACGAGAAGTGGCTGCGCGAGGCGTCGAGCCTGCTCTCCCCCACCTTACGGGTGCAGGATCTCAACGATCCGCTCGGACTGGCGGGGAGGATCAAGACGGGCACCGACGCGGTGGCGGTCTATATCCGCGAACACCTCTCCGAGGGCGGAACGGAGCTCCTCTCCGCCTGGGACGGCGTTTCGGCGCCGGCGGACGATCTCAGGCTGACCCTGATCTCCGACCTGAACGCCATCCTGAAGGGCGAGTCGATCTACGACCCGGAGCGCTTCACGGGCATCGAACTGGCCGCCGACACGACCACGCTCCTCAAGAGGAACCCCGAGGGCGAGGACCTGATCCAGTTGAACCGGTTCCTCCTCTCGGACGCCCTGCCCGACTTCTTCACTCGCGGGCCGGACATGGTCGAGGCGGGACGCTACATCTATACGCGAAAGGGCGGCTGCGCGTCCTGCCACACCATCGACGGCAACGCCAACGTGGGCCCGAGCTTCCTCGGCATCTACGGCCAGGACCGCGCGCTGGAAGGCGGCGAGAAGGTGACGGTGGACGAGAACTACATTCGCCAGTCGATCTTCGAACCGCAGGCCAAGGTGGTCCTCGGCTACAAGGATCGCGCCGTGATGCCAACCTACAAGGGCCGCCTCTCGGATCGCGAGATCGACGCGCTGATCTCGTTTCTGAAGACTCTCAGGAAGTGACGGGAACGCTCTGATGACGAACGCCAACTCACAGGAGCAGGGGGCCGGGGCCGAGGTGAACTACCTCAACTGCTCGCGGGGTCTCAAGTCCTGGCTCTTCACGCTCGACCACAAGCGGATCGGGGTCATGTACCTCATCTTCACGATGGGGTCGTTCTTCCTGGGGGGCATCTTCGCCCTGCTCGTGCGCACCGAGCTCCTGACCCCCCAGCAGACCATCATGGACGCCGACACGTACAACCAGATGTTCACGCTGCACGGCGCGGTGATGACGTTCCTCTTCGTGATCCCGGGCATCCCGGCGGCGATCGGGAACTTCATCCTGCCGGTCATGCTCGGCGCGAAGGACGTGGCCTTCCCGCGGCTCAACCTGGCGAGCCTCTACCTCTACATGATCGGCGCGAGCTTCGCCCTGCTCTCCATCGCCCTCGGCGGCGTGGACACCGGCTGGACCTTCTACACGCCGTACGCCACGGAGACGAACACCGCGGTCATTCCCATGACCCTGGGGGCTTTCATCCTCGGGTTCAGTTCGGTCTTCACGGGCATCAACTTCATCGTCACGGTGCAGAAGCTCCGCCCGACCGGGATGACCTGGTTCAAGATGCCGCTGATGCTGTGGGCGCTCTACGCCACCGCCATCATCCAGATCCTGGCGACGCCGGTGCTCGGCATCACGTTGCTGCTCCTGATCTTCGAGCGGCTTTTCGGGGTGGGGATCTTCGATCCCGCGATGGGTGGAGACCCGGTGCTCTATCAGCACTTCTTCTGGTTCTATTCCCATCCCGCGGTCTACATCATGATCCTGCCGGCGATGGGCATCGTGAGCGAGATCATCTCGCCGTTCAGTCGAAAGCACATCTTCGGCTACACTTTCATCGCCTTCTCCTCCATCGCCATCGCCCTCCTGTCGTTCCTGGTGTGGGGCCACCACATGTTCACCAGCACGCAGTCGGCGCTGGCGAACACGATCTTCTCGGCGCTGACGTTCTCGGTGGCGATCCCCTCGGCGGTGAAGGTGTTCAACTGGCTGGCGACGATGTACCGCGGGCGGATCATCCTGAAGACGCCGATGCTCTACGTCCTGGGGTTCATCTTCCTGTTCGGCATCGGCGGGCTGACGGGCCTCTTCCTGGGAGCCCTGGCCACCGACATCCACGTGCACGACACCTACTTCGTGGTCGCGCACTTCCACTACACGATGTTCGGCGGCCCGGTGATGGCGATGGTGGCCGGGCTCTTCTACTGGTGGCCGAAGTTCTTCGGACGGATGTACCGCGAGAGCTGGGGCCGGCTCTCCGCACTCCTCGTCTTCGTCGGGTTCAACCTGACCTTCTTCCCGCAGTTCCTGATGGGCCTGCGCGGCATGCCGCGGCGGTACTTCAACTACCCGGAGAAGTTCGAGTCCCTGCACCAGCTCTCCACGGCCGGTGGCTACCTCCTCGGCATCGGCTTCATGGTGATGACCTTCACGCTGATCCACGCGCTGTTCCGCGGCAAGAAGGCCCCCGACAACCCGTGGGGATCGGCCACGCTGGAGTGGCAATGCTCCTCTCCGCCACCCCTGCAGAACTTCGACACGCCGCCGGTGATTACCGACCCCTACGACTTCTCCGTCCTCCAGTACGACGAGGAGACGGACAGCTACTCCATGAAGAGCAAAACGGCCTGACATGACCGAGCACAATCCTCACGTCGCCCACCACTTCGACACCGAGAAACAGCAGTTCGAATCCGGCAAGCTCGGGATGTGGGTCTTCCTGGTGACGGAGATCCTGCTCTTCGGCGGGCTCTTCTGCTGGTACGCGGTGTACCGCTCGCATCACCCGGAGGTCTTCATCTACGCCAGCCGGTACCTCGACAAGGTGCTCGGCGGCATCAACACCGTGGTGCTGATCTGCTCCAGCCTGACGATGGCCTGGGGCGTCCGGGCCGCCCAGATGGGGAACACGAAGCTGCTCGTCCGGATGCTCACGATCACCCTCCTCTGCGCCGTCGGGTTCCTCGGGATCAAGGCGGTGGAGTACAACCACAAGTGGAAGGAGGGGCTCCGGTTCGGGAAGTACTACGCCCCCCACCACGAAGCCGAAGCCGAGAAGCCGGTGGTCGAGGAAGTGAGTCCGCCGGTTGCCCCGCCGGGTACGGGCGAAGAGGAATCCCTGATCGCCCCCGCGGCCACGGGACCGGAAGGCCTGGACCTTCTGGAGAAGAAGCAGGCCGAGGAGCACGTCCCCGAAAACCTGCGCACCTTCTTCAGCATCTACTTCGTGATGACCGGTCTGCACGCCGTCCACATCCTCGCCGGAATGGGCGTGATCCTGTGGCTGCTGATCCGGGCCAGGAAGGGCGTCTTCGGTCCAAAGTACTTCCTGCCGGTGGACCTCGGAGGCCTCTACTGGCACCTCGTGGACCTGGTGTGGATCTTCCTCTTCCCTCTCCTTTACCTCATCCATTGAGGGGTGCGCGATGAGCCAAGATAACGATTCCCACGTGCACATCGTCCCGCCGAAGATCCTGCTCGGCGTCTTCGCCGCGCTGATCTTCCTCACCTTCGTCACGGTCGCCGTGACCTGGGTGGACCTGGGCAAGCTGAACCTCGTGGTGGCCCTCGGCGTGGCCACCGTGAAGGCCACCCTGGTCGCCCTCTACTTCATGCACCTGCGCTGGGACCGACCGTTCAACGGCGTGGTCTTCCTGGTTGCCATCTTCTGCGTTTTTCTCTTCATCACGATGGCGCTCCTGGACACCACCCAGTACCAGCCGACCCTGGAGCAGGGCTCCGCGACGGGGATGAGATGACGGAGGAAACAGGAGAGAAGGACCTGCGCCCCCTGGGCCTGAAACTCTTCCTCGCCGGTCTCACCACACTGCTCGGCGCCAGCCTGGTGGGCTACCTTCTCGTCCGCCTGAATGCCGAGGTGTGGCCGCCCCCGGGCATCCCGGCGGTCCCCGCCACCCTGTGGATCAGCACCGGGATCCTCATCCTCTCGAGTTTCACCATCCACGCCGGCCTCTCGAGCATCCGCGAGGGCAACCAGCGCGGCCTGCGCTCGGGCCTGGTCCTGACCATCCTCCTCGGCGTCACCTTCCTCGGAAGCCAACTCCTGAACGGCGCCGCCATCTACAAGGTCCTCCTCTCCGAAACGAAGGATCTCTACTCCTTCACCTTCTTCCTCCTGACCGCCCTGCACGCCATCCACGTGATCGGCGGGTTCATTCCTCTCGGCATCGTCACGAAAAAGGCCTACGCCGGCGCGTACAGCGAGGCGGAGCACGTCGGGGTGCGGCTGACGGCGGTGTACTGGCACTATCTGGATGCGGTGTGGATCGTGATGTGTGTGGTGTTGACGGTCTGACCGGGGTCAGGTCTGACATTCCCCTGAATCCAGACATTCCCCAACCCCGAAGGGCGACCTTCCAGGGTGGTGGCCGACCCGGCGGGTGGCCCTCCAAAACCGCGCTCAAGAGGACATTGGAGGGCGCCGCGCCGGCGGCGCCGTTTTTGGGATTGGGGGTGGGGTACCAACGCGCAATCCCAAGGGGGACGGTGAATGGTGAGTGGACGGGTTCAATCAGAATGGGTCGAAGCCCAAGCCCACCAGAACGCGTGCATCACGCCCGCCTCCCCCGTCCTTGGCGGGGTGCCGTCGTAGTCGTGGATGACCTGCGGCGCGGCTCCCGGCTCGAAAACCACCAGCACCCGGCTCCAGGCCTCGTACTCCCCCTTCGGCGGGTACGGACTGACCGGGTAGCGGAGCATCTGCTTGCCGCGGTAGCTGCCGTAAGGGCGGCGGCTGTAGTGCTTGCGGAAGACCGGGTCCGGGCCGAGGACGACGGTGTCCGGGTGGGCCTTCAACCAGTCCCCCCAGGCGACGACCTCGGATGGGAGGAGGGTCAGCACGTTCCCGGCTTCGGCGTCGGGGCCGGTGACGGCCTTGGCCAGGAGCTGGGAGTAGAGGCTCTCGCCGCCCGGGGTCTCCCGGTGCGGGAAGAGGAGCAGGTTCGAGTTGTAGAGGAGCCCGCTCACGCGGAACTCCGCGGTCTCGCCGCCGACGCGCCGGTCGAAGACGGCCACGCTGTCGCAGAGGGGGTGGTAGGTCACGGCGAACGGGGTCTCGCCGATCTGGTCGTTGATGATCTCGTGCCAGTTGAGCAGGTGCAGCGGGTAGGCGCGGGCCACGCCGTCGATCACGACGCCCACCACCCGGTCGGCGCTGACGAGGAGCCTGCGCATCTTCCGGCTGGGGTGCGTCTGAAGTTCGAGGGCGGTGTAGAAGTCCGGATCGCTCATGGCCCGGACGCCGTTGCGCGGCATACCGGAGGAGACGATGGCTCCCTCTTCGAGCAGCGACGGGGTCAGGGCGAAGCGGTAGGTCTCGATGTCCTCGCCATCGCCGAAGGTGACCGCCCGGTGCAGGCCCAGGATGCGGATCACCTGCACCGTGACGACGATCGAGACGATGAGCGCGAGCACGAGGACCCAGCCGCCCGACCAGAAGGTGAAGAGCCGCTCTTTCTTCTCTCCCATCAGAACACCGATCCGCTGGTGGGATCGAGGACGAGCATGGCGAGGAGCAGCGGCAGGTAGATCAGGCTCGCGAAGAAGAGCGTCCGCGCCGCGGCCCGGCTCCGCTCCCGATAGAGCCGGATGGCGAGGATGAGGAAACCGACCCCGAGGATGAGCGCGCCGAGGGCGTACAACCATCCCCCACCGCAGACCG
>SWCD01011282.1_pt1 | contig 14768 bp, 15 predicted proteins | sample 4693011 | NCBI WGS metagenome assembly SWCD01 (sample SAMN10267278, study PRJNA491770) | bioreactor metagenome | isolation source: DHS bioreactor inoculated with marine | place: Japan: Omine Ridge, Nankai Trough | reverse complement strand
ATGTTCCACGATCACGGCCCGGCCAATCGGCACGGCCTTGCGTCGTGCTGGATCTACCGCCGGTATCAACAGGAAGGGTTTGGTGCGACCATGAACCCGGGTGACATGCCAAAGTATGATTTCTGTTTCAACAGCATGGCGGATCTTGTCAGGGCACACCAGGAAGCGCTACGAGCCTGAAATGTGTGACGGGAACCGGAAATTGACAAGGTGAAGCGCGATGGCAGGCGGCGTCAAGCTGGACCGGATTGACATAAACATTCTCGCCCAGCTTCAGCAGAACGGAAAGCTGACAAACGTCAATCTGGCCAATGTCGTCGGGCTGTCTCCCAGCCCGTGCCTCCAGCGTGTGAAGCGCCTGGAGAAGGCCGGCTACATCACGTGTTACAACGCGCAGCTCAACCTTGCCAGGCTGGGAGAGCACATCACAGTGTTCACCGAAATCACTCTCAATGATCACCGGCGCGAGGATTTCATAAAATTTGAATCGGAAATCCGGCGGTATGACTCGGTTCAGGAATGCCACCTGGTTAGTGGCGGTTACGACTATCTGATCAAATTCGTCGCCAGAAGCGTGGCGCATTACCAGGAGATAGTGGAGAACATTCTTGAACGAAATATCGGTGTCGAGAAGTATTTCAGCTACGTCGTGATCAAATCCATTCTGGTAAAGCAAAGCGTGCCCCTGAAGGCCATACTGCCGGTTGAAAACGACTAGATCAGGTTGCTCTGGTGAAACGGCTTCCGCCGGTGAGTGTCATTTTGGCCGCGACAGACATTCGCGCATGGACGTGGCCAGGTTTCGTATCAGGTTGAAATACAGCTCTGGGCCATCTTCCAGTGTCGCGCCCAGAGGATCCAGAACACCGTGTTTTGCATCGGTTTCCTCGGTGACGACAGCAATTATCTTGGGTGTAAACTGGGGTTCGGAAAATACGCACAGGGCATTGGCTTTGTTCAGCTTTGCCTTGATCTCCCGCACCCGTTCTGCTCCTGGCATGACTTCGGGGTTGACAGTGATGGATCCGGCAGCAGCCAGCCCGAAGCGGGTTTCGAAGTACTGATAGGCATCATGAAATACAATGAAGCCCTTGCCCTGAACCGGGGCCAGCATAGCCGAAGTTTCGTTGGTCAGGTCGTCGAGCTTGCTCCGTGTCGCCTTGGCGTTTGCCTCGTATCGGCTGGCATTTTCCGGATCAGCTGCACCCAGTGTGTTTGCAATCCGGGTGATCAGGATTTTCGCGTTTTCGGTATCAAGCCAGAAATGAAGATCGAATTCGGCATGCTCATCGTCATGTTTGGTTTCATGGTCCTCTTCGTGGTCCTCGCCGTTGTGATGGCTTTCATCGTGTTCCTCAAACGCGCCGCCTTCACGTTGCGCAAGCTTGCGCAGGGCAGGAGTGTCAATAAGCTCGATCGACTGCGCCTGTTCCCCGATGGTGGCTACCGGTTTCTCGAGGAACGCCTCAAACTCATGGCCTATCCAGAAAATCAGCTCTGCTTTCTCAAGCAGGGCTGCTTGCGACGGTTTCAGGGTATAGTCATGCGGTGAACCTGCTCCAGTCACAACGAGATCAGGCTTGCCGATCCCTTCCATGACGGCAGACACCAGGGAATGAACCGGCTTGATCGATGTAACCACTTTCGGTTCTGCATGTGCAGCGCTTACTGCCAGAAGCAGCGTGGAAGCCGAGAGCAGCAGCGTTTTTCGTAAACTCATGTCATGTCCATCCAGCGTGTTGAATTCTTATGTTTATGTAATGATATAACCTCTCATTGTGTAATGGTATAACATGTGCAATATAGTGGCGCAATACTGAGTTTTGAGAGAATCGTGCTGACGTGTTGAAAACAACTGATCCCCTGCTGCAGTTGTCAAATGCCGGCGTTGAGCGTGCCGGCAGATGGCTGGTGCGCGGCGTCGAGTTTACGCTTTCCGCTGGAGAGATCGTGACCATGATCGGACCCAACGGCTCGGGCAAATCGACCACGGCCAAGATGGCTCTTGGCATTGTCGCGCCGGATGAAGGCAGTGTTGTCAGGCGAAAGGGCCTGGTTGTTGGTTATGTGCCGCAGAAAGTTGCTATCGACTGGACACTGCCGCTGACCGTGGAGCGCTTCATGCGGTTGACGGGGAAGGTGACCAAACCGGCAGCGGATGAGGCGATGCAGGCCACCGGTGTCCTGCACTTGAGACATGAAGAAGTACGCACCTTGTCGGGTGGCGAGTTCCAGCGGGTCATGCTGGCGCGTGCCATTGCCCGCAAGCCTGATCTGCTGGTGCTGGATGAACCGGTGCAAGGCGTGGATTTCACCGGCGAAATCGACCTGTACAACCTGATCAGCCGAATTCGGGATCAATTGAATTGCGGCGTACTGCTCATCTCCCATGATCTGCATGTGGTGATGGCCGCGACTGATCGCGTGATTTGCCTCAACGGTCACATGTGCTGCCAGGGAACCCCGACCGCAGTGGCCTCAAGTGACGAATACAAGGAGCTTTTTGGCGCACGTGCCACGTCGGTGCTGGCGGTTTATGAGCACAGCCACGACCACACTCACTTGCCTGACGGCACGGTACGCCACGCTGACGGTTCAATCACCGAACACTGTCATCCCGACGATGGACATCATCATGATCATGATCATGATGACGGGCCCGGCGATGCCGGTAGCGATCAAAGACCTGGAAGGCTGGGCAATGCTGGATGATTTCTTCACACGCGCGGTGGTAGCCGGTATCGGCGTGGCGCTGGTGGCAGGACCCCTGGGCTGTTTCATTGTATGGCGGAGGCTGGCCTATTTTGGCGATACGCTGTCGCATGCTGCATTGCTGGGCGTAGCTCTTGCCCTGTTGTTGGAGGTCAACATCACGCTGGCAGTTTTTGTGGTATCGGCATGTGTCTCATTCGCCCTGCTGTTGTTGCAGAAGCGTGCCACCTTGTCGTCGGATGCGTTGCTTGGGCTGTTGTCCCATTCCGCATTGGCGCTTGGTCTGGTGGTGTTGGCGTTCATGACCTGGGTGCGTATTGACTTGATGGGTTTTCTGTTTGGCGACATTCTGTCAGTCTCACGTACCGATATTGCGGTTATCTATCTGGGCGGACTGTTGGTGATTTCAATATTGGCATTGATCTGGAATCAGTTGTTTGCGGCAACGGTGAACTATGAACTGGCCCAGGCAGAGGACATGAACCCTGACCGCGCCAACCTGGTCTTCATGCTGCTGATGGCGACGATCATCGCAATTTCCATGAAGATCGTCGGCGTGTTGCTGATCACGGCCATGCTGATTATTCCTGCGGCGACGGCGCGCCGGTTTTCGACAGGTCCCGAGCAAATGGCAATTCTTGCCGGGTTGATTGGTGTTGTGAGCGTTGTAGCGGGGCTGTTTGGCTCGCTGAAATTTGATACACCGTCCGGGCCCAGCATTGTCGTGGCTGCGCTGATGTTGTTCGTTCTCTCGCTGCTTACGGTCGGCAGGCACGTGGCAAGACGCCCGGACGCAAAACCGATTGCGACTGGCAAAGGGGCCGCGAAATGATGGTTCATGCACATGGTGAAAGTGATCTGACCCGCAATCAGTTGCTCGTCCTTGGTGCGTTGTCGCAATCAGGTGGGCCGCTTAGCGCGTACTCGATTCTCGACCAGTTGCGCGACCAGGGATTTCGCGCGCCGCTCCAGGTATATCGTGCGCTGGATAAACTGGTCGAATTCGGCATGGTGCACCGGCTGGAAAGTCTCAACGCATTTGTGGCTTGCCGTCACCCCAGTTGCGATGCGCATGAAACCATCGCGTTCACCATCTGCGACGAGTGCGGTCAGGTATCTGAAATCAGTGACGATACAATTTCCGACAGGCTGCAGTCGCTGGCCACAGACACCGGTTTTGCCTTGAAAAAATCCACCGTCGAACTGCGCGGCATTTGCCACAAATGCCAGAACGCCGCGCGAAAGGTCATGTAATGCCGGCACAAGTTGATCTGGTTGGATTTCGCAGTGAGGTACGTGCGTTCTTGAGGGACTGTCTGCCTGCGCGGATTGGCAAAAAGGTGCGATTGGGTCAGCGACTGACGAAAGCCGATCACGAACAATGGCACTCGATCCTGAATGCGAAAGGTTGGCTTGCTGTCAATTGGCCAACAGAGTTTGGCGGCACCGGCTGGACGGCTCACCAGCGCTTCATCTTTGAAGACGAGATGTGTGCCGCACACGCACCCAGAATAGTGCCGTTCGGTTTGATGATGTTGGGGCCGGTACTGCAGAAATTCGGCTCACGCGCGCAACAGGACCGGTTCCTGCCGCGCATCCTGAATGGCGCGGACTGGTGGTGTCAGGGGTATTCCGAACCCGGGGCCGGCTCGGACCTGGCGTCATTGAAAACCCGCGCGGTTCGGGATGGCGACCACTATGTGGTCACCGGTCAGAAAACCTGGACCACGCTGGGCCAGTACGCCAACTGGATTTTCTGTCTGGTGCGTACCGATCCTGATGTGAAACCGCAGGCCGGTATCTCGCTGCTGCTCATCGATATGGCCAGCCCCGGTGTGGAGGTGCGCCCGATCCGATTGCTGGACGGGGAAGCCGAGGTCAACGAGGTGTTCTTTGACGAAGTAAGAGTGCCTGTTGAAAATCTTGTCGGTGAGGAAAATCAGGGCTGGACCTACGCCAAGTATCTGTTGACCCATGAGCGCACCAATATTGCCGGAACCGGTTTTGCCAAGGCCGGGCTTGATGCGGTCAAACGCATTGCAGCTCAAGAAACCGCGGGCGGAAAACCGCTCGTTGAAAACCCGCATTTTGCAGCGCGCATGGCGCAGGTTGAAATTGACCTGATGGCCATGGAGACGACCAATCTCCGCGTCATTTCGCAGGTTGCCGCCGGCCACGCACCGGGCGTTGAAAGTTCGATGTTGAAGATCAAGGGCACCGAGTTGCGCCAGCAGATCAATGATCTGGCGAGACGGGCGGTTGGGCCATATGCAATTCCGTTCGTATCCGAGGCACTTGATGAAGGGTTCAACGAGCAGCCCGTCGGGCCGGAGTACGCAGCTCCGATAGCTGCACAATATTTCAACAATCGCAAACTGACGATATACGGCGGGTCCAATGAAGTGCAGCGCACGATCATAGCAAAACAGGTTCTTGGCCTGTGAGTACCGGAACCCGGACCAGCTTCGGAGAAACCGAAGAGCGCAAGATGTTGCAGGACAGCCTGCGGCGGTTTCTGTCTGATGTGTATTCGGATCAACAACGTAGTGCTTCATTGGCCACCCAGCATGGAGTGTCGCCGGAAATCTGGTTGCAACTGGCCGACTTGGGCGTTCTGCAAGCGTTGTTTGGCGAGCATGTCGGCGGGCTGGGCGGGCATGGTTATGATATTGCCACTGTGTTTGAGGAGATCGGGCGAGCCGGTGTGGTTGAGCCGCTGCTTGAAAATGCGGTTCTTGCAGGCGGGTTGATTGCAGATCTCGGGACACCTGATCAACACGCGCTCGTGGAAGCCGTACTGTCAGGCCACCATCAGCTTGCGTTTGCACATGGCGAACCGGGCAGCCGCTATGACCTGGCTCGCGTGACAACGACTGCCAGGTCAGATGGACGCGGATTTGTGTTGAACGGTCGCAAGGCCGTGGTCGGCAACGGTGGTTTTGCACAAACACTGCTTGCAAGTGCGCGAACCGCCGGTGAAGTTGAGTCAGAAGGCGGCATTTCGCTTTTTCTGGTTCCCGCCGACGCACCAGGTGTGTCGATTCGCAGCTACCCGAAAATAGATGGCGGATACGCAAGCGAGATCGAGTTATGCGATGTCGAACTGCCGGGTCAAGCCCTGCTGGGTTCATTGGGGACCGCGTTTCCGGCAATCGAGGCGCGGGTGTGCATGGCGATTGCCGCCGTTTCGGCAGAAGCATTGGGCGCGATGGAAACGGCCAGGGACCTCACTGTAACTTATCTTCAGACGCGGACGCAGTTTGGCCGACCCATCGGAAAGTTTCAGGTTTTGCAGCACCGCATGGCGAACATGCTGATCGAGATTGAACAGGCGCGATCTGCGGTTCTCAATCTCGCTGCGGCATTGGACAAGGGACGTGTCGAACGTGAGCGCAACGCCAGCGCGACCAAAAACCTGATCGGTCGGGTTGGGCGACTGGTGGCAGAAGAGTGCATCCAGATGCATGGCGGGATCGGCATGACACAGGAATACGCGCTGGCTCACTATGCCCGCCGCCTGGTCATGGTGGACCATGAGTTTGGCGACACCGACCATCATCTGGAGCGTTTCATCGCGTTCTCACAAGCCCAGGGGCGGGACCATGACCAGTGAAAAAACAGCCTATTACGATGACCTCGGCGATCGGGTGATCATTTACAACTCCAATGTGGCCAACCGCAATGCAATCACTCTGCAGTTGTATGATGTCATTTCGCAAGCACTGGACCTGGCCTGCGAAACCGACCGGATAAAGTCGGTTGTTTTCACCGGTGAGGGATCTTTCTTCTGTGCAGGCGGTGATTTGAACCGGATCAGGAACCGACGTTTCGAGCCGCTTGAACAGCGCAAGACCCATATCGATAGTCTCAATGACGTCATTCGCAAGTTCAGGGCGTGTCCCAAACCGGTCATAGCGGCGGTTGAAGGAGGTGCAGCCGGCGCTGGTGTCTCACTGGCCTATGCATGCGACTTCATCGTGGCCAGCATGACGGCAAAATTCACGGTCTCATATGTCAAGATCGGCCTGACCCCGGACGGCGGCATCACCCACCGCCTGATGCAGATGCTGCCACGACCCCTGGTCAACGAAATTTGCCTGTTTGCAGAACCCATTGGTGCTGAACGCCTGTATCAACTGGGTGCCTTGAACGCGCTGAGCGAACCCGGGGAGGCGATGTCGGATGCGTCTGCAATAGCGGATCGTCTTGCAACATCTCCAACCAGTGCACTTGGCCGCATCAAGGCATTGTTGAATACGGCGGAGCAGTCCACGCTTGAAGCACAGATGGACATGGAGCGCGATCACATGGCCGCTGCTGTTGCCGAAGATGCGGCAGTGGAAGGAATTACCGCGTTCTTTGAAAAGCGTAAGCCTGACTTCACCAAAGTTGGTAAATAGAGATACCTGCGCGACCTGATCCGCCGGTCCGCCAGATTCAGGTCAGGATGTCTCTTTTAGGGGCAGCGATGCTTCCTTTGTGGCGGCACCTGCGTCGCGCAGAATTTCCACATAGGCACTCCCGCCGGTGCCTCTGGAGATAGCCTGATGCGATGGTTTTGCCACATAATCGTTCACCAACTGAAAATGCCGTCGCCTGAACTCATTCATGGAGTCTGTAACCGAATTGTAAGCGGACTTTAGGTCTGCAGATCCACTGCAAGTGACCAGAGTGCGTATAGTGGACAGTCGTTTGACGTCCCGGATGAAGCTCCGATGGCCCGTCATCATGTAGGGTTGCATGCTGTCGAGAAAAGCTGCCGTGCTTGTTTTATGTTGTATTCTCAGGGCGGCATCAAAAGTCTGCATCAACGGGCTTTGAGCGGCACTCGCGCCGGCCAGGATGTAAGGTGTCTTCGACACGCCTTCGTACATCACACCTGGAGCTGACCAGCCTGAAAAGAATGGTCGAACACGATTGTAGAATATGGCCGGATCGCACCTTTCGCGTACCTTCAACACAGCATCAGTGAGGATGTACATTCGATCGGCCAGCGAGATCATTTGCTTCTGTAATTCATCAATATCATTCCGGGTGGATGCAACGACCGCGTCATACAAGGTGGCCAGTAACGGGGTACACGCAATCTCAAAATCCAGGGATGATGTCACAAACCAGGTTTCATCCGAACTACCCCGAAATCCCGAAATTAGAGTTGTATTTTCCGCGCAGAGGTCTCCGGCAGGATCTGTTTTCTTCCAGTTGAGAAAGGTCATGGATGCATATGAAAGAATCGGTTTGCGGTCCAGAAATGCGGCTAATTGGGTCATCGGGACGGCAAGTTGCCGAGGTATTCGAAAATTTGCCTCGGGCTGTCCCCATACCCAGGCGCTGGCGATCACGCACAGGCTCAAAAAAAGACGCTCTTGTTCGGGTTTTCCGTTGAGCAGGGCGAGATCAAGACCGCCGATTTCACTGATTGATCCGCCCAGACTTTGTTGTTTTATGTGCGCTGCGAGTTCGTCTGAAATACGCTCAATATTGGCAAATGCAGGCGGTATTTTCTGTAATGGGTCCGTGGCTGGTACGAAACCGCGTGATCGGGAAATCTCGTACTCCCCCAATCGACGCATGTATTGGTTCGCAATCTTGCCACCGGAGCGATTGCGGATTTGTTCGCACATGTAGTTTTACCTGTTGCGGGAAATTCAGCCGATGAGGATCATTGGAATCCGGCCATTTTTAGTTTTGCAGGATGGCAGCATTGATTCAAGGATTGATCACTGCAAATGGGCAGATCAGCAATGACCCCGTGATTCTTCGGCCCGTACGAACAAGTTGCTCCGGGGGGCAAGCCTTAATTGATGAAGACGCGAATTGAAACGGATTGGAGCGTTGAAGACTTTGAAACAGACTGCTGCCAAAGCCATACTGACTGTGGTCGGAAGTTACATGTACTTTCGAAATGCGCGCATAATTTTTCAGTTTCGACGCAAGATGGGCTACTGGCCGGATGTCTCAACACCTGCCAGATACAATGAAAAGCTTCTGTGGCGGAAATTATTCGACCACAATCCTCGTTTCACAAGGCTGAGCAATCGAGCCGCTGCGCAGGAATACCTTGTTGAGAAAGCCGGGCACCGGATGTCGTTCGCGCCTCGTATCTGGATGGGCGATGACATCCAGACAATGCCAGATGAAGTTTTCGAAGCTCCGACAGTGCTGAAGGCGCTTCATGGATCGGGGTGGAATGTATTCATTGAAGACGATCAGGTTGAGCGCAATGATATCAGGCAATTGGCAGAGAACTGGTTGGCCCGACGCTATGGGAAGGCACATCATGAATGGGCATATTTTGGAGTAAAACCTGGTCTGATCGCCGAAAAAATGCTGGTGAATGACGATGGTTCGCCGTTGATCGAGTACAAGTTTCATGCGTGCAACGGGAAAGTTTTGATGTGTTTTGTCATGACAAATCCCAAGAGAGCAGGTGCCCGGCATGCCATTTTTGACAGGAACGGCAACAGATTGGCGGCCAGGGCCGCAGTAGTCTATGAAAAGGATGAAGACGTGTTGCCGAGTGACTTTGAGTTGCCTGGCAGCTATTTTGATGCCCGCGAATGTGTTGAAAATGCCTCACAAGGTATCGATTACGCCAGGTACGACATCATGTCCGTAGACGCCGGGATTTTTGCAGGTGAGGTCACCATTTACTGTTGCGGAGGGTACGCCACCTACAACACAGAAGAAATAGAGAATCGATTGACCTCAGGCTGGAAACTCCAGGACAGCTGGTTTTTGACGGCTCCGCAAAAAGGTTGGAGATATTTCTACGCACGGGCATTGAAAGAGACCTTGGCTGAGGCTCCGCGCAATGCCTTGTCAAGTGCCCCCTGATCCGGATCACTGTCCTTCGGGTTTCATCTCTACCATCCTGAATGCTTGATCAAGAAAGCTGCCGGATTGTATGACATGTGTGCCGCTGGCAGGGGGTGTTCCCATATGGTGCCACAGATGAACCGCTTGCGTCGATGCGGGAAGCGCGTCCAATACATTGTCCACGCCGGTGTACAATTTGCCAGAGTCTCGCCAGCTGACCGGATAATATACGCTTGGCGGTTGTGCCCTGGATTCAAGATGATGCCTTCGGACAGAGTTGGTCAGTAGATGCGGACCATAAATGCCCCATCGGTAATCGCCGGCAGCCAGAGGAATCCCGGCGGCCTTTCTCAATTGCAGCCAGCTTCGATGCAGGGGCGGATACCAGAACGGTATCGGGTGTGACTGGGTTGTGAAGTCGCACAAAAAGTCGGTCAGCACACCTGGAGGCAGCCGCAACACCGCAGAGCCGATCAACTCCTCATCCTGCCATGCCATCATGTAGCCGTCGTAAGACGTCAGCGGTTTGAGGATGAAAACATCCGTATCAATCCACGGTCCAAGTTGATTTTCAAACAGAAGATAGCGAAAGCGGTTTGAAGACAGGGATGGGCTGCCGCTGTCGCGATGCCGAACAATTTCGGTTTGGGGCAATATGTCGCCTGCATCAGCGGTTTCGATTTCTGCTGGCAGGTTTTCCGGCCGGGAATAGCTGAACAACCGGACCTTGTGCCCGGCTCTGACCGCCGAAAGCAGACAAGCCAAATGAACCGGAGACAGTTTCGGGCCGATCCACAGGGTGTTCAGTTGAGTTTCGACCGTTTCCATCAGGTCGCCCAGTTCAGTTGGGAAATGAGGCCGTGATGCACAAGGCTTTGGGACGAAGCATATCGCGCTGAATGCTCGAACATGAAGGTTGCGCCAGCCGTTTCGCCCAGATTCTCGAAGTATTTCGCCTGTTGTTGATTGTTGTTCCAGTGATCCAGTTCAAGCAGGCGGTTTTTGTCGGTTAGTTCAGGGGCGTTGAGAAACTTGAAATGCAGCAGTGCACCGCGGACAGGCGAAATGTTTCTTATGATCGGGTCAACTTCGTGCGACGTTCGCATGCCGGCATCGGGCGTCCATCTCATGAAAGGAACCTTGTGAAGATACGGCAACATGTGGCTTGCGTCCGACTGGCTGAACATGGTGCGGGCTCTGGGCCCGCCTGCAATCGCCAGGGCTTTCCCGGGGAACAGTGATTTCAGAAATGACGGTTTACGGCCATATCCGGTTGCATCGAACATCGGTGATGCATCAATCATGCTCGTACCCGGCACATACTTGTGCTGTTCAGTTCTCCCGTCATCATACATATCCAGCATGAGGCATGGCATGGCGTCCAGTCCTGCCCGCTCAAGCAATCTGGCGAGGTCACCAAGCTTGTGTGTTTCGCACTGATCATAGACGAGTAGCTCATCAAGGTCGGCGACCACCAGCCATCTGCCTCTAAGGCAGCACAGGTCGACTGCTGCATTTATCCATCGGCTGCCGAATCCTGATGCCGAATAACTGCTCGCGGTGCTGAAGACGCCGCAGTCTGGTTGGGCCAGAGCCACCTCAAGCGAGCCATCGGTTGACCCGTTGTCGATCAGCACAAATCCACTTACGCCCAAACTTCTGTAGTGATTGAGGAAGCCGTCAATTCTCTGAAATTCGTTCTTCATGACGGCGATGCAGGCAACGCCGCTGTCCAGTGCCGCTGGAAGATCATTCAATTTGCAGAGTTGCTGTGCGAAACGTCTGTTTCGACGCAAACTGGATTCAACCCGGGCAACAATTCGCGAGATGCGATGTATGTGGGTTGCAAAGTGGTGCTTCTTTGCCTGTTTGGGTAGGGTCATGTGATTGTGGAACCAAAGCGGCCAGATGTGAAAAGTAGATAGAACAGTGGCGCACAGGGTTGACCCAAAGACCCGTTGATTGCAACAGTCACCGATTACAGAGGGAACGGGCATGGGTTCAGTTGATCTTGCGAGGCAATCTGGTTCGATTGCAGCGAATAATCGGTGTTGCAAGATTGATGTCGTCATAATGGCGACATCTGACATTGAAGAATATGCAACAGAGACGCTTGCCGGCTGGCGATCATACTGCCTGGAGCAGGGTTATTCACTGACGCACTATGATGAGCAGGTTATTCCGGAACTGCACATAAACTGGTCCAAAATCGAACTTGCAAAACGGCATCTTCGGCAATCCGATTGTGACTGGATGGTGGTTGCCGATGCCGACACCTGGGTTTGCGACCGGTCCCGGCGGCTGGAGGAGTTCATCAATGATCAGCCCGGTACGGACATGGTGTTCTCGAGCGATGTCTGCGTACGCGCGGGGACATTGTTGCCGCTGAGTTTTCTTGGTGTCTGGGAGTGTCGCGCCTGGGTTTGCCCCAATGCGGGGTTTTTCGCAGTCCGGAACTCGCCCGAAGGCCAGATGTTCATGGACGAATGGATGGATCTGCCGTTCGGTGAGTTGGCACACCTGGCTGACAGGCCGCCCCGCGATCAATGGGTGTTGTGGAAAGGACTGTTCCGGAAATGGAGAAGCAGCCTCAGGCTTGATACAAAAAATGTCCTGCGTGTCATCGATGACTTTCACTGGTGGCAGATCAAGACATTTGGTGGAGCGCCGTTCATTGCTCATGACAAGCGGCTGACATTGCGCTTGAAGCGAAACCAGTCATAAATTTCTATACTGATGCTTCTTGTCTGGTGCGCGGTCGGGTTAACCCGACTGCGATGGAACAAATGACGACAATTGACACGGCCAGCGGCAAGGTGCTGTTCATTCATGTTCCAAAGACTGGCGGGACTACGATAACACGAGAACTGAGCCGCCATCATCCGGTCGACATGAGTACGAATGCGCCGTGGCCGGGCTACCAATGCACGCCGCAACATTTGCATGGCGCTCCATTGATCGCGATGTTTCAGTCTGAGGCGCTCGTCTATGCCTTCCTTGTTGTCAGGCATCCGGTTGACCGGGTCTGCTGCGAATACAATTGGCACCAGAGAAAGCGATCCATTAAGGTCCTGTCCACGCCCTGGTGGCGCCTGAAACTGCATCAGGCCCGAAAGTTGCCCTATCACGATGACAATCACCTGCGGCTGCAGCGTGAGTTTGTGTGCCTTGATGCGGAACTTTTCCGGTTGGAAGATAGTCTCGACAAAGTATTCCGTCGGTTAACTGAAGTGATCGGTGTCCGGTACTCGCATAACCCCGAGGCCCGCAAGGTGGCAGGCTCCCCACCACCATTCATTTCAAAAGCCGATCGAAACCTCAAAGGGTAAGCTTTATGACAACGATTTCTGATGCTTCGGATATTATGTGTAGCATTCCGGCAATTGATAAAACTCGATTATTCCTGTGTGCAAAGCCATGAGCAAACCAAAACCGCATTTCTACCGGTTTCCGACTGCGGGGCTGTTTGCTGACTACCGCACCTTGCCGCCAACGGAACTGAACGTGTTTCGCGCAGCACGCGCGTTTCTGGCGTTTGCCGATATGGACGCCGTGCGCATGGCAGGTTTGCTGGGGGCGGGGCCAATGCTGCCGGTCAACTTGATTCTGGAGGTTCTGCCATCCTGGAAAAAGTACAGCCGGATCGCAGAAGAGGCCTTTGGCACGACTGTGTTGGAGCAGCTTCGACAGTGCGTTCGGCTGGCCTTGAATGACGGCCCGTCACCCAAGGCCTATTACCTGGCTGGTATGGCGGAACATCATGGCGGGGCCGAGATCGATAATTATATCCACGACCAGTTTCATGAAACACTAATCGAATTTTGCCGGTATGCCGTGCAGCATCTTCACGGTGTTCAACGTGAGCTGGATGACAAAATGGTTTTTGAACAACACTGTCGTGAGTTTGACCTGCCGTGCATCGAAACTTTCTTGCGGGTTGAAGTAAACGGTAATGTCAGGCAAGTCACCGACCGCAGCTTGGATCGTGCGCGGCACGCGTCATCACTGTTTATCAAGCCGGCGAGAGGCAGCCAGGGCAAGAGTGCCGAGCGATGGGATAAATGTGGAACCGGTTATGGAGATACAAGCGGCACGTCCGTTTCAGATTTTGACGGATTGTTGAATCATCTGAGCCATCAGGCTGGCGCAATTGGCCGTGATTTACTGGTTCAGGAAGCCGCAGTTAATCCGTCCCGGGTCAGAGCATTTGGTGGCCGGGCGTTAAGTACCGTAAGGCTGGTCACCTTTCGCACCGCTGACGGTATCATACAGCCGATTCACGCAGGCACGCGCATTGCCTGCAATGACGATGCCGCTGTTGACAATTACCACGCCGGCGGGATTTATTTTCACGTTGACTATCGTACGGGCCTTATTGGGAAAGGCGCATTAGGCAACTTTTCCGATCAACCGGAATATTTCTCGAAAGCGCCAGCCTCAGACCATCAGTTGACCGGCAAAAGCGTTGAAGGTTGGAAACAACTTGAAAATCTAGCCGTGAATTTGCACGAAAAACTTACCTTTGACACCGTAGGCGGATGGGATGTTGCATTGACTGACAAGGGCCCGGTTGCCGTGGAATGCAACACGGTGCCTGGTATGTCGAGCAATCCACAGCGATACTATAAGGGTTTTTTGGGCACCGAGTACTCCAAAAAGCTGTGTAGTGAAATTGTGACCTTTTTGGATCAACTGGCACCGGCAGGGTCACGCTTTCGATTTCGAGTGCGAACATGACATCACAAGCTACTGTCAGTTGTGACATTTTGAAACCGGCGCTCATTCGGCGGTTCGGATTTTCGAGAGGGGGGTTCTGATGGCATTGCAGCCGGGCAGGTTGGTGAAGAGGTTTGGCAGCTTTGTGAGACGCAGGGCTGTGTTCAATCTTGCCTTGCTGGCGCGTCGGCGCAATCGGCATACGACCTACATTGCTGTTACCGGGTCTTCAACCAAGAGCACCACCTGTTCGTTACTGGCGCATATTTTGAAGTCGGAATCGCCAACGGCAACGCGCATTTTCGATAACACCATGCCGACGATTGCACCGTTTATTCGCGCGGTCTCCGCAGACCATGACTATGCCGTGATTGAGACCGGTATCGGGGCCCCGGATCGTATGCTCCATCTGGCAAAACTGATCCGGCCGCATGTTGCCATTGTTACAATGATTGGATTGGAGCATAAAAAAACCCTGAAGAGCACAAAGGTTGTTGCTGCTGAAAAAGGCCTGTTGGTTG
>SWCD01023374.1_pt1 | contig 14790 bp, 14 predicted proteins | sample 4693011 | NCBI WGS metagenome assembly SWCD01 (sample SAMN10267278, study PRJNA491770) | bioreactor metagenome | isolation source: DHS bioreactor inoculated with marine | place: Japan: Omine Ridge, Nankai Trough | reverse complement strand
CACCGGAGTTGCAAATGTCGGGTTACGCTGCGCTAACCCGACCTACTAAACACCAACTTATGAACCGGAAAAAAAACACTCATCTGATTATCAAGCTGTTGGCCATCGGCGCGCTGATCGCCGTTTTAAGCTATATTCTGCATCCAGGTCTGGGCCAGTTCAGCCTGACGATCAATGGCGAGCCGGTGGCCGATCCCCTGGCCCGTTTGGCCGCGATTCCGACCCTGCTGCTCATGCTGTTTTTTACCGTCCTGCTCGTGCTGCTGGTGCTTGTGGGCACCGGCATGATGCTGTTTCTGGGCATGTTGCTGTTTGTCGTGGCGGGTGTTTTCATCATGGCGCCTTATCTGTGGCCGGTACTGGTCATTATCTTCCTGGTTATCGCGCTCATGTCCCTGGGCCGTGATAAACAGGTCTGAGTTGTGCCGATGAATATTTTCAGGCGCGTATGGGTCCGGTATGTTCTGCGGCGCTATCCAATCGGTCATGATCTGTGGGAAAACGCAACCGACAGGCTACCTGTGCTGCGGGGACTGAGTTCCGTCGAAAAAGCGCATCTGCGCGAGCTGAGCACGTTATTTCTGCACGAACAAAACATCATCGGCGCCCAGGAGTTCGAGGTGACCGAGACCATGCGCGTGCAGGTGGCCGCAACGGCCTGCCTGCCGGTTCTGTACCTGGGAACAAGACTGTTCTCGCCATGGCGCGAGGTGGTGATTTATGCCGGTGCTTTCCGGGTCAGGCGCGATGAAATCGATGACATGGGCATCGTTCACCCCCAGGACCGGGTGCTAAGCGGCGAGTCATGGGAACGCGGGCCGGTGATTCTGTCCTGGCAGGATATCGAGCAGGACAACCGGGCAGGGTATCAGGGCCACAACGTCATTATCCATGAAATCGCGCACAAACTGGATATGCTGGACGGCAGCGCCAACGGCATGCCGCCGCTGCACGCGGCCATGCCCGTGCCGCCCTGGACCGATGCGTTCAGCAGGGCCTATGACGAGTTGAATCGTCGTCTTGAGCATGATCATCCGGTTTGTGTCGATCCTTATGCGGCGACCAGCCCCGCCGAGTTTTTCGCCGTGTTCAGCGAATATTTCTTCTGCGCGCCCGACATTGTGCAGACGCATTTTTCCGATGTCTTCCGGCAGCTTCGGCTTTACTACCGGCAGGACCCGCTGAGCCGGTTGCGCGCCGATGAAACGGCCGCGCAACCGATGCAAGAGGCTGCGGTTCGATGAATGAACGCGCCTCGTTATTGATGTATGCCATCCGCGGCCCGGTCATTCTCAAATACGCGGCGCAACTGATACTAGTGCAGGCCGGTCTGGTGGCGGTGCCGGCCCTGGTGGCGCTGCTTTATCAGGAATACGGACTGTCATTGCGTTTCGCTATGGTCGCCGTTGCATTGGCCGCCCTGTCGCGGCCTTTCGTTCGTTGGCCGGCGCCGGCGCATATTCAGGTCAATGAAGCCCTGACGGTGACCGTGATTGCGTTTCTGGTGGGCGCCGTATCGCTGGTTTATCCGTTCATGGGCGCGGGTTTGCCGTTTCTGGATGCCTTGTTTGAAGCGGTCTCCGGCATTACGACGACCGGCTTGACCACCTTGTCCGAGGTTGAAGACAAGCCGAAAGGCTTTCTGTTTGCCCGCTCCTGGATGCAATGGTATGGCGGCCTCGGCTTCGTCGTGCTGGTCATTGCTCTGCTGATGGGGGTGCAGCCGGCCAATCGCCGCCTGCTCGGGCAAGAGCTTGAACGGGAAAATGCCATCATGGATATACACAGCCATGCCCGGCAGGTCACGCAGGTTTATCTGATTCTGACTTTGATACCGATGGCGCTGCTTTATTTGATGGGCGTGGATGGCCTGACAGCGGTTGTTCATGTCCTGAGCGCCGTTTCAACCGGCGGTTTCTCCAATTTTAACGACAGCCTGGCCGGATTGAACTCATTGCCGGCCGAGTTTGTTGTATCTCTGGTTGTTGTATCAGGCGCTATATCGCTACCCTTGTATTACCGTTTTTATCGGCACGGTTTGAGCCGGTCAATGGAACTCGATGAAACCTTGGGGCTGATGGCGTGCCTGTTCTTTGCCGGAGTGATGCTGATGCTGAGCATGCACATCAAGGAAGGCATGGATTGGGATATCGCCGCCTTGCAAGGGGCGATGCTTGCGATGTCGGCGCAGACGACGACGGGCTTTAGCAGCCTGGACATCACCCGGCTGGATGCCGTCGCCAAAGTCGTGATGATCGTTGCCATGGCTACCGGCGGGGCCGTGGGCTCGACCGCGGGCGGGCTTAAAATTCTACGCGTCCTGATCCTGTTGAAACTGATGCATTACGCGGTGCAAAAGCCTGCGATGCCGGACCATAGCGTGCTCAAGCCGCGTCTGGCCGGAAAAACCATTGCCGCGGAGGAAATAAACGGCGTGCTGACCTTGCTGGGATGGGGGCTGGCGCTGATGGTCGGTTCCTGGCTGCCTTTTGTGGCGATGGGGTATCATCCATTGGATTCATTGTTTGAAGTGGTCTCGGCGCTTGCCACCACGGGGCTGTCGTCCGGCATCACGCGCGCCGATCTGCAGCCGGCGTTGAAACTGATACTGTGCTTTGATATGTTGGCGGGACGTCTTGAAATTGTCGCCCTGCTGGTGTTTTTGTATCCGAAAACCTGGTTCGGAAGGAGAGTGAGGGAATTATGAGAGCCGTATTTCTGGGTGCCGGTTCTCTGGCGACCATGACTGCCAGAGTTTTAATGAACAGAGGGCACGAAGTCATCATTATCGAGCAGGACAAAGACCGGATCGATGCGCTGACGGACGAATTCGCCTGCGGCTTTATTCATGGCGACGGCAGCAAGCCCGCGATTTTAAGGGAAACAGATCCCAGGGACGTCAATTTCCTTTTCTGCCTGACAGGCAACGATCAGATCAACATCATCGCCAGCCTGGTGGGACGCTCCCTGGGCTTCAAGCGCGTCATCACCAAAATCGAAGATCCCGAATTCGTGCATATTTGCGTGGAACTGGGTTTGACAGATACCATCGTTCCCGACCAGACCATCGGCCGTTACCTGGCCGACATGATCGAAGGGCAGGATTTGCTGGAGTTGAGCGCGATGATCAAGGATGAGGCGCGGGTGTTCTCTTTCATCGTCCATCCGGCGATCGAGGACGCCATCGGCTCGCTGGAACTGCCCGACCAGTGCCGGATCATCTGCCTGTACCGGAATGGCAAATTCAAAATTCCCGAGGCGGACTTTGATTTCAAGGCCAACGACGAAGTCGTGGTGCTTACCCACAGCCGAAACCTGGGCTGGTTAAACGACCGGTTCGCCGCTCAGACGGAAGGATAGGGCATCCGCCGGCATGCAAAAGCCGCGGCGGCCGTGGAATTCAATAATATGAGGAGATGAACAATGACCGAAAAAATTGAAATCGAAATACGGGAGATGCAGCAGAGAATGCGGGAATTTCTCAGGCTGCATTGGAAATTCTTCCTGGCGGAGGGGGCATTTTTCGTCATTCTCGGCATCGCGGCCATCATCGTACCGCAGATTTTTACCATCGCGATCGCTTTATTCATCGGCTGGCTACTGCTGCTGGGCGGCATTGTTCAGATTGCCAGATCTGTGCGTTTCATATCGATGCCGGGCTTTAACCTGTGGATTTTTATCGGCATTCTCCAGGTGATCATCGGCTATTTTCTGGTCGCGCAACCGGCGAAAGGGGTACTGACCCTGACCATGCTGATGACGCTGTTTTTTGCCATGGAAGGCATCGCAAAGATTTCCCTGGCCTTCATGATGCGCCCGCTGGAACATTGGGGCTGGGTATTGTTCAGCGGCTTTACCGCCCTGATGCTGGCCATCGTCGTCTGGGCCGGCTGGCCCGGCACGGCCGCATGGGTGCTCGGCCTGCTGTTGGGCATCAACATGATTTTCCTCGGCGGCTCATTGGTCAAACTCAGCCTGCATCATGGCAGAAACGCTTGAGGCCTCGGCTTTATTAACAAATAAAAACACTTGCCGTGCATAGTTTATGTTGGATTTTAGCGGAAAATACTATAGAATGGCCGACCAAGTTTCCTACATGGGGTGTTAGCTCAGTTGGTAGAGCAGTGGACTCTTAATCCATGGGTCCAGGGTTCGAGTCCCTGACGCCCCACCATATAAAATAAATCAAGGCCTTACGTGCAAGCGAAGGCCTTTTTTATTGCCCGCGGGACACTAGTGGGACATTTCAAAGTGAAAAAGTACAATATACTGACTGCTGCTGTAGAAGAGTTCTCAGTTTAGATAGAGATACAAGTAGATGTAGGTAATCAACAGAACAAAAGTTATTTCTCTTGCAAAGGCAAAAGTTCACATATATATTAACCCTAGGGCTGAAGATAGATGAAAGATTATAAGGGAGCTAAATATCGGATAATTCATTGTGAGGGGGCAAGAGAAAGCTTTAAAGCTGAATTAGATAAGCATGTTCCAAAGAGTAAGCATGAAAGTTATAAAGCTCGTATGGTTGCAATAATCAAACGCTTAGGTGACGGGCATGCCATGTCTAATGAGAATTTTCCAAAAGAAGGTGAACTTCCAGATAAAAGTCACTTTAGAGCATTAAAAAAAATTCCGCTAAGAGCTTATGTTTGGCAATCTAAAAAGACTCCAGAAACTTACTATATTAGCCATTACGTATATAAGAACTATGACAAGTTAAAAGAGTCAGATACCAAAAAGGTCTGTGACAATTGGAGAGCGTTAGAGAAATAATGAAAAACGTTAGAGGAATAATGAAATGAGCGACGAAGAATATTTAAATGAATCAGAATTGGATAGTAAGATTTATGCGCGTGAAGCTCTTATCATGAATGTTACAGAGGATATTCTTGTGGCGATGGAGGATAAAGAAGTGACTAAAGCGGATTTGGCAAGAATGCTTCATAAGTCAAAATCTTTTGTAACACAAACTCTAAGCGGCTCAAGAAACATGACGCTTAGAACTCTTACAGACATAGCTTTTAATTTAGATTTAGCTGTCTCAATTGTTTTCAAAAATAAAACAGAATCTGTGCAAATAGAACCTGATAGCTCTCAATGGAACAAAGATGACATGATTGTCATTTGTCAAAATGCCTACAAGCGATATGACGTTAGTGAAATTACATCAAACGATAGTTCTTGGCACTCACCAAAAGATATAGTCAATTTAGTAAAATGAATAATGAGCTTGTAGAGCTGGCGCATAGTAGATTATTAATTCACGACGTACTACTGCATTCTGGCGAAATAAAGACAAATGATAATTTCTTTCCTCTTAAAAAGAGGTCATATGAAATTCAATTTAAACAATATATCAAAGACTCAAGGGTCTTTAGGTTGGATGGAGCTGATAATCAGGGCTCAATAGACTTTATTCTATTCCATTACGTTGCTGGCTTTAGGGCGCTACCAGAAGGTCTTTCGAATGAAGAAAATGAGAGTGAGGTTTTAGAAAAGGTAGAGGTTGAAGTAATTGCTACTTTTTCTGCAATTTATAGAATGACTGAGGAAATACCTGAAGAGGCAATCGAAGAATTTGCAAGATTTAATGTTGGCTTTAATGTTTGGCCATTTTGGAGAGAATACGCATCCTCTACTGCCACTCGCTTAGGACTCCCATCCTTTCCTATTCCTCTTTACCGTGTGCCTAAGTAGTACAAATAAGAGATCCAAATAAGAGATCAAAGGGTCAGACTCGATTGATTTTTGATTAGTAGCTCGCTAAGCTTTCAGTTCAAATATTTTCTATCAGGCTCAAGCGCATGGCTTGCCATTCCCAGAATGGTCATTCCCGGCCAATCGCCCCCTGTGTCAGGATAGTTGTCATCCTATTAGAATTGGACTCTAAATGAGAGTCCATGATGGGGGCAACAAGGCAAACGAATGAAATACCCACAAGAGCGGAAGGAAGCAGTCCTGAAAAAAATGCTTCCGCCACATAACAAAACCATTCCAGAGTTAGCCAAAGAGGAAGCTATCTCCGAAGCGACCCTGTACAACTGGAGAAAAGCAGCCCGAGCTGAAGGCCGCTTGCTGCCTGATGGCGATAGCACGCCTTCTGGCTGGAGCGCGATGGACAAATTCACGGCGGTGATAGAAACAGCGGCAATGAACGAGGCCGAGTTATCAGCCTACTGCCGGCAAAGGGGCCTTTACCCTGAACAGGTCAGAACCTGGCGGGAGGCGTGTGAGCAGGCGAATGACTGGGACAAAGCCCAGAGCCAACGGTTAAAGGAAGCGCGCAAAGCGGATGAAAAGCGGATCAAGGAACTGGAGCGGGATTTAAGGAATAAAGAAAAGGCCTTGGCCGAAACGGCCGCCTTACTGGTGCTAAGAAAAAAAGCCCAGGCGATCTGGGGGGACGGAGAGGACGCATGATCAGGCTCTCAGATCGCCGTAAAGCTGTCAATCTGATCGAAGAAGCGGTGGCAGCCGGTGCCTCGGCCAAGCAGGCTTGTGACGTGTTGGAGATCAGTCTGAGAACTTACCAGCGCTGGACCCAGGACCACGAGGTGAAAGAAGATGGCCGGCCACAAGCCGAGCGGCCGACACCGGCGAATAAACTGAGTCTGGAGGAACGACAACAGATCCTGGCGCTGTGCAACCGGGAAGACTACCGCAGCTTGCCGCCTTCACAGATCGTGCCGGCCTTGGCGGACAAGGGGATTTACCTCGCTTCTGAGTCCAGTTTCTACCGCGTATTGAGAGAGGCGGATCAACTGTGCCACCGTGGCAAGGCGCAGGCGCCGAGAAACGTTGCCAAGCCCAAAGGCTATCGGGCGACCGGTCCCAATCAGGTCTGGAGTTGGGACATTACCTATTGTGCCTCGACCGTAACCGGGCTGTTTTTTCGGCTCTATCTGGTCATGGACATCTACAGCCGCAAGGTCGTCGGTTGGGAAATCCATGAACATGAAAAAGCCGAATATGCCGCGCTGTTGATCAAAAAGGCGTGCCTGGCGGAAGGCATCATCCAAAAAGGCTTGGTGCTACATGCCGATAACGGTTCACCGATGAAGGGTGCGACAATGCTGGCCACTCTGCAGCGACTGGGTGTGGTGCCCTCGTTCAGTCGGCCCTCGGTGAGCAATGACAACCCCTATTCGGAGAGTCTGTTCGGCACGATGAAGTATACGCCGACTTATCCATCGAAACCGTTCAACAGCCTCGAAGAGGCCAGAACCTGGGTCCATGGCTTTGTCAACGGGTACAACGAGGTGCATCGGCATAGCGGTATTCGTTTTGTCACCCCTGCCGAACGTCACCATGGGTCTGATCATCAAATCCTGGCCGCGCGAAAAGCCGTTTACGAAACCGCCCGGCAAAGACGGCCTGAGCGATGGCGTGGTGACACCAGGAATTGGTCGCCTGTCGGTGAGGTATGGCTCAATCCGGACAAGGAGGGTGCATCGAACAACGGAATTAGAGGCCAGGCAGCATAGAAAACACGACAACTATTTTGACAAACGTCGCCTGCCTGAAAAATACAGTAGGGTACGCAGTGCGTACCTTTTCCAGCGGTTCCGGTGAAAGTCATCTCAAAAGGTACGCGATGCGTACCCTACCGGATTTATGAAAACCTCTGGCGCACTGTCGGTCAGTGAATGGCTTGTTTTCATGGCGACGCATGTCTGAAGGTAATGTTTCCGACTAATGAATAAACGCTCTAGACTGTCAATATCAAGACTAGGTGTCGTTTATTTCCTCCATATCTTGTCAATATTATTAGCGTTTGCTTGTGAAGTTTTCTGCTGCCGGTGTTCGTTCTCTATATATTCTGCTGATCGAATGCCGGAAGCGGATAGCAAGTAAATTGCATCCATCATGGCTACACCGAAATGGTCTGTCTTAATCTGGCTCGAAATCCCGTTATCATTGTCCGGGTCTGATCTGAATTTGCTCAACGAATCGCTTAATACATTGATAGTCACTAATACCTGTTTGATCCTCTCAATGTGATGCTCTACTGAATCAATTGATTTGATTGTGTCCATTCTTTCCATAGCGTTTTTCTTATTGTTAACGATGATATGCCACTGATGGGCAACGGGCTTAAATGGCGTTAGAAAACCACATTTGCTAGCGGCCAACCCAAATAAGCAAGCCGTAGTAGATCATTCATGAATTAAACGTACGCTGAATGAGGGGAATGAAAGTCATTCAATTTGTCAATAGGGCGCGGTCCGATTCTTGTGGTATTTTTTTGAACCTCATCACATTTTCGATAAATTTTAATCTCGAGCTGTAACAATGACTTAAAAAATGTCCGCCTGGTCGGAATATAAAGGCTGTATATGTATGGAGAGCGGCTCAGCGTCTGCTGCAAGATGGCCTATAAGTCATTGATTGTGGCTCTGATCGATTCGCAGACCTGAGAATAAAAGACAATATAACCATGTTCGAACGCTATTAAATGATAGCCATGTTCTGATAAATTCTTTTTCCGGTACGACGGCTTCCCAGTTACGACAAGGGGCTTCAATCCCGCATCATTGATGCACTTGGAGAAGCCATCAATCACCTGATGAGCAGCAGCAATACTCCCGTGCCGAAACCGTGCCGCATAGCTGTCCACTTGAAATGCCTATTAAAATTTATCGGCACCCCACTGAGGGCTTTCCATAATGCCTTTGCAGAGACCGGGTTCCTCGCCTTCGATCCAGCCTTTGCCTTCATTAAAGCCTTCCGGAAGGTCGGCCAGGGTAGGGCCGAATTTCCGGGTTTTACAGCCTTGGGAATGAGGCGCGTCGCAACAACACTTCATGGCGGCGACGTGCTTTTTAAACAGCGCTGAATCCACCTGCATGGGCGGCATCCACCTGTTTCGGGCGCTGGTGGTCAGCCACGCGCTCAATATCGTGTCGGGATGATCGGTAGCGGAATCGATGATATAGCCGCAGGTTCCGGAGGTGGTCATGTTATGGCATTGGTTGCAGAGCTGATTGGCACCGTCTATGGGGTCGGTCGTCACCTGCAGGATTTCATGATTGTAGAAAAAATTCCTGAAAGGTTCGCCTACCGGTAAAAAAGGCAAATTGGCCATAGAGCGAATATCTGGCAAGCCGTGCCTGGAATTGATGTAGGGGCTGTATTTGACGCCGTGCGCATTGTGACAGGCAACGCATCCGGCGGATGCCGTAAATTCGGGGGATTTGAAGGCCTTGTTGGCATCGCGATACCAGAGTTCCTGGGGGAAATCCAGGGGCGGTTTTGCCTGTTCGGGATTGAATTTGGCTAAAAATTCGTTTTTTGCCGGCAGCGGAGTGTCAAGCGGCGGTAAAAAGCCGGCCACGGCATCGCCATATTGCGTGAGGTAGCAGCTTTTTCCGGTCGTTGTATTGCGCAGAATAATGCCGATATCGTTGAAGGTATTGTAAAGATAATAAAATTCTTTCTTTTCAGCAGCGGGGGCACTTTCATACTGCGCCTTTCTTTGTGCCTGGTTCATGCCGAGATTCGCCTTGGTTTCGCGGAACCAGTTTTTCTCCAGTTGATTGCCTTTCTGGCGGCAATTGACCACCATGATATTTTGATCATCCAGGTTGACTACCTGAAGATGCGAATAGGTCCAACAGCCCTGGTCGCCGCCCAGCCAATGGGGGTTGTCGCATTTTTTTGACGTGGAGAGTAATTCCCAGTTGTTTTGTTCTATCTCCTGTTTATCGACATAGATTGGAACCTGCTTGCCGTCCAGGCATGACAGTAACGGCAAGTCGCGGGTGATGCCAAGCTCGGCCTTGCATTCCTTGACGTATTGATAAACATCATAGCCGGATGGGGGCGGCTCCTCAGTTGAATCCGACCTGAAAACCAGTAAGAATGAGAAAATACCCATAAGAACAATTGCTAACGCTGTTTTCATATGCCACCTCTTGATTGATCAAGCTCATTGTGGAAAAGAGGCTGTTTATTATGTTGCCGGGAACGGTTGTCCCCGGTTACTGCAATACTTGCGATCGGTAGTTTTCGACTTAATTGACCGCTCGGCTGGTAACGCGAAAACCCATCGGGGCCTCGCGCCAGTTCATTTCAATAAGCGGAACAGATTGGAAAAGTCGTCAGTCCACATGATGCTCTTGACGGGTGTTGTACTAGCGCTTTTAGCTTTTTGCAATACCGGATTTTGCAGAAATTCCCGGTTGTTGCTGAGCAAGGCCCAGTCGGCGCGATACCAGCCCAGACTGTCTGATGGTTGCGATTGCACAAATAGATAGTCGTAGCCGGCATGCTCGGCCATGCCGCTCACCAGGGGCCGTAGATCCAGGTAGTGGTTGGTAATGTGAATGGCCAGTACGCCATCGGGACGTAGATGATGCAGATACAGTTCCAAAGCCTCCTCTGTGAGCAAGTGCATGGGGATCGCGTCGCCGCTGAAGGCATCGAGAATTAACAAATCGAAGCCCTGGGGCGTTTCCCGCTCCAGGGCCAGGCGCGCATCGGACACGACGAGGTCGTAATTGGCGGCCGTATTTTTCAGGTAGGTAAAATAGGTCTGCGCCAGTTCGACGACGGCAGGATCGATGTCATAGACACGGAAATAGTCGTCCGGTTTGCCATAGGTCAGCAAGGTGCCCGTACCCAGGCCGACCACGCCTATGCGCCGTCCGTGATCCCGGGTGAAATGCGTCAGCGCCAGGCCGGCCCCCGACTCATTGCCGTAATAAGCCGTGGGCAAATGCTGCTTGTCGGCCGCCAGAAACTGAAAGCCGTGATCAATGGCGCCATGCCTCAAGACACGTTTGGCCAGTGCCGGATTGTTTACGGAACGGTCCTCGACGCGCAGCACCCCGTAAAAATTGCGGTTAACCAGCGTTTTTTCCGAGGCCGTCTGAAAAGCATGGTTGGCCAGATTCACGCCCAGCCAGATCAATCCGGCGCCCGCCGATAACCAGACCAGCGGCTTGCGGCGTTTATCGTCCGATAATTGCTTGTCGACAGCTACAGCCCATAAGGTCAGCAGGCAACAGGCGAACAGGGCAATATGGAATTCGAAATAAAGCGGAAACAGCAAGGGCGCCAGGAGGGCGACGAAAACGCCGCCCAATGCTCCGCCCGCTGAAAGGGCAAGATAATAAGCGGTCAGCCGGTTGGGCTGGGGGCGCATGCGATAAAGCTCGCCGTGACAGGTCATGCAGCAGCAAAACAACCCGGCGCTGTAAATGCCAATTTGCGCTTCCAGCGTGAAATTCTCCCCGCCATACAGCACCATGACCAGGGCGATCGCCGCAACAAACAGGGCGGGAATGAAAATCCGCCGTTGATACCAATCCTTGCGGGCAAAGCAGAAAACGAACGACAGCACATACAAGCTGAGCGGTACTATCCACAGAAACGGCACGCTGGCCACATCCTGGCAAAGCTGATTGGTGGCCGCCAGCAACAATGTCGTGGTAGCGGCAGGCAAGGCCAGCCAAAACAGCCACAACATGGCGGGAGACATCCGGTCCGAGATCAGCGTTTCATCGTCAGTAGCAACCGGCCTGGCAACAATGGCCTCCGCCTCGGCGAGGCGGCGAAAATCCAGTGCGACACCATCGCATAGCAGCAGATAAATGACAAAGCCCACGGACCAGCCAAGCGTCTGTCCCCCCAATTTAAAATAGGGCTCAAACAAAAACGGATAGCTCAATAACGCCAGCAAGGAACCGAAATTGGATAGAGCATATAATGTGTAGGGCGAACGATACGGATTGATCCGGACGATCCAGGCCTGGAGCAGGGGGCTGGTGGTCGAAAGGATGAAGTAGGGTAAGCCGATGCTGCTGACCAGCAGTATGAGAATATCAAAGGTAGGCTGCTCGCTGCTCTCGGGCTTGAAGGATGGGTCGGGTGTCACCGGCAATGTCAACAGCGCAAGCAGCAATAACGCGACATGCAGGACAGCCTGGCGGCGAGCGGAGAAAAAATCGAGATTGAAGTGGGCGTATGCATAGCCCGCCAGCAAAAAGACCTGGAAAAAAAGCATGCAGGTAATCCACACCGCCGGGCTTCCGCCAAACCAGGGCAAGATGAATTTACCGATGAGCGGTTCGAGCTGGAATAACAAATAAGCGCCCCAAAAGCTGATAAACGCATACATGCTCCAGCGAAAACCCGCATATAAAGAACCTGGCATAAAGTTATCTCCAGAAAACAAAATCACAATATGTATAAGACTGAATAGGATTTGGTCGTCAATAATTTCCCTGTTTAAACATAGGATGTGCCGACGACAGGAGGCGCATCGTTCGCGAGCGATGCGCTTCGCTGTGCCGCCTGGAGCGCCTACTTTTGGTCAGCACATCCTATGCAAGCTTCCAGTTTCAGGAAGTCATTTTTAGCCAAATCCTTAGGTGTCATGGTTGGGGCGCTCAAATCGCTTCGAAAGGATTTATTTAGCCACAATTTTGGCAATTTTGCCATGTAAGGAAGAGGTCGGGCAGGTCGATGCGGCTAATGTTGTCATTGCCCATGCTCGTCAAGCATGCCGGGAATAAGGATTTGGGCGCTGTCAACAGACGAGGTACTGGCCGTTGACACCTCACAAGGGTATTTAATATTATGAATTTCTAATGTTGTGTTCTTAAAACGGCACGGATCATTATGTATTTTTACCTTGGAGAATCATCATGTCAGCATCCCCCACAGATTATTCGGCCATCTGTGAGCTTTTCGACCGGTGTCTCGGACCGGTCATGTTCGAGCCGTATGCGGCCGATCTCGTCTGTCGCTTGCCCAAATTGGCCAATGGTTCCGTGCTTGAGATGGCCTGCGGTTCCGGCATTCTCACCGAGCAGTTGCGTCCCTACCTTACGCCTGGCGTTTCTCTGGTTGCAACCGATATCAGCCAGGCGATGCTCGATTATGCACGGACAAAACTGCACAAGCTTGAAGGTATCGACTGGCAACAGGCGGATATCGCCGACCTGCCATTCTCCGATGCTTCGTTTGACGCAGTGGCCTGTCAATTCGGACTGATGTTTGTGCAGGATAAGCACGCAGCCTTTCAGGAAATCCGCCGGGTGATGGTCAAGGGTGGCTTGCTTGCCTTCAATGTGTGGGATCGTATCGAGGATAATCCGCAGAATCTCATCGCACATGAAACCATCGGGCAATTTTTTCCTGAGAACCCGCCGAAGTTTTTCGAGGTGCCGCATGGATTTCATGATGTCGACCTCTTGCGGACTTTATTGAGCGCAAACGGATTTGATCAAATACAGATTGAGGCCGTGCCGTTGGCAGTATACAGCGATACCGCCAAGTCGCTTGCAACCGGACTGGTTGAGGGCGCGCCGGTGATTGCCGAAATTCAAGAGCGGGGTGGTTCCTCCGAGCCAATTGTCGAGGCTGTTGCGGCAGCCCTTGCGCAGGCCGGCGGGGAATCTCCATTTCGCGCAACCATGCAGGCGATTGTAGTGACTGCGCGAGCGGTTGGCGTTTAACAAGTGCCATTCTGTCCGTCCGGATTAATCTTGACGGTCGCTTGCCATGATCGTCAGGAACAATCCGATTTATTGGCTGATGTTACGCGGACAATTGCCTTGGGCATCGGCAGGGTCGAATATTGAATTTCAAGACTCAATTATTGTCACTATTCCAGTTTTTGAAAAACCTGAACGTTTGGTACTACCACATTACTCTCTTATCGTAGTAGAATACGCGAACTCAATAGAGGCCGCCTTGGCGCCTCTTCAGCAATTACTGGCCCTTCGTCTAGCGGTAGGACTCTGGATTCTGATTCCAGCTGCCGGGGTTCGAATCCCTGAGGGCCAGCCAACTATTCATCAAGTCCCCTTCGGTTTATTTCCACTGTTTCTCTGTATTGACCGCATCGGGTCGGCCGGATTCGATCCCTGTCGTTGCGGCGTTTGCCTGCTTAAAGCGGCATACGGGGGCGGAATGGCTTGCCAGTTAAGCGCAGCCTCGGTCAATCCCGCAAGGGCAGCCAGGGATTAATCTCATTCAAAGTGTCGGTACAGGCGTTATGCCTGTTTTTTACGGATACTCCTGAAATGCATGGAATTTGACACATCCGATCGCTTCACTCCGGTTCCGATCCGTTCTTCTTCCCACGGCTTTCAAAGAAGCGCTCGACCATGGGAACCAAGGACAAAATCGCCAAGGCCAGAAGCGTACTCAATACGGCTGTCGCTTCCCGTCCAATGCCTACGGCCACGCCGATTGCCGCCGTTAGCCAAATGCCGGCAGCCGTGGTTAATCCTTTAACCTCCTTGGGTTGATTGCCCATAATAATGGTACCGGCCCCAAGGAATCCCACTCCCGCGGTCAAGCCCTGCAACACACGCGCTAAATCCGTAGTCGAGGCGCCGGTTTGTTGGGGAATGAGGATGAAGAGTGTCGCTCCGAGGGCAACCAGCATATGCGTTCGCAACCCTGCCGCCTTGCCCTTCATTTCCCGCTCGTATCCCAGCAGGCCGCCAAGGGTCGCGGAAATCAGGAGGCGCAGAGTAATAAGGGTTGCTTGGGTCGCATCGGGAATATCGGAGAATTCCAATAGCACGGTGTTCCATATCTCTTGCCACATACTTGTAGTTGCTCCTTGGTTTGTTTGCACTTCGTTAAGGGACCTTTAACGACCGTCTAAGGCACAGTCCAAGCACTTAGTCATCCTTGTTTCTGACAAGCGAAATTTGCACAATATTCATATAGTACGAATATCCTCAAGGCACGAGTGAATTCGCACCTATAATTTACCCGCCAAAATAAAATTGATTGAGTGCTGGCGGTGGTCAGTCGGGGGAGGGGGGG
>SWCD01011764.1_pt1 | contig 14799 bp, 16 predicted proteins | sample 4693011 | NCBI WGS metagenome assembly SWCD01 (sample SAMN10267278, study PRJNA491770) | bioreactor metagenome | isolation source: DHS bioreactor inoculated with marine | place: Japan: Omine Ridge, Nankai Trough | reverse complement strand
AAGGAGGATTTGACCGCACAGCCAGCCGGGCGGCGGCGGATTGGTCCTATCTCGACCGGCTGCGCGCGGCCTGGCCCGGAAACCTGGTGATCAAGGGGGTTCTGGACGTGGAGGATGCCGTGCGGCTGCGGGATGCGGGCGTAGATGCGATACAGGTGTCCAGTCATGGCGGGCGGCAGTTGGATGGCGCGCCGGAGCCGATCCTGATGCTGGGAGAAATCCGAGCGGCGCTTGGGCCGGAGTTTCCACTGTTTTTCGATTCCGGGCTGCGGTCGGGCGAGGATATCGTCAAGGCGCATGCGATGGGCGCGAATTTCGCCTTTCTCGGGCGGCCGTTGCTCTATGCTATGGCGGCGGGGGGCGAGCGCGGTCTCAACCGGCTGTGGGAGGTGTTGACCGAAGAGGTCAGCCTGACACTGGCGCAACTGGGGCGCAGGGATATGTCCGGCCTTGCCGATACGGTGCGGCGCGCGGCCTGAACCGCGCGCCAAGGGTGTCAGAAAGCGTATTGCCAGCCAAGCGTTGTGGTCCAGTCGGTTTCAAGCTGGAGGCCGTTCAGATCCTGATAGACCGGCGCGCCGATCTCGAGCGCCAAGCGGTGGCCGCGCAACGCCCCCTTTTGCGCCACGAGATTGACCCCGGCAAAGAGCGTCACCGTCTCGCCGCCGTAATTGTCGGGGTTGAGGGTGGGCGACGGGCCGACCATGCGGGAATCGCGCCCGCTGATGTCGCCCACGCTCTTGGCCTCGATCCGGCCCGAGAGGCTGATCCAGGGTTTCGGCTGATAGCTGGCCCATGTGGTCAACGCCACCTCATTACCCAAGTGATAGCCGTTGTTCTTGCCGGTGCGGATCACGCCGGTCAGTTGCGCGCCCCAGCCGGTGTTGCCCGACCGCGCGCTATAGGTGATGCCGGGCAAGAGATCGAAGGTGCCGGACCCAAGCTGCATTCCGTAGGGCATGCGCAAATTGGCAAAGGTGCCAGCGGGCGTAAGGACGGTTGCCCGCTCTGTCGTGGACCCGGTCGGCAGGCTGAAACCGAAATTCAGATGCAGCTTGTGATTGCCCCAGTCCTTGAGGCCGTAGAGTGCGGAAACCTTGAGATCGCCCCAGCCTTCGGATTGGGTGTTGAACGTGCCCAACCGCACGGTCCCGGCAGGCCCGGCAAAGGTGATGTGATCCATCTGCTTGGTGATATAGGGCAGCATCGCCATCAGGGTGATGCGGTCATTCGGGGCATACATCGCGCCGAACATATGCATATCCATCGTCATGCTGGTGGGCACGATGCGGATATTGGGCGGTTGGCCCGGCAGGCCAAAGAACGCATTGGGCGTCACCGCCACCTGTTCGGGGCTGAGGCCGTTGGTGCCGCTGCGATACCCCTCCATGTCCATATGCATGAAGCGATAGGACAGCATCACCTCACCGGTCTTGTGGCGGTGTTCGCCCATCACACCGATGGGGGCATGGCCATCGGCGCGCAGCGGCGGCAGGTCGGTCACGCTGACGCGCAGCCCGTCCTTGGGGGGCGTGGCACCGTCATGCGCCATGGCGGGCGCGTTCAGGCATAGGCAGAGCGCGGCGCAAACTGCACCGGCACGCAGGAAAACCTGTGTCATGGTCTTGGTCTCTTTTATTTGTGGATGCGCGTCGGACGGGGCACCAATAGGCCCGCAAACGGAACGACGTCGATCAATTGAAAATCACGGTCTCACTCAGAGGTCATTCGGAGGGCCAATCGGGGCTGGCATGGGCCACATCGGGCCTGATGCTGCGGTGCTTGTCCCGCAATCTGGCCCGCTGGAGACGGCCCGAATGGCGGTAAGCATGGCGAAACGATCATGCGAGGGTATATTGCCCTGTCACCGAAGCTCCCGCTGGAGTGGCCCCTTGCCGATCAACGGCGAGGCGCACGGGGTGGACCCGGTGGCACGCATGCCAGCTATCCCAAGGCCACCACGGGCGGCGCGCGCGGGCTATACCCGGCGGGCAGGTCGCCCGCCGCCGCGCGCATATCGTCGAACACACGGACGACACGCGAAAATGTGAAATGACGCGCCTCGGGCGCGATGCGCACCTCTGTCAGCGCCGCTTGCGACTTGAAGAAAGGACAGGGCGTGTTGAGATGCGGGCCTTCATGATCGGCCTCGGCGGTGGGGGTTGTCAGCGCGTCGGGATGCTCTTCGACCAAACAGAGCTCGCCCCCAAGGGCGGCAGCCTCAAGCTTGATCTGCTCTTGCACATGCAGATGAGAGCGGGCGGCATCCGCCAATTCGTGCTGGCAATCAACGGCGGCGGCGGTGGCGACCCGCACGCTCAGCAACAGAATCAGAAGTGCCGGCCCAAGGCCAACCCCTCTTAGTCTGCGCATCCAGCGTCCAAATCTCATTTTCACCAATCCCGTGGGCCCAAGGCCCGCGTCACCATTTGAAATGGGTTTCGTCACTGCGCGACTCGTAGTTTGCGCATTATCGAAACATTCTAACTTTAGAATACTGTCGGGATTGTGATTGCGTCAAGCGGGACGACAAGGCGAAGGTGATTCGTGGACACGCCTGAGAATTATGGCAAGCAGATTGGGTGCTGCGGCGACAATCACGGCGCTTTGCGCTCACTTCTCACAAGCCGCGAACAATTACCTCGAAAATTTGACGCAAAGCCCGTCCTTCCCCCATATTGATCCTACTAAACAAACAGATTTGTCCATCTGTCGTTGTCGGTGGGGGCCGACGCGGTTGTGACATCCTTGAATTTGAGGTGACACAGCAATGAGTATCCCCCGTCTGACGGCCAACGCCGCCTATGCGACGCCAGTGCGCCGCAGTCCCGCACGCCCTGAACCCTCTCGCTTGCCGATGCGGCGTTACACGCACCTCTGGCTGACCGCCGATGGGGGCATCGAAGAGCGCGAGCAGATGGCGCCGGCGCTACCGCTCTTTGACGCAGCACATTCCGCCTTTGCGCGCGGCACGCTGATCACCACAACGCGCGGGCCGGTTGCGGTCGAGGATTTGCTGCCCGGCGATCTGTTGCAGACCTCTGCGCATGGGCCGCTGCCTGTGCTCTGGATTGGCCGGATGACACTGCGCCCCGAGGATATTGCCAGCCGTTCAGTCAACCTAACGCGGATCATGGCCGATGCCTTTGGTATTGCGCGGCCGATGGCCGATTTGCTGGTGGGTCCGGGGGCGCGAATCCTTACGCGGCCGCGCGATCTGCGTAACAGCATCGGGTCGGATCACGTACTTAGCCCTGCGCATGTGCTGGCCGATGGGATGCACGCCTTTGGTGTCACCCCGCCGCGCGCGGTCACGTTCTATCACCTGTGGCTGCGGCGGCATGCGCTGATCACCGCCAACGGCCTGGAAGTCGAGAGTTTTCACCCCGGTGCCGGGTTCGAGCGGGACGTGGGACCGAGCATGCTGTCGCTCTTCCTGTCGCTCTTTCCGCAGATTCAGGAGCCGCATCAATTCGGCCCACTTGCGCAACTGCGCTTGCCGCTCGATGCGCCCGATACGCTGAGCGTCGCCTGAGATCAGGCCGACTGGCTGAGCCGCGCCTCGAGGATTTCAAAGGGCACGCCGGGTTCGTCCTTGGCCCCGCGAATGACGAGCGAGGTCTTGACGCTGGCGACATTATCGGCGGCGGTCAATTCCTCGGTCAGAAAGCGCTGAAAGGTGCTGAGATCGGGGGCCACGCATTTGAGGATGAAATCCACCTCGCCGTTGAGCATGTGACATTCGCGCACGAGGGGCCAGGCGCGGCAGCGCGCCTCAAAGGCGCTCAGATCCGCCTCGGCCTGGCTTTGCAACCCGACCATGGCAAAGACCTGCACCTCGAACCCCAGTTCGCGGGGGTCAACATCGGCGTGATAGCCACGGATATAGCCCTGCTCCTCGAGCGTGCGCACCCGGCGCAGGCAGGGCGGCGCCGAAATACCCACACGCTTGGCCAGTTCTACATTGGTCATCCGGCCATCAGCCTGCAACTCCGCCAGAATCTTGCGATCTATGGGATCAAGACGGGACGCGGCCATTTGGGGGGACTCCTTGTTCGATTTCGCGATTGTTATAGCATCATGGTCTGCATGCGCAATTATGTTTCGCTGATGCGCAAGATCATTTCCCGAAAAGCCCCTGAGCCTGAGGCGCATATCCGCCTTGCAAGGGGTTACATGCCCCGCGTCAGAGGGCTATATCATGCGCCAAATCCGCAGATCACATGAGAGAGCGCCCATGTCCGACACCCGTCATACCAAATGCCTGATCATCGGTTCCGGCCCCGCTGGCTATACCGCTGGCGTCTATGCCAGCCGCGCCATGCTCTCGCCCATTCTGGTGCAGGGGATCGAGCCGGGCGGACAGTTGACCACCACGACCGAGGTCGAGAACTGGCCCGGCGACACCGAGGTGCAGGGGCCGGACCTGATGGTGCGGATGCAGACGCATGCATCGGCCATGGGATGTGAGATCATCGGCGATATCATTTCGTCGCTCGATCTGGACAGTCGCCCCTTTGTGGCCAAGGGTGACAGCGGCACCACCTATACCGCCGATGCCGTCATCCTCGCCACCGGGGCGCGCGCCAAATGGCTGGGCCTGCCATCGGAAGAGGCGTTCAAGGGCTTTGGTGTCTCGGCCTGCGCCACCTGTGACGGGTTCTTTTATCGCGGGCAGGAAATCGTGGTGATCGGCGGCGGCAATACGGCCGTGGAAGAGGCGCTCTTTCTGACCAATTTCGCCTCGAAGGTCACGCTCATCCATCGCCGCGACGAACTGCGCGCTGAAAAGATCCTGCAAGACCGGTTGATGAAGAACCCCAAGATCGAAACGCTTTGGTTTCACACGCTGGACGAGGTTTTTGGCACCGACAATCCCAAGGGCGTGGAGGGCGTGCGCGTCCGCCATGTCGAAACCGGCGAGATCACGGAAATCCCCTGCAAGGGCGTGTTCATCGCCATCGGCCACGCGCCCGCCAGCGAGTTGGTCAAGGACAAGCTCGAATTGCACAACGGCGGCTATGTCAAGGTCGTGCCGGGCAGCACCCGCACCTCGATCCCCGGTGTCTTTGCTGCGGGTGATCTGACCGACCACGTCTATCGTCAGGCGGTGACATCGGCGGGCATGGGCTGTATGGCCGCCCTCGATGCCGAGCGGTGGCTGGCCGAACACGAGGGCTGAGACCGGAGCACTGCGGCCCTGTCAGGCAGGGCCGCAGCGGCGGGATCATCCGCCGATCTTGTCTTGCGTGCGGGTCTCGAAATCCGAGGCCGCGTGGCGTTCGTGCAATTGCATTTCCGGCTCGCCAAAGCTGCGGTTGACCATGCGGCCCCGTTTGACGGCCGGGCGCGCGTCGATATTTTCCGCCCAGGCCATGACGTGCTTGTAGCTGGCCACATCCAGAAACGTCGCCGCATTATAGAGCCGCCCAAGGCAAAGCTGGCCATACCAAGGCCAGATCGCCATATCGGCAATCGTATACTCATCGCCCGCGATATAGGGACGCTCCGCCAGTTGCCGGTCGAGAACGTCAAGTTGGCGCTTGGCCTCCATCGCGAAACGGTCGATGGGGTATTGCCATTTCTCGGGCGCATAGGCGTAGAAATGGCCAAATCCACCGCCCAAGTAAGGCGCGCTGCCCATCTGCCAGAATAGCCAGTTGAGCGTTTCGGTGCGCGCAGGGCCACTCTTGGGCAGGAAGGCCCCGAATTTCTCGGCCAGATGCATCAGGATCGACGCGCTCTCGAACACGCGCAGGGGCGTGTCGCCGGTGTGGTCCATCAGTGCCGGGATCTTGGAATTGGGATTGACCGCGACAAAGCCAGAGCCGAACTGATCGCCCTCGCTGATGTCGATGCGCCACGCGTCATATTCGGCCTCATGGCCGGCGGCGAGCAGTTCTTCGAACATCACGGTGACCTTGACGCCATTGGGTGTGGCCAGCGAATAGAGTTGAAAGGGATGCGCGCCCACCGGCAGATCCTTGTCATGGGTCGCGCCTGAAATGGGGCGGTTGATCGAGGCGAATTGCCCACCGGAAGGAGCCTCCCATGTCCAGACTTCGGGCGGGGTATAGGTGCTGTCGCTCATCTTGTGATCCTCTCCATCGGGTTTGGCGGCAAATGTAATCACTGGCTTGCCCCCCGCAATGCAAAACGCCGCACAGGGGCTGTGCGGCGCTGCATGGTCTGCCGTCGTGGGCTTAGTAGACCACCACGCTGCGGATGCTTTCGCCGGCGTGCATGAGGTCGAAGCCCTTGTTGATGTCCTCGAGCGGCATGGTGTGGGTGATCATCGGGTCGATCTCGATCTTGCCCTGCATGTACCAATCGACAATCTTGGGCACATCCGTGCGCCCGCGCGCGCCACCAAAGGCCGTGCCGCGCCACGACCGCCCCGTGACCAATTGGAACGGCCGCGTGCTGATCTCGGCGCCCGCAGGTGCCACGCCGATGATGATGCTCTCGCCCCAGCCCTTGTGCGCCGCCTCGAGCGCCGTGCGCATCACGCCCACGTTGCCGGTGGCGTCAAACGTGTAATCGGCACCCCCGCCGGTCAGCGCCACAAGATGCGCCACCAGATCGCCCGAAACCTCCTTGGGGTTCACGAAATCGGTCATGCCAAAGCGCGTCGCCATCTCGATCTTGCCGGGATTGAGATCAACCCCCACGATCTGATCCGCCCCCGCCAGCCGCAGGCCCTGAATGACGTTGAGCCCGATGCCGCCAAGGCCAAAGACGATCGCCCGGCTGCCGATTTCCACCTTGGCGGTGTTGATCACCGCGCCGATACCCGTCGTCACGCCGCAGCCGATGTAGCAGATCTTGTCGAAGGGCGCGTCCTTGCGCACCTTGGCCAGCGCAATCTCGGGCAGGACCGTATGATTGGCAAAGGTCGAGCAGCCCATGTAATGCAGGATCGGCGTGCCATCCAGCATCGAGAATCGGCTGGTGCCGTCAGGCATCAGGCCCTGTCCTTGCGTCGAGCGGATCTTCTGGCAGAGGTTGGTTTTCGGGTTGAGGCAATACTCGCACTCGCGGCATTCGGGCGTGTAGAGCGGAATGACGTGATCGCCCGGTTGCAGGCTGGTGACACCGGGGCCAACCTCGAGCACGACACCCGCGCCCTCATGGCCGAGAATGGCCGGAAACGCCCCCTCGGGATCCGCCCCCGACAGCGTGAAATCATCCGTGTGGCACAGGCCCGTCGCCTTGATCTCCACCAGAACCTCGCCCGCCTTCGGGCCCTCGAGGTTCACCTCCATGATCTCCATCGGCTTGCCCGCCTCAACAGCAACCGCCGCTCGTGTGCGCATGATCTGTCCTTTCCTTGAAAATTTGCGGCAGTCTTGCGCCATGTGGCGCGGTGATTCAATATCGAGAGCGTCACGCAGACCCCGGACTGCGGCAATTTCTGCGGCAAGAGAGGCGAAACCATGAAGAAACCCCTTGGCACCGCCCTGATGATCGGGGCGCTGGCGGGCTGTATCGGCCCGCAGGACACGCCCCCTGAGGAGAACGCCTGCGGCGCGGCACAGATGCAGGCGCTGATCGGCACGCCAGTCGCGGCGCAGGATTTCAGCGGGCAGGCTGCGGTGCGCATCCTGCCGCCGGGGTCGATGGTGACGATGGATTACCGCCCCGACCGGCTGAATGTCGAACATGACGCAGACGGGGTGATCACGCGGATCGCCTGCGGGTGAGGGGGCACCACGTCGAAATTCGATGTGACGGCTTTGATCAGCGCGGTGCGGCGGTGTCGGCTATCCCCCGCGCGGAACAAGGCGCGGCACGCGCCGCCGCGCGGATCGCTGGGCCGTCCCGCGGCCTAGCGATTTGGAGAGGGAGCGCTATGCTGTGGGATCACACGAACTTTGCGGGCATAAAGTGCAAGACGGTGCCGCTGCTTCGCTAGTCCCCGGCCCAGCAATCCGCGCTGCTGCTGACTCGACTCCGCCCCTCCCTCGCTCTATTTGAGATGGAACAAATAGAGAACATCATTCACCATGCCCACCCGCCGCATCCTGTCGATCTGGTTTCCCCGGCTCGGGGCCGAGCGCCTGCTACGGCGGGTAACGGACCCGGACGCGCGGCTCTTTGCGGTGGTCAGTGCCGAAGTGCAGACTCAAGTGCTGACCTCTGTCTCGCGGCGCGCCGAGGCGCTGGGGCTCAGGCCGGGGCAACCGCTACGGACGGCGCAGGCGCTCTGCCCCGATCTCATCACCCGGCCGCGCGACCGCGCCGCAGAGGCGGCGTTTCTGGCCGCATTGGGGCGGTGGGCCGGGCGGTTCTCGCCCTTGGTGGGAGTCGAGGGCACGGCGGGCCTACTCTTGGATGTTACCGGCTGCGCGCATCTCTTTGGCGGCGAGGCCGGGCTGATCGCCACGCTGCGCACAGAGGCGGGGGATCTGGGGCTGAGCCTGCGCTGTGGGCTGGCCGATACGGTCGGTGGGGCCTGGGCGCTGGCGCGCTATGCCGGGCAAGGGGTGGCCGCGCACCGTTCCGGCGATGCCATCGACCAGGAGGCCCGTGCCACCCGGTCGCGCGCCGCCAAGCGGCGGCATTGGGAGCGGGGCGGCGCGGCCCCTGCGGTGGCCGTCGCGGCAGAGGCCGGCGAGATTGCCCTGCCGGGACATCTGCCCGCGATGCTGGCCCCCCTGCCGGTGGCGGCACTGCGCCTGCCGCCCGCGCTGGTGGCGGATCTGGCGCGGCTGGGGTTGCGGCGGATCGGCGAGCTGGCGGCGCAGCCGCGCGCCAGCCTTGGCCGCCGCTTTGGCCCCGAGGTGATGTTGCGGCTGGATCAGGCACTGGGCCATGTGCCGGAACCGATGTCGCCCTCTGCCCCCGCCCCCCGCTTTGCCACGCGATTGAGCCTGCCCGAGCCGATCGGGCTGCGGGGCGATATGGAAGCGGCACTCTGCCGCCTGACAGAACGGCTCTGCCAGCTCTTGCAGGGCAAGGGACAGGGCGCGCGGCATCTGCGGCTGGAGGCTTACCGCGCCGATGGCGGGCTGCAAGCGGTCGAAGTGCGGCTGGCGCGCGCGGTGGACCAGCCCGAGGCGATGCGCCCACTTCTGGACATGCAGCTTGACGGGATCGACGCCGGGTTCGGTATCGACATGCTGCGGCTCGAGGCGGTTGTCACCGCGCGGATGGAAACCCGGCAAGGCGAGAGCGGTCTGGGCCAAGGTCGAGGGGCCGGGGCGCAAGAGGCCGCGCTGGCCGATCTGATCACCCGGCTGGGCGGGCGCATCGGGCTGGAGGCGATCACCCGCCGCCATCCCGCCGAGAGCCATATCCCCGAAAAATCCGCGCTGACCCTTGCGGCGGCCTGGTCGGAACCCGCCCGCGGCCCCTGGCCCGTGCCCGAGACACGCCGCCCGCTGCTGATCTGGTCGCCAGAGCCGGTGATGCGGCCCGAAGCGGGGGAGGCCACGCTGCCGTTTCGCTGGCGCGGGCGGGCGCATGAGGTGGTGGGGGCCACCGGGCCAGAGCGGATCGCGCCGGAATGGTGGCTGGAAGACCCGGAATGGCGCAGCGGGGTGCGCGATTACTGGCAGGTGGTGACGACACGCGGCGAGCGGCTCTGGCTCTTTCGCGCTCATGGCGGGCAAATCTCGGGCGGATGGTTCTGTCAGGGGCGGTTTGCCTGAACATGCACGGAAAGCGCTTGATTTGCCGCAGGATTGGCGCAACTCTGAAAGCATGAATTTGCAAAGCCTTGGCCCGCTTGCGGGCGCTCCTTCCTCGGCCCCACAAGTGGCGTTCCAGCGCAGCGAACTGGGTGTGATCCTGTCGCTCTACGGGCGGATGGTCGCAGCGGGGGAATGGCGCGATTACGGCATATCCTGCCTGCGCGAGGTGGCGGTCTTTTCAGTCTTTCGGCGCACGGCAGAGCATCCGCTCTACCGGATCGAAAAGCGGCCAAAATTGCAGGGCAAACAGGGGCAATATGCGGTGATCGGCATGGATGGTCAGGTGCTCAAACGCGGCCATGACCTGCGCACCGTGCTGCGGGTGCTCGAGCGCAAGCTGATCCGGGCGGTGGAATGACGCCGCAGCAAACCAAGCCGGCACAAGATCGCAACGCCGCGATCGCCAGACTTTTCGAAACCACCTTCACCGCCTCTGAGGGACCAGAGGAAGGCGTGTTGATCGGCACCTTGGTCCGAAGCCTGATGGACACGACCGATCCGGACGAGCTGCACGTCTTTTACATCGAGGACGAGGGGTTTGTTGGCGCCTGTATCCTGACGCGGCTGCGCCATGACGGTGAAACAGGTATCGCCTATCTTCTGTCCCCGGTTGCTGTGGCCCCGGAACGACAGGGCCAGGGCATCGGGCAGCGTATGATTTCAGAGGCGCTGGAGGCGCTGCGCGCCGCCGGGGTCGAAGCGGTAGTGACCTATGGGGACCCGGCATTTTACAGCCGGGTGGGGTTTTCTCCGGTCACGGTGGATGAGGTGGCCGCGCCCTTTGCGCTGTCACAGCCCGAGGGTTGGCTTGCACAATCGTTGACAGGCCAACCCCTGACACCGCGCAAGGGGCGCGCGCGTTGCGCGCCCGCGCTCAGCGATCCGGCCTATTGGTAGGCTGTCACGCCTCGTAATAGGCATACATCTGTTCGAGTGCGTCCAGACCGGGGGCTTGGGGCGCTTGGGGCAGGTTGGCGGGGGTTTCAGGCGTGTAATAGACCGCGACCCAATCGGGTGTGATCGGGGCCGGTTTCGGATCGGGGGCGGCGGGGGTTTTAACCGGGTAAGCCATGGGTTTATCTCCATATTTCCATGACACCTACATAATCCTCTGCGCTGCGGCATAAACCGCCAAGGACGCAGTCTCGCCATGCGCCCGGCGCAAGGCACGCCCCTCAGCCGATCAGCATATCCCCGGCCAGACCGAGCGTGAAACCAAAGACCGCACCGAGGGGCGGCAGCCAACTGCGGCGGGCATGGGCCGCAGGCGCGATATCCTGAAAGATCAGGTAGAGAATACCGCCCGCCGCGAACATCATGATCCCCCCAAGCACCTGCGGCATTTGCGACAGGAAGGAAAAGCCAAGACCCGCACAGATCGGGCCAAGCAGGGCCAGCCCGGCAAAGAGCAAGACGATCCGATACCCCCGGACCGCCCCACCGCGCCGGATATCGCGAAAGGCGGCAAAGCCCTCGGGCAGGTTTTGCAGGAAAATCAGCCCCGCCAACAGCAAGGCACGCTCGGCCTGCGCCGTGAGCATGGCGCCGATGGCCATGGCCTCGGGCAGGAAGTCGAGCAGCATCGCCATAAGCTGCGCACCGCGTCCGCCCCGCGACTCGAGCGCGCGGTCAATCGCAAAGAACGCCACCCCGCCCGCCGCAAAGGCCGAGAGCGCGACCGCGGCGGAGAGTGTATCGCGCGCGTGCGGCACCAGCACCAGCGCAATGGCCGCCAAGAGCGCACCGCCGCCAAAGGCGACGATGCCATGGGTTGCAGGTGCGGGCAGCCGCCGACAGGTTGCGGAGAGCGCGAGCGCCGCCCCGAGGGGCATGGCCGCGCCTGCAAAGAGGGCCAAGAGCAGCGCGGACCATAATCCTTCGACTGCCATGACCCCTGCCCGCTTACACGTGCCGCTCGACCATCATCTTCTTGATTTCGGCGATGGCCTTGGCAGGGTTGAGACCCTTGGGACAGGTCTTGGTGCAGTTCATGATCGTGTGGCAACGATACAGTTTGAACGGGTCTTCCAGATCATCCAGACGCTCGCCCGTGGCCTCGTCACGGCTGTCGATGATCCAGCGATAGGCATGGAGGAGTGCGGCCGGTCCAAGGTATTTGTCGCCATTCCACCAATAGGACGGGCAAGAGGTAGAGCAGGAGGCGCACATCACACATTCATAGAGCCCGTCGAGTTTCTCGCGGTCCTCGATGCTCTGCCGCCACTCCTTTGCAGGGCGGTTGGTCTTGGTTTCCAACCAGGGCATGATGCTGGCGTGCTGCGCGTAGAAATGCGTGAGGTCGGGGATCAGATCCTTGACCACCGGCATATGCGGCAGCGGATAGATTTTCACATCGCCCTTGATCTCGTCCATGCCATAGATGCAGGCCAGCGTGTTGATCCCGTCGATATTCATGGCACAAGAGCCGCAAATCCCCTCGCGGCAAGAGCGGCGGAAGGTGAGCGTGGGATCAATCTCGTTCTTGATCTTGATCAGCGCGTCCAGAACCATCGGGCCGCAGGTGTCCATATCCACGAAATAGGTGTCCACGCGCGGGTTTTTGCCATCGTCCGGGTTCCAGCGGTAAATCTGGAACTTGCGCACGGTCTTGGCGCCCTCGGGCTTGGGCCATGTCTTGCCCGTGGTCATGCGCGAATTCTTGGGGAGTGTGAGTTGAACCATCTTGCTACTCCTTGTCAGCCGCCCAAGAGGGTAAGGCTATTTTGGGCAATACATTGCACGGCCTCGGGGCGCTGTGCGATTGCGATCACTTGCTGCGTGGTTTCAGGTGTTACCCCTGACACGCTGGCGCTTGCGATCTGAATGATCTCTCCGGCAGAGGCCGCATCAATCACGCAATCGGTGATCGGGGCGGCGTTGAGACCCGGAAAGCGCTGTGCGACGACCGTGTTGACCACGCTCTTGGCCCGCTCGCGCGCGAGGGTGTCGGCGACCTGATTGGTCGCCTCGCAGGCACCCAGCGTCGCAAGCGCAAGACAGGCCAAGAGGATCCGCATCAGAACGTCCGTTCTTTCGGCGCGATCTTTTTGAGGCTGATGCCGCCCTTATCCTCGGTTGTCAGAGGATCGGTGACGATCGGGCGATAGCTGAGGTCAACACTATTGCCCTCGACCCGTGCGATGGTGTGCACGCGCCAGTTCTCATCGTCGCGGGTGCTGAAATCCTCATGCGCGTGGGCGCCGCGGCTTTCCTTGCGGGCCTCGGCCCCAAAGATCGTGGCGAGCGCATTGGGCATGAGATTGGTCAGCTCCAGCGTTTCCATCAGGTCGCTGTTCCACACAAGGCTGCGGTCCGTGACCTTGATGTCATCCATCTTGGCCGCGACGGTCTTCATTTTCTCGACACCTTCGGCCAGCGTTTTCGAGGTGCGGAACACGGCGGCATCGGCCTGCATCGTGCGCTGCATTTCGAGCCGCAATTCGGCGGTGGGAACGGCGCCGGTGGCGTGGCGCAGCCCGTCAAAGCGGCTGAGCGCCTTGTCCACCTCGGCCTTGTTGGTGGCGGGCACCGCCGCGTCGCGATCCACGACCTTGCCTGCGCGAATGGCGGCGGCACGGCCAAAGACCACAAGGTCGATGAGCGAGTTGGAGCCAAGCCGGTTCGCGCCATGCACAGAGGCGCAGCCCGCCTCGCCCACGGCCATGAGACCGGGCACGACGGCATGGGGATTGTCCTGAGTGGGATTGACCACCTCGCCCCAGTAATTCGTCGGCACGCCGCCCATGTTGTAATGCACGGTGGGCAGAACCGGGATCGGTTCCTTGGTCACGTCAACGCCCGCAAAGATGCGTGCGGATTCGGAAATGCCGGGCAAGCGCAGGTGCAGCGCCTCGGGCGGCAGGTGGCTGAGGTTGAGGTGGATGTGATCGCCATCCGCCCCCACGCCGCGCCCTTCGCGGATTTCCATGGTCATGCAGCGGCTGACATAGTCACGCGGGGCGAGATCCTTGTAGTTAGGCGCGTAGCGTTCCATGAAACGCTCGCCCTCGGAATTGGTGAGGTATCCCCCCTCGCCGCGCGCACCCTCGGTAATCAGGCAACCAGCCCCGAAAATGCCCGTGGGGTGGAACTGCACGAATTCCATGTCTTGCAGCGGCAGACCGGCGCGCGCCACCATCCCGCCACCGTCGCCGGTGCAGGTATGGGCAGAGGTGGCGCTGAAATAGGCGCGGCCATAGCCGCCGGTGGCGAGCACGACCATCTTGGCGTTAAAGACATGGATGGTGCCATCGTCGAGTTTCCAGCAAACGACGCCGGTGCAGGCGCCATCGGTCATCACCAGATCAATGGCGAAATATTCGATGTAGAACTCGGCCTTCTGCTTGAGGCTCTGACCATAGAGCGTGTGCAGAATGGCGTGGCCAGTGCGGTCGGCGGCGGCACAGGTGCGCTGCACGGGCGGGCCTTCGCCAAATTCGGTGGTATGGCCACCAAACGGGCGCTGATAGATCTTGCCCTCTTCGGTGCGCGAGAACGGCACGCCGTAATGTTCGAGCTCATAGACCGCCTTGGGCGCCTCGCGCGCGAGGTATTCCATCGCGTCGGTATCGCCCAGCCAGTCCGAGCCCTTGACCGTGTCATACATATGCCACTGCCAGCTATCCGGGCCCATGTTGCCAAGGCTGGCCGCGATGCCGCCCTGTGCGGCGACAGTGTGCGAGCGGGTCGGGAAAACCTTGGTCACGCAGGCCGTGCGCAGGCCCTGTTCGGCCATGCCAAGCGTGGCGCGCAGCCCCGCGCCGCCCGCGCCCACAACCACGACGTCATAATCATGCGTCTCGTATTCATAAGCAGCCATTTGTTCAGGTCCTCAAAGCGCGATCTTGGCGAGGGCGAAAAGCCCGGTGGCGATCAGCCCGTAACTCAGAACGGTCACGGCAATAATCAGGCCGCGGCGGGTGCTGCCGTGGCTGTAATCCTCGATCATCGTCTGCGCGCCGCTGGCAAAGTGCCGGAGGCCGAAGAAGATCACGAGGCCGGTGAGAATGGCCATCGCCGGATGCGAAAACGCGGCCAGCACCTCGGCGCGGTCGCCGCCCAAGGCGCGGCCAAAGGCCACCAGAAACACCGGGATAATCAGCGC
>SWCD01004384.1_pt1 | contig 14814 bp, 14 predicted proteins | sample 4693011 | NCBI WGS metagenome assembly SWCD01 (sample SAMN10267278, study PRJNA491770) | bioreactor metagenome | isolation source: DHS bioreactor inoculated with marine | place: Japan: Omine Ridge, Nankai Trough | reverse complement strand
GGGGGGGATACTGGCCGGGCTGACGGTCGCCAACCTGAACCCCGCCGTCACCGATGAGTTGGACCTGCCGCTGTCCACCGGCGAGGGTGTCGTGATCCTGAACGCCGAGGACCGCGCCCGCCGGTTGCGGCTGGACCGGGGCGACATCCTTCTGGCGGTGAACGGACGCCCCTTGGACAGCACGGCGGATCTGGCCGCCATCGCGCAAAGCGGCGCGCCGATCCGCAGTATCGAGTTCGAACGAAACCGCCAGCGCGGCATCCTGCGTCTGCGCAACTGACACGGCGAGCACTGCCGCCAGCCTCCGGCGCTGTAACCCTTGATCAATGCGGCGTGAGCGGTCTGTTGCAACCGGGCGTTTGCGGGCATGGTCGGGCAGCCGGCGCAAGGATCGGTGTAACCCGGACCGCCCCGCCATGACCCAGCCCGTGACCCCTGCCAAATCCTCCAGCCTGCGTTGGCTTCCGCTTGCCGTGGTGCTTGCCGTGGCGCTGGTGGGCGCCTTCGCCCTGCGCGACTATCTGAACTTCGAGACCCTGCGCACCCACCGCGAAGCGCTGCTGGCCTTTCGCGACGCCAACTACCTTGGCACCGTCGCCGCCTTCATGGCGATCTACGTGGTCATCGTCGCCTTCAGCCTTCCCGGCGCGACCGTCGCCTCGCTGACCGGCGGCTTCCTGTTCGCGGTCTTCCCCGGCACGCTGATCAATCTGGTCGCCGCGACGGTGGGCGCGACCCTGATCTTTCTGGCCGCCCGGATGGGCCTTGGCGAACGGCTGGCCGCCCGGATGGGGGCTGGCGACGGCGTGGTCCGCCGCATCAAGACCGGCATCGACGAAAACCAGTGGTCGATGCTGTTCCTGATCCGCCTGCTGCCCGCCGTGCCCTTCTTTGTCGCCAACCTGATCCCCGCGCTGGTGGGCGTGCCGTTAAGCCGCTTTGTCATAACGACCTTTCTGGGGATCATCCCGGGCGCTCTGGTGCTGACCTCGGTCGGCGCGGGCCTTGGCGAGGTGTTCGAACGCGGGGGCACTCCGGATCTGGGAATCTTCTTCGAGCCTCGGATCCTGTTGCCGGTGCTGGGCTTGTGCCTGCTGGCAATCCTGCCGATCATCATCAAAGCCATCCGTGGCAAGAAGGGACTGTGAGCATGCAGCAGATCAAAACCGACATCTGCGTGATCGGCGCAGGCTCTGGCGGTCTGTCCGTCGCAGCGGGCGCTGTGCAGATGGGCGCAAGCGTGGTGCTGCTTGAAGGCCACAAGATGGGCGGCGACTGCCTGAACTATGGCTGCGTGCCCTCGAAGGCGTTGCTGGCGGCGGCCAAGCAGGCCCATGCCGTGACCGAGGGCGCGCGCCTTGGCGTCACCTCCCCTGCCCCGACGGTCGATTTCGCGGCGGCCAAGGACCACGTCCGCCGCGCCATCGAAACCATCGCCCCCGTCGACAGCGAGGACCGCTTTCGCGGCCTCGGTGTGCAGGTGATCCGCGAATACGGGCGCTTTATCTCTCCGACCCAGATGCAGGCCGGCGATCATGTGATCACCGCCCGCCGCTTTGTGATCGCAACCGGCTCGTCACCGCTGGTCCCGCCGATAAAGGGGCTGGACACGGTCCCCTACCTGACAAACGAGACGCTGTTCGACGACCCCGAACGCCCCGAGCATCTGCTGATCATCGGCGGCGGCCCCATCGGGCTTGAGATGGCGCAGGCCCATAGCCGTCTGGGCAGCAAGGTCACCGTGGTCGAGGGCGCAAAGGCCCTTGGCCGCGACGACGCCGAGGCCGCCGCGCTGGTGCTGCAGCGCCTGCGCGACGAGGGCGTGACCATCATCGAAGGGCAGCAGGCCAGTCGCGTCTCGGGCAGCGCCGGGGACATCCGTCTGGAAACCGAAGACGGCACCACCCATTCGGGCAGCCATCTGCTGGTGGCCGTCGGTCGCAAGGTCAACATCGACCGGCTGGATCTGGACAAGGCCGGGGTCGAACATGACCGCGCCGTCAAGGTGGGCGAGGATCTGCGCAGCTCGAACCGCCGGATCTATGCGGTGGGCGACGCGGCGGGCGGGCTGCAATTTACCCACGTGGCCGGGTATCACGCGGGCGTGGTGATCCGCTCGATGCTGTTCGCGCTGCCGTCGAAGGCCCGCACGGACCATATCCCCCGCGTGACCTACACCGACCCCGAACTGGCGCAGATCGGCCCCACCGAAGCCGAGGCACGGCAGCAGCACGGCCAGTCGGTGACAGTGGTCCGGTTCGATCTGGCCGAAAACGACCGCGCCATCGCGGAAGATGACCGTCGCGGGTTCGTCAAGGTTGTGATCCGGCGCGGACGTCCCATAGGCGCCACCATCGTCGGCCCCGGCGCGGGCGACCAGATCGGCCTTTGGGCCATGGCCATCGCCAACAATCTGAAGATGAGCGCCGTCGCCAACACGGTTCTGCCCTATCCCACCCGCGGTGAAGCGAACAAAAGGGCTGCCGGCGCGTATTTTTCGCCTAAACTGTTTGAAAGTTCTATGGTTAAAGGCGTTGTCGGATTGGTGCAGCGTCTTCTGCCCTGACGACCAACAGGGAGACAGGATGTTTCTCAACACGCTCTCGGGCCGCTTCCTTCTGCTGACGACAGTGTTCGTCATGCTGGCCGAGGTGCTGATCTTCGTGCCCTCGGTGGCCCGCTTCCGGCAGGATTACCTGCTTAGCCGGTTGGAGCGGGCTCAGATCGCGTCGCTTGCCCTTTTGGCCGAGGACATGATCTCGCCCGAGCTGGAACAGGAACTGCTGGCCAACGCCGAGGTGCTGAACGTGGTGCTGCGCCGGGACGCGGTGCGCCAGTTGATGCTGTCCTCGCCCATTCCGGGCCCCGTCCACGTGACCCACGATCTGCGCGAGCCCGCCGCGCTGGACCTGATGCGCGATGCGCTCATGCAGCTTTTCGACCCCGAGGACCGCATTATCCGCATCATCGGCGACCCGGTCCGGCAGGGCGGCATGCAGATCGAGATCACCATGCACAGCGCCCCCTTGCGGGCCGCGATGATCGACTACGGTCTGCGCATTCTGCTTCTGTCGGCGGTGATCTCGATCATCACGGCGCTGTTGCTGTTTCTGGCCGTGCGCCGTTTTCTGGTCCGTCCGATCGAAGGGGTCATCGAACATATGGCGTCCTACGCCGACCACCCCGAGGACGCGCGGCGGATCATCCAGCCCTCGGCCAGCCTGCTGGAATTGCGCAAGGCCGAGGAAGCCCTTCGCGCCCTGCAGACCCATATGACCGGTGCGCTGCGGCAAAAGGAACGGCTGGCGCAACTGGGCGGCGCGGTGGCCAAGATCAGCCACGATCTGCGCAACATCCTGACCACCGCCCAGCTTTTCGCCGACCGGATGGAGCAAAGCGACGATCCGGCGGTCCAGCGGGCCGCGCCGAAGCTGGTCTCGTCCATCCGGCGGGCCGTCAGCCTGTGCGAAAGCACGCTGGCCTTCGGGAAGGCCGAAGAGGCCCCGCCCCTGCTGCAACGCATGCCCCTTGCCCCCATCGTCCGCGATGTGGTCGAGAACGAAGGCCTTGCCGCCGAGGATCACGATATCACCATCCAGCAGGATCTGCCCGCCGGCCTGACCCTGCGCTGCGACCCCGAACAGCTTTACCGCATATTGGCCAACCTGATCGGCAACGCGCGTCAGGCCATCGCCGCCGGCGGCAAGCCCGGCCGGATCACGGTGCGGGCCGCCGAAAGCGACAGCGTCTGGACGATCTGCGTCGAGGATACCGGCCCCGGCCTGCCCGCCAAGGCGAAAGAGCATCTGTTCATGCCGTTTCAGGGCGGCACCCGCAAGGAAGGCTCGGGGCTGGGATTGGCCATCGCATCGGAACTGGCGGGTGGCCACGGCGGTCGTCTGACCCTTGCGCACACCGGCCCCGAGGGGACCTCTTTCGTGGTGACGCTTCCCAAGGCGGTGGCAGCGGAAGAAATTCCCCCGGGACGCGAACTTGTGTGATTTGCCCCTTGCAATGCCGGGTAGGGGTAGGTAAATCGCCCTCATCCGCGCGCTGGTAGCTCAGTTGGATAGAGTACTTGACTACGAATCAAGGGGTCGGGGGTTCGAATCCTCCCCAGCGCGCCATTTTCCTTCCGATCTTTCCGCCGCGATCCGCTTGATCCAGTCATGGTTTTCGCACCCGGTTGTTGACCGTTTGCGACCGGCAACCTTGTCCCGAAATGCACCGAGCCGGTCGAAGGAAATGCCCCCGACCGGCCCGGTTTGTCACCTTGTCAGATCGTTACTTCTTCTGGCCCTGACCTTGGCCCTGACCTTGGCTTTGGCCCTGACCCTGGCCCTGTCCTTGGCCTTGTCCTTTGCCCGATCCCTGCGACGGTTTCGACGCGCCGCCGGCCTGAGCGGTTTCTTTTCCGGGGCTTGCGGGTTTGGAGGGTTTGTTCTGGGAAGACATAAGAGACTCCTGACTGAAAAGCCGCCAACATCTGGTCGGCTACAGTTTAATTTGAGGCTTTTTCGGGCGTCTTCAATCAGCGGAATCTGGCGTAAGCCAAACTATTCCGGCAGCAATCGTGACCCATAAAGACAGCCCTCGCGCGTTGTATGCACGCGCGTCACGCGGTCCTTCGCGTCGCCCTTAGTCCGAGCGAAGGTTGCGCAGGATGCCGTCGGCGTTGATGATCGACTGGGCAATCTCGATCGTGGTGGTGCGTTTGCTCATCGCCTGCTTGCGGATAATGGAATAGGCTTCCTTGTCGTCGATCCCGTGGTGCCGCATCAGGATGAACTTGGCGTCATTGACCTTTTGCAGGCTATCGAGACGGGCGCGCATCTTGTCCAGATCGCGGGCAAAACGACAGCGGTCCGCCCAGTAATGCCGGGCCATGACCATCGCGCTCAGAACGCCCGCCGCGCGGACCGGCTTGGTCACGATCGCATGGGCACCGACCTTCTGGACAGCGCTCAGGACCGAGGGGTTTTCGTAGCCGATGATCGCGACCAGCGTCAGCGGCGTGCGGCGCGGGCGTTCCAGCATCCGGTGCAGATCGCTTTGCGACTCTTCGTTCACCTCGGTGAACAGCAGGTCCACCTTGTCGGGCAAGGCCTCGGGCACGGGCCAGTGGCTTTCCACCGGGCAGCCGATCCGATGAACCTGTTGCAGCAGGTCGTCACCCGTTGAATCCCGGCGGTGCAACACCGCCACGTTGAGGTCACGCAAACTGTCCAGAACATCGGTCATTACGCTAGTTAACTCGAAACGACTTTTTGAGTCCGAAATTTCCAATCGTTCAGAGCAGGATAGACCAGATACGGGTCCGGCTTGATCGATTGGCGCACTTTATGAGCAATGACGAATTCGCCACGGTCGTCCACGCGTGCAATCAGCGCATGCAGGTAGGTGTGGTTGTTTTCCGGATCGACCGAGATCCTGCCCTGCGGCGCGTCAAAGCTGGTGCCCTGCAGACTTGCGCGCAGGGCGTCCGTGTCCATCTCGCCGGTTTCCTCAAGAGCCTGTGCGAACAGATGCATCTGGGAATAGGCGGCCTCGCAACAGCTTGTCACGTCCGTGCTGGAGCCGAACTTGGCCGTATAGCCGGCAAGGAACCGACGGTTCGCGGCACTCTTGAGGGTGCGGAAATAGGGGGCGGCGGTGATGTGCCCGGCGGCGGCCTCGGGGCCGATCTGTTCGATCTCGGCTTCGTTGGTGGTCAGGCTGGCGATGGGACGCTCGGGCCCGTTGCCCCCGGCCTGATGATAGGCGCGGTAGAAGTTAATGCAGCCCTGCCCCACGACGGTCGAGAAAATCGCGTCGGGCTTGGCCTCCATGATCCGGTCGACGACGTCCTTGAAAGTGGCGGTGGTGGTGCGGAGGGGCAGATATTCCTCGCCCAGAACCTCGCCGCCGCCTTGCCGGATGACATGGCGCATCACCCGATTGGATTCGCGAGGATAGACATAGTCCGACCCCACGAAATAGATCCGCCGGCCATAGGTCTCCATCAGATGGTTGCCAAGGGGCACGCTGTTCTGGTTGGGCGTGGCGCCGCCGTACATCACGTTGGGGGAATATTCGAACCCCTCGTAAAGCGTGGGATAGAAGAACAGCGCATTGCGCCGCTCGACAATCGGCAGCACCTCTTTGCGGGACGAGGACATGTAGCATCCGAAGATCACCTTGATCCGATCCTCGCGGATCAGTTGCTCGGCCAGTTCGCCGTAGCGGGCGACGACGGAATTCGGATTGTAGCAGACAGGCTCGATCTCGCGGCCACGCACACCGCCGGCGGCGTTGATCTCGTCGATGGCCAGCATCGTGCCCTTTAGCTGGGACTTCTCGATTATGGACGTTACGCCGGACGTGGAAAACAGCACGCCGACCCGCCAGGGTCCCTTGTTCGTCACACAATATCCTCCATTCAAGACGGCCCGAACGTCAGTTCGTCGCCGTTTCGGCGCGCGCGCAGGACACGGCCCCCTGCCGCATCGCTTTCGGACGTTGCCGTTGCGTTCAGATCAAGCAGATACTCGGCCAGCGGAAATTCAAGATACTGGCGCACCGCGCGCCGCAGCCCACGAGCGCCGAACCGGGGATCAAACCCGCGCATCGCCAGAAAATCGGTTACTTCGGGATCAATTTCGATCATGCAGCCATGCTTTGCAAGACGGCGGTTCAGGCGCGACAGCTCGACCTCGACCAGTTGCGGCATTGCCTCGGGGTCGATCCAGTCGAAAGCCTCGATGTGGTCGATCCGATTGACGAACTCGGGCGGAAAGCGCTTGAGCAGGCAGGATGTGACGATCTCTTTGGCGGCCTTGCGGCGGTCGCGGCCCCGTAGCGTGGCGCGCGCGGCCACCCGGCGCAGCCGCTGTCCCACCCCCGAGGCCGCCACCGCGCCCCGGTCCGCAAGCGCCTGCAACTCGCGCGCGCCCAAGTTCGAGGACATGAAGATCATGCTATTACGGAAGGAATAGGTCCGCTCGCCCGAGGCGACGGTCAGGATGCCGTTGTCCAGCACGTTCAAAAGGGCAAGGATCACCTCGTCGCTGGCCTTTTCAAGTTCGTCGAACAGAACGATGCCGGGGCGAGAGTGGCTGCCCTCGATCTTTTCCTGATCGAGGATGGTCGTCCCTTCCTTCGAGCCAACATAGCCCGGGGGGGCGCCGGTCAGTGCGGCGGCATAATGTTCCTGACTAAGCGTGTTCATGTCGATCCGGCACATGGCATCGGCGTCGCCGTGCAGGATCCGGGCCAAGGTGCGCACGGTTTCGGTCTTGCCGACCCCGGTGGGCCCGCAGAACAGAAGCGAGGCCAGCGGCTTGCGCGGATCACCGATGTCGGCGCGGACGACGCGCAGGACATTCATCAACTCGTCGATGGCGTGGGATTGGCCGATGATGCTTTGGCGCAGTTCGGTTTCGACCGCGCCAAGGTCGAAGGAAAAGCGGCTGTTTAGAAAGCCGCCCCGCCCGGCCGTGTGCAGGCCGCTGACATCGGTCGTATTCTCATCCGCCAACGCCCGCGCAAGGGATTCGCGGCGCTGAGTGTCCTGTATGCGGTCGGTCAGAAAAGGCATCGGCGCTCCGCTGTCATCGGTTTCGGGGGGCGAAAGGGGGCGCCATCAGCGCCCCCTTCGATGGAAAATGCGGGCGCCGGGGTCGTCGGCGCCCGCCAGTGCAGGTCTTGGCTTAGCCTGCTTCTTTTTCGCGCGCGCCGGTGGGTAGGTTCCCAACCGGGCATTCGGCAACGCCGACGGTGCTGCGCGTGATTTTCTGGACGTCCTCGCGGGTCTTTTCGGCGTCGTTTACCCAGTTGCGGTAGAACTCGAACGGGCAATCCGCCACGCCCTGATCGCCATCGCCCGAGGCATGGACCCCGGTGTAACCGCGGTGCAGCAGCTTGAAGAGGTGGTTCTGCGACTGGTCGTTCTTGCGTGCATCGCGGATCTGCGAGACCGAAAGCTGACCATACTGGATGCCCATTTCCTCTTCGCCGCATTCGCCCAGCGTGCGCCCGTCGAAGCCGATGATCGCCGAGTGGCCGAAGTAGCTGTAGACCCCGTCGAAGCCGGCGGCGTTGGCCACGGCGACGTAAGAGTTGTTGGCCCACGCCATCGCCTTGGCCATGATGACCTGCTGGTCCTTGGCGGGATACATGTAGCCCTGACAGCGCACGATCAGCTCGGCGCCCTTCATGGCGCAATCGCGCCAGATCTCGGGGTAGTTGCCGTCGTCGCAGATGATCAGGCTGATCTTCATGCCCTTGGGACCTTCGGCCACGAAGGTCTCGCCGCCGGGGCACCAGCCCTCGATCGGGCACCATGGCAGGATCTTGCGGTATTTCTGCACGATCTCACCCTTGTTGTTCATCAGGATGAGCGTGTTGTAGGGGTTCTTCTTGGGGTGTTCCTCGTGCTGCTCGCCGGTGATCGAGAAGACCCCCCAGACGTTGGCCTTGCGGCAGGCGCGGGCAAAGATCTCGGTCTCGTCGCCGGGGATGGTGGCGGCGGTCGCGAACATCTCGTCGGGGTCATACATGATCCCTTGGGTCGAGTATTCGGGGAAGATCACAAGGTCCATGCCGGGCAGGCCCTGCTTCATGCCGACGATCATCTCACCGATCTTCTCCGCGTTCTCAAGCACCTCGGCCTTGGTGTGCAGACGGGGCATCTTGTAGTTGACGACCGCAACACCAACGGTGTCCGGGCTGCTGGAAATATCGCCGTGTCTCATTGCTGTCTTCCTCCTGTTGAATCGATTGCTTGGGTCAGAACGTCATGTGCTTTTCGACCACCGCGTCGGTCAGTTCGTCCTTGTGGCCGGCCATCGCCACCGCCCCCTTGTCCAGAACCACGAACCGGTCCGAGGCCTTGCGGGCAAAGGGGATGTTCTGTTCGACAAGGATCACGGCCAGACCGCGGTCGCGGTTCAGATGCACGATCGCATCTTCGATCTGACGGACGATGTTGGGCTGGATGCCTTCGGTGGGCTCGTCGAGGATCAGGACCTTGGGGTCCATCGCCAGCGCCCGCGCGATGGCAAGCTGCTGCTGCTGGCCGCCCGACAGATCGCCGCCGCGACGATGCAGGAATTCGCGCAGGATGGGGAACATCTCGAACAGGTATTCGGGGATCTCGCGTTTGCCGTCGGTACGGGCATAGCAGCCCATGATGATGTTCTCGGCGACGGTGAAGCGCGGGATGATCTCGCGCCCTTGGGGGATATAGCCGATGCCCAGCCGCGCACGCTCGGGCGTGCTGTGCCCCGAGATGTCCGAGCCTTCGAATTCCAGCCGGCCGTCGCAGCGGTCGGTCAGCCCCATGATGGTCTTGAGCAGGGTGGTCTTGCCCACCCCGTTGCGCCCCAGAACCGACAGGAACTCGCCGGGCTTCAGACTGAACGAGACATCCTGAAGGATCGGGCTTTTGCCGTAGTAGGAAAACAGGTTTTCCGCGTGCAGAATGCTCATGCTCAATGCCCCAGATATGCGGTTTTCACGGCGGCGTCGTTCTCGATCTCTTCGACCGAGCCTTCGGCCAGCTTGGCGCCCCGGTTCATCACCACGATGCGATCCGCGACGCGGCGCACGAAGGACATGTCATGCTCGACGATGATCAGGGTGTGGCTGCCGCGAAGCTGCCGGAACAGGTCGGCGGTCTTCTCGGTTTCCTGAATGGTCATGCCGGCGGTGGGCTCGTCCATCAGGATCAGTTGGCTGTCTTGGGTCAGCAGCATGGCAATCTCTAACCACTGGGTTTCGCCGTGCGAGAGGTTGCCGGCCTTTTCGCCGGATTTCTGCGTCAGGCCGACCCGGTCCAGCACCTCGGCGCGGGCTTTCGCGTCACCGCGCCCGAAGGTAAACAGCGCCTTCCACATGCCGGGATGGCGGGATTGGGCGACCGACAGGTTCTCGTCGACGGTCAGCTCCTTGTAGACCGAAGGCACCTGAAACTTGCGCCCGATGCCGCAGCGGGCCCGTTCGTATTCCAGCAGCCCCGACAGTTCGCGCCCCTGAAAGCGGATCGAGCCGCCGGTGGGCTGGGTCTTGCCGCAGATCAGGTCCAGCGTGGTGGATTTGCCGGCGCCGTTGGGGCCAAGCAGGCACAGGATCTCGCCCTCTTCGACCTCAAGGTCGAAGCCGTCCACCGCCCGAACGCCGCCAAACTCCACATGCAGGTTCTGGATTTGAAGTTGAGCCATGATCAGCGCCCTCCTTCGACGTGGGGGGCCGATCCGATGGGCGCGGATGGCTTTGGACTGCCCCTGCCCGACCGGCGCAACCGCGATCCCGCCCCGGCCAGATAGGTCACCAGACCAAACAGCCCGCGCGGCATGAAGATCACGACCAGCACGAAGGTGACGCCCAGCATCAGGTTCCAGCCCTCGACGAAGACATCCGACAGACGGCCTTCAAGCGCGTTCACAAGGATCGCGCCGATGGCTGCGGCGATCACCGACTCGCGCCCGCCAACGGCGACCCAGATCACGATGGCAAGGCTGAACGAGACGCTCATATAGGTGGGCGAGGCGAATTCCAGCACCAGCGTGTAAAGCATGCCCGCCCAACCGGCGAGCGCCGCCGAGATGCAGAACACCATCGTCTCGAACGAGGACACGTTGTAGCCGAAGAACCGCGTCCGCTCGGCGTCTTCGCGAATGGCGCGCAGGATCAGGCCGAACTTGCTGTGCGAGACATAGATCCCCACGGTCAGCGCCGCCATCAGGCAGGCCGCCACAAGGTAATAGAAGCTGACCGAATAGGTATCGACCGACCAGCCGAACAGCGTCAGCGGCGCCAGCCCGGTCAGCCCGTTCTGACCGCCGGTCAGACCCTGCTGTTCGATCACCAGAAGCTGGAAGGCCACCAGAAAGGCAAGGGTGATGACGGCCACGAACACGCCGGCGATGCGGGCGCGGAACATGAAGATCGCGATGATGCCGCCCACCGCCGCCGGCAGCAGCAGACCGGCCAGAAGGGTGAAGGTCAGCGATTCAAATGGCACCCAAAGCCAAGGCAGCGTGTCGACGTTGTTCCAGCCCATGAAGTCGGGCAGCCCGTCGCTACCGCGCAGTTTCAAGTGCATCGCCATGGCGTAAGAGCCGATGCCGAAGGTCGCGGCCTGTCCAAGGTTCAGCAGGCCCGCCGTCCCCCAGCTAAGCGCCAGCGCCAGCGCCACGATCGCAAGGCTGAGATAGCGCGCAAAGGTGTTCAGCTCGAACCCGTCATAGGCATAAAGCGTCGGCACCAGCCAGAAGATCACGGCCGCGAAGGCCGCAAAGGCAAGAAGGTCGTAGGATAGCTTTCTGGTCATGGATGGGTCCTCAGCGCCGGACGGTTTCGGGGAACAGCCCGCGCGGGCGGAAACGGATCAGCAGGATGATGCAGCCCAGCACGGCGATCCGGCCCAGCGTGTCGTTCATCACCATCGAGAAGACGGCCGTGACCTCGCCGATCATCACCGCAGCCGCAGCCGCGCCGATCAGACTGCCAAGCCCGCCCACGATGACGACAAGAAAGGCGTCGACCACAAGGCTGGTGCCCATCGTCGGGATGGTCGAATAAAGCGGGGTAATCAGGGCGCCGGCGATCCCGGCCAGCCCGGCGCCATAGGCGAAGGTCAGCGAATAGACGCGGCTTGCCTCGATCCCGTAGCATTCGGAAATGCCGCGGTTCTGGATCACGGCGCGCAGCTTCATCCCGAACTCGGTCTTGGTCATCAGCGCCCAGGTCGCGGCCAGCACGCCGATGGAAAACAGGATGACGAAGATGCGATAGTTCGACATCACCACGTTGCCGATGGTCAGGTTGCCGTCAAGAATGCCGGGACCGGACACGAAACGGCTTTCGGCGCCGATGCCAAGGCGGACGGCCTGTTGCAGGATGATGCCGATGCCCCACGTGGCAAGGATCGTATCCAGCGGGCGGCGATAGAGACGGCGGACGATCACCAGCTCGATGATCCAGCCCACCAGCGCCACGGCCAGAAAGACGAACGGCAGCGCCACAAGGATCGAGAACCCGAAGTAGGTCTGCATCGCCCAGGTGGCATAGGCGCCCAGCATGACAAACTCGCCATGCGCCAGATTGATGACCCCCATCGAGCCGTAGATGATCGCAAGCCCCAAGGCGATGACCAGCAGGATCGATGCCATGCTGAGCCCCGAGAAGAGTTGGTTGAATAAGACGTCCATCGGCACTGCCCCTCTGGTGCGTCCGGCCCCTGTCGGGCCGGACGGATTGAGTTTTCCGGTTATCGGGTGGTCGGGCCGATCAGGCCTTGACCAGACCCTTGCCGGTGCAGCTTTGACCTTCGTAGGCGGCGTAGGGCTTGGGGGCCACGCGCTCGTCCGAGTCGATGATGACCTGGGCCTGACCGTCTTTTTGCCACTGGCCGATCTTGGGCCATAGATGGGTGTGCAGGTTCTCGTCGATCAGCACCTCGCCCTGGGGCGCGTTCAGCGTGACGCCGACAGCCGCGTCGCGGATCGCCTCGGGGGTGATCTTGGACGGGTCCAGCTTTTCCAGCGCGGCTTTGAACTGATAGACTTGGAAATAAGCCGCCTCGTTGACGAAATGCGTCACCGCATCCGAGCCGTATTTCTTCTGGTAAGCCTCGACGAATGTTTTGTTCTCGGGTGTGTCGTGCCCCATGAAATAGGGCGCCGAGGAATAGTGACCGGCGGCAGCCTCACCGCCGATGGCCTTCACCTCGACCTCGGACCGGGTCAGGCTGACAACGGGCATCTCGGCGGGGTCGAACTCGGCCGCGTGATACTGCCGGGCAAAGGCCACGTCGGAATCGCCCACCACGGTCGAGAAGATCACATCGGGCTTCTCGGCCCGGATCCGGTTGATGACCGACGCGAAATCCGAATGGCCCAGCGGCACATATTCTTCGTTCACCACGGTGCCGCCCAGCTTTTCCAGCAGGGTCTTGCAGTAGTTGTTCTCTTCCTTCGGATAGACGTAGTTGTTGCCAATCATGTAGAAACGCGGGCCGAATTTCTCCAGCGCCCAGGGGATCAGCAGGTCCTGCTGCTGGTTCGGGACGGCGCCGCCATACATCACGTTGCGCGAACATTCGCGGCCTTCGTAAAGCGTCGGATACCAGTACAGGTTTTTGCGGCTTTCGGTGACCGGCAGAACCGCCTGACGGCTGGCCGAGGTGTAAGAGCCGAAGACGCTGACGCATTTGTCGCGGATCATCAGGCGACGGGCGCGGTCGGCATAGGTGGCGGGGTCCGAGGCCGGATCCTCGACAATGGCCTCAAGCTGCATGCCGTGCACACCGCCGGCGGCGTTGATCTCTTCGATCGCCATCTGGGCCGCGTCGTGCAGCGTGCTTTCGACCACGGCAACCGCGCCGGTCAGCGAGAACAGCAGCCCCACGGGGATCGTGCCATTCGCCGCATAGGCCCAGCTGGTCGAGCTAAGCAATGCCGGGGCCGACAGGCCCGTCGCGCCGATTGCCGCGCCGCTGCGGCTGAGAAAATCGCGTCTCTTCATGGTTTCGTTTCCCTATCGGTTCAGGTCCGTCGGTCTTGGCGCCGCGGATCGTTAGAAACGCAAAAAGGCCCCGCAACGCCCCGGCGAAAGCCAGGGGTTTGCGGAGCCTTTTTGCTCTTATGTACGACCTCGCATTTGAGGCCGTAAGTTAGCATGGCGGGCATTCTTGATTTTTACAACAAGTATTTACGTAGCGTTAACAACGGCTTGAAAGGGTGCGGCGTTAATACGAGGTGGACCCGACTACAATATCAGGGTCAGCCCTCTGCCCAGAATCATCGCCAACCAATCCACACTCCCGCGTACGGTTTCACCCGCACCCGCCCTCCCGCCGTGCGAAAGCCGGGGACCGGTCAGGCGCTCAATACGCCACCCGACTGGGCGGCCTAATGCCCTTTGCGCTTGCAGATCGTCCGAAACGCCGTCGACCGCCCATTGGGCGGTTGCGACGTTGTGTATTTTGTTGGGTTTGGTTGCGGGAGTAGGATTTGAACCTACGACCTTCAGGTTATGAGCCTGACGAGCTACCGGGCTGCTCCATCCCGCGCCAATTGCGCTGCCCCATTGGTTGTTTGGTATGGGGCTGTCATCGTTTGAGAGAATACGTTTCGTGTTCCTTTCTAGGTTTGGCGGTGACCTACTCTCCCACGTCTTAAGACGCAGTACCATCGGCGCGACGGCACTTAACTGCCGAGTTCGGGATGGGATCGGGTGTTTTGCTCGCGCTATGACCACCAAACCGAGAAAGGAACACGAGGTATTTCCAAGTCATGCTTTTGACTTTGTTCCGAAGCTTTTCCTGGCTTCTACTGGATCAAATCAAGCCTATCGGGCAATTAGTACCGGTCAGCTGAACGCATTGCTGCGCTTACACCTCCGGCCTATCGACGTGGTGGTCTACCACGGCCCTCAGGGAGACCTTGTTTCTGGGGGGGCTTCCCGCTTAGATGCCTTCAGCGGTTATCCTTTCCGATCATAGCTACCCAGCACTGCCGTTGGCACGACAACTGGTCCACCAGTGGATCGTTCACCCCGGTCCTCTCGTACTAGGGGCAACTCCCATCAAGTCTCCTACACCCACGGCAGATAGGGACCGAACTGTCTCACGACGTTCTAAACCCAGCTCACGTACCTCTTTAAACGGCGAACAGCCGTACCCTTGGGACCTGCTCCAGCCCCAGGATGAGATGAGCCGACATCGAGGTGCCAAACGGTGCCGTCGATATGGACTCTTGGGCACCATCAGCCTGTTATCCCCGGCGTACCTTTTATCCGTTGAGCGATGGCCCTTCCACTCGGGACCACCGG
>SWCD01020366.1_pt1 | contig 14828 bp, 16 predicted proteins | sample 4693011 | NCBI WGS metagenome assembly SWCD01 (sample SAMN10267278, study PRJNA491770) | bioreactor metagenome | isolation source: DHS bioreactor inoculated with marine | place: Japan: Omine Ridge, Nankai Trough | reverse complement strand
GAGGACTGCGGTCCGGTCCCCGTCCTCACTCGGATCGACCTGCTGCACGGTCAGGCGCTCCCAGGTCCCGAAGTCGCCCTGGTTGACCATCTGGGCGCCGAATCCCAGGCGGATGCCGAGCAGCAGCATCTCTTCCTGCTCCGCGGTCAGGTCGGGCGAGGATCCCCACTTCTTCATCTCCACGAGCATCTCGTCGAAGTCGAAGAGGTCGGTGATGCCGGGGCCATCCTTGGCGGCGGTGGCGCGCTTCAACTCGGCGAAGAGCGCCCCGATCTCCGCCCGGGGGTCGGGAGGCTCCTGGGCTCCGGCCGGCCCGGATAGGCAGAGGAGGAAGGCGGGCAGTACGGTGAGCAGGGCGAGGCCACGCATGAGTCGGTTCTCCCGGAACGGGTTCCGGGGGATTGTACCGCGCGATGTCCGGCCCGTGGTTCGGTAGACTTGGGGCAGCTCACGGTCGTTGGGGGATCGATGCTCATCTTCATCCCGTTCAAGACGGACGCACCGCTCTACTAATGTCCGGTTCACCGGGGCCTGGCCCCCGAATGTCCGGTCGGTTCCTTTGACCGTGCGGCGGCGAGCGGCTACAACGGTCTCGAATTCTGGAGGCCGCCATGTCCGACGATCAATCCCCACCGCAGGATGTCTTCGACCGGGACCGCCCGCCGCCGGGGGGGTACCCGCCGGAGCCGCCTCCGCCTCCCGCCACGAATCCGCCGAGATACCGTGAGGACTCGAGGCTGGCCCCGCACCGCGGCGTCATCATCCTGATCCTCGGGATCTGCTCCATGGTTGTGAACTGCTTCATCCTCGGCATCATTGCCTGGGCGATGGGGAACAAGGACCTCCGGGAGATCGACGAGGGCCGCATGGATCCGGCCGGTCGGGGGATGACCCAGGCGGGTCGGATCGTCGGCATGATCCACGTCATTGCGTCCTGCGTCGTCTTTCTGCTCCTGCTGATCGGGCTGGTGGTCTGGCTCGTCTCCTCGGCTCCCCTGGACTGATCACCGGATGCGGTTCTTCATCGAGAAGGCGGGGCGGCGGATCGGCTTCGACCGCGCGCCCATGATCGCCCTCGCGGTCTGGCTCGGACTCCTCGTGGCCACGGTCAGCGCGAGCGCCGCGATGAATCGCCCCGTGGTCCTCTGCTCCTTCCGCAAGTTGACCGGTCTGCCCTGCCCCTCCTGCGGCGCCACCCGGGGCGTGCTCCGGATCCTGCACGGCGAACTGGTGGGGGGCTTCCTGATGAACCCGCTGGTGATGGTCGTCCTGGCGATCCTCGCCGCGGGCTTCGCGCTGCGCCTTACCTTCGGTCTCAAGCCGAGGCTCGAGGTGAACCGGCGCGAGAAGTGGGTGCTGATCTCGGTGGGGATCGCCCTCTTACTGGCGAACTGGGCCTTTGTCCTCTACCTTCACTTCGCCTGAGTCGGAGCGGCCGAGAGGGCGAGCCGGACGCCCTTGACGAAGCCGGGCAGCAGCGGGTTGACCGGGTCCAGCGCGCGCGCGGTCTCCACTTCCTTCAGCGCCTCGCGCACCTGGCCCAGACGCAGCAGCGTATCCGCGAAGTTCAGGTGGAAGCCGGCGTGATGAGGAGCGACCTCGAGCACCTTCCGGTGGGCCGCCACCGCCGCCTTCAGCTTCCCGCGCGCCCTGAGCGCCGTGGCCATGCCGCTCAGCGCCTCCGGGTCGTCCGGCGCCTGCTTCAGGGCCTTCTTGAACTGCCCCTCCGCCTTGCGGGACTGCCCCGTGGCCAGGAGCGCGATGCCCAGGCGGTTGCGCGCCTCCGGGAAGCTCGACTCCTCTTTCAGAAGAGACTTCAGGAGCACCACTTGCTCCTCCGCCGGCCGAGCCACCGCTTCGTCGAGCATCCGTACCAGTTCCCCCTGGTGCGCGGCGGGCGCGACATCCTCGATCGCCGCCCGGGCCAGGGCCTTCAGCCGATCGTCCGCCCGGAGCGCCTTCCGGAGGTGGTGCAGGGCCTGCGCCCTCCGGCCGTCCGCGGCGTAGCAGCGACCGATGTGCAGATGGGCCTCGGGCAGGTTGCCGCCGAGTCGCACCGCCTTCTCGAGGTGGGGGAGCGCGTCGCGGAATCGGTCCTGCTCCGCCAGGTAGAGGCCGTAGGCGAATTGCAGTTCGACGGAGTGCGTCTCCGACGACAGACCCCTGCGGAAGGCGTTCTCGGCCTGGTCGAAATGCCCCTCCGAGGCGAGCACCCGCCCCAGGTCGGCGAACAACTCCGGCCGGGCGTCCGGCTGCTCGGCGGCGGTCTTGAAGAGTTCCACCGCCCCCTCGATGTCGCCCTTGGCCTTCCGGATCAGGCCCAGACGGTAGCCGGCCTCCGCGCCGAGGTGCGGGTCGGACTTCACCGTTTCCAGGATCTTGGCGGCGCGGCCGGTGCGCTCCTGGCGGATCAGCACCATGCCCAGGTCGAAGCGCAGCGTGGCCCGGCCGGGGTCCAGGTCCAGCGCTTTGCGGAACGCGTCCTCCGCTCCGCGGAGATCGCCCGCCGTCCCCATCACCTGGGCCAGTCCGGCGAAGGACCGCCAGCTCTTCGGATCGAGTTTCACCAGGCGTTGAAGCGCCGTCTTCGCGGCCTCGATCGGCACGAGTCCTCCGGCGCCCGCGGCGGCGGCGAAGACCGCGAGTTCCTCCTTCGCCGCGGTGAGACCGATCTCCTGGTCGAGGGCGTCGAAGAACGGCTCGAACAGATCTGCCGGGTCTTCGACCGCACTCCACAGGTCGAGTTCGGCGGCGGCCTCCCGGCCCCGCAGGAGATCCAGGTACGCTTCGAACTTGCGCGCCGGGAAGTCGTGAAGGCTCGCGTCCTCGCTCGCGTTCTCGGCGGCCTTGAGCACGAACTTCGCGGCCTCCTCGATCACCTTGAAACCGTCGTAACGGGGCGCTTCGAAGGTGCCCTCGACCACACGACCGAGGTCCGCGGTGCGGAGCACCTCGAGGGTGATCGCGAACGGGTCGCCGGCGGCGAGGTCGCCGTGCACGAGGAGGTCGAAGCCGGATTCCGAGTCGAGGAACCGACGCAGGTCCGCCTCTTCCCAGCGCTCCGGGTAGACGCCGAAGACGCGCCGGCCTTCGACGATGTGGACGAAGGGGGCGAACCTGGTCTCGATCCCGCCGACGGCGGCCACGCGGGAGGCGATCTCCCGGGCCACCGCACGCGTGAGCGCGCCCGGGCCCTCTTTCACCGCCAGGGGAAGGAAAAGGACTCTCTCCATGGACCCAAGGTAACGGGTTGATCCCCGGGAATGGGCCTTTTCGACGGGGGGCGCGCGCGGCGGCGCCTGTGATATGATCCGGGCTCCTGAACACCCGGAGAAGGGGGAGGGGATCATGAGTCTCGAGACGTTCTTCCTCAGTGCGCTGCTGCCCGCTCTGGCGGCATTCCTGGCCGCGCTCCTCGTGCGCCCGCGAACGGGTATCCTCGCGCTGTTCGGCGCGGGGCACCTCGGGAACTTCCTGGCCGGAGCGGTCCGGGGCCGGCTCGAGGTCGAAGCCTCTTCGGCGCTCGGGCTCCTCGACCCGTTCCTGTGGCTGTTCGGCGGGAGTCTCCTCGTGCTCCTCGCCACTCGGGGCGCGGAGCGGGCCTTCGGCCGATGGCGGAACCGACCCGCGAAGTGACCGGGTCACTCCGGAAGTTGCAGCTCCCTTCGAAACTCGGTCTTCTTCTCCCCCGAGGCATCCTGGAACTCGAAGATCGCGACGACCCGTCCCTCCGGGGCGAGGCTGAGCGGCACCGCGAGTTCGGTGCTCCAGAGTTCCTCGCGCATCCTGCCGAGCACGCCGAGGCTCTGCCCGAGATGAACGGTGCGACCCCTGGCATCCGTGCCCTCGAGGCGGACGATCACCCTCCAGTCCGGTGGCCAGAAGGTGAGCGCCCGGGCGAAGAGAGCGGGGGTGGTTTCCGCACCACCCCCGAAGTGATAGTCGGTGATATCGAGCGAGACGTGGCGCTGGCTCTCCTCGCTCGGGTGATCAGCCGTCGTGTCGGCGGCCGTCCTCGGAGGTCCCGTCGACCGGCCCGTGTCGGCCCCGCCGTCGCAACCTGAAAGGACCAGCATCAAGAGAGCCGCGAGAACCGGGATTTGCCGGTGCCGCATGGTTGCCTCCGGACCGTCGGCTCAGTTCAGATCGCGTTCCCGGATGTCATCCCAGCTGATACCCCAGGTCCAGGTGTGCTCGAGGCGGTAGGCCTGGTGCCCGGTGGATACCGAGACCGGTCCCAGGGCGGCCGCGGACCCGTTGCCGTTCGGCCCGGCCGTGGCCGTGGCGACCTGTTGCCACTCCGCCGTCTCGATGATCCCGCTCTGGTCGACGTCGTCCCCGACGAGAAGCCGGATTCCGAGGAGCGTCGGCTCCGTGCAGGTGACCGACGCGGTGACGGGGCACAAGCCGGTGAGAATCGGTCCTCGCGTCGCCGTCACCACGATCACGTTCCGGTCGTCCCCCGGAGCGGCGTCGCCGTCGTCCTCCCAGGTGCGGGCCGAGAGCACCACGCTTTCGTCGTCCGGAAAGATCCCGCTCCAGTCCAGCCCGGTGTCCGCCAGTACCGCCTGGTCGATGCCCGCCAGGGCCCCGACGGCGACGAGCACGATGGCCAGCCGCAGAAGGAACCTCCGTGCCGGTCGATGGTTTTCCCCGTTGTGCCTGCTCATGACTTTCATTGCCTCCTCCCTTTCATTTCCCGGCAATGCCCTTCAGGCGTTCACCGCGACGACAACCTTGTTCTCTTTCCCCCCGTCGACGTCGACGGATACCTGCATGGTGTTCACGCCCTGCACGTAGTTGAAGGTCGCGACTCCCAGAGCGTTCACGGTGGTCGCCTGCCCGTTGTAGGTCACCGTGCCCACGGTGTAGGCGGGCAGGAACACCTCGACCTGGTCGTTCACGACGCGAGCCCTGACATTGCGGTCGAACCCATCCCTCGGTCCTTCCGTCTCGTCGAAGTCGCAGGCGCTGAACAGGACCACCACGGTGGTCAGAATCAGCGACGCTGCCAAGCTTCCCCTTTGCCTTTTCACTGCCTTTCCCCTCCTCGCCACACATCGCTCCGCGTGCCGAATCGGCGAGCTGATGAGTCGACGGGAACGGCCCTCCGAGGGATGCGAACCCATCGCACCCTGGATCGAAGTGATCGCCCGCCGAAGCGAACGGAGCCTGCTACTGATGATCCCCCACGCCAAGAGCCGTTGAGACTCATCTACATCCCAGTGCGAAAGTCTAGCACTCTCAATGCGGAGGTCAACCGTGTGCCTCTCCGGCGCCCCCAACTCCTACCCGAAATTCCATTCTCCGACCGCCGAACCTCCTTATCCTCGGCGGGATGGAATTCGCCGTGGACCTCCTCACGGTCGCCGTGCCCATCCTCTACGCCCTGACGGCCCTGAACAGCATCCTCCTGTTCGTCTCCCGCGGTGAGAGGCTCCGGGCCTGTTCGCTGCCGCTTCTCGGCGCGACGGTGGGCCTGCATGCCCTTTTGCTGGGGCTGAAGGCGTCGACTACCGTCCGCTGTCCGATCGCCACGATCCTCGAGGCCGTGGGCGTCATGGGGCTCGCCCTGGGCGCGGTTTTCCTCGTGCTCGAACTTCGGCGCGGAAGCCGGCCCACCGGGATCCTGATCCTGCCCCTGGCCTTCGTGCTCGTGCTGATCGCGACGGTCTTCGGAGGCGGCCCGGTGGAGGTGACCGAGGCGCTCAAGAGCCCCTGGTTCAGCATCCACTCCGCGGCCGCCGTGATCGCAGTGGCGGCGCTGGCGGTGTCGTGTGTGCACGGCGTCTTCTATCTCCTGCTCTACCGGCAGATCAAGACCCACCGGCACGGTCGTCTCTTCCGGGGACTGCCGCCGCTGACCGTCCTGGCGCGAATGACCCTGATGGCGGCGGTGATCGGTTGGGCGCTTCTCCTGGTGACGATCCTCGCGGGATACGTCTGGGGGGTGAAGTCCGGCGGCCTGGCCGACATGCACGGGGATCCCCTGTTCCTGGTCACCGTGGCCGCGTGGGTCCTCTACTCGGTCGGCCTCGGCGCCCGGTACCTCGTCGGATGGCGGGGGCGCTTCACGGTGTACCTCTCGATCTGCGGTTTCGCTTTCCTGATCGCCTCCCTGGTGGCGGCGACCGTCTTCTGGCCGTCCATGCACTCGGTGCGCTGACCATGAGCCTGGTGGCAGTAGGTGTGGACCACCGGACCGCTTCGGTGGAGTTGAGAGAAGCTCTCGCTTTCGACGAGGCGGGCGCGCGGCGATTCCTGCTCTCCGAGGCCGCCGGGTTTCGCGAGCGCCTGCTGCTCTCCACCTGCAACCGCACCGAACTCTTCGTGGTTCCCCGGGAGCACGCCGAAGACCCGATCCCGGATCTCTTCGCGCTCCTGAAGCGGGCCAGCGGCATCGATCTGCCGCGGGACGGCAACATCACGCACGTGAGGCGGGGGGAGGATGCGGTCCGACACCTCTTCCGCGTGTCCTGCGGCATCGAGTCGATGGTCCTCGGCGAGACCCAGATCATGGGCCAGGTGAGGGACGCCGCGGAGATGGCCGCGTCCTGCGGCACCGCCGGACCGCTGCTGCATCGCGTGCTCGAGGCCGCCGTACGGGTCGCCCGCCGCGCGCGCAGCGAGACCGCCATCGGCGAGGGCGCGGTGTCCGTGGCCTCCGTGGCGGTGGACGTGGCGAAGAAAATGTTCGGCGATCTGGCCGACCGCACCGCCCTCGTGGTCGGCGCGGGAGAGACCGGGCGCCTGGTGGCGCAGCACCTGAAGGGGGCCGGGGTCGGCGCGCTCCTCGTCGCCAACCGGACTCTCGGCCGCGCCCAGGACGTCGCTACGGAGGTGGGCGGCGATCCATCGGGGCTTTGCGGCGTTCCCCCCGCGCTCCGGGATGCGGACATCGTGATCTGCTCCACCGCGGCCGACACGCCGATCATCACCCACGCCGAAATGAAGTCCACGATGCGCGTCCGCAAGGGCCGCATGATCCTCCTCATCGACATCGCCGTGCCCCGGGATGTGGAGGAGAAGGTGGGGCGCCTGGAGGGCGTCTTCCACCACGACATCGACGCCCTCGGGCAGATCGTGGAGCAGAACGTCGGTCTCCGGCGGGCCGCCGTTCCCCAGGTCGAGAAGCTGGTGGACGAGGCGGTGCAGTCATTTCAGAAGTGGGAGCGCGGTCTGACGGTCGTCCCGGCCATCAAGGCGCTGCGCGAGAGGTTCGAGGAGATCCGGTTGGAGGAGCTCGACCGAAACATGAAGCGTGTGCCCCCGGAGGCCCGGGAGCAGGCCGAGCGACTGACCCAGTCGCTCCTGAATCGCGTGTTGCACGGTCCGATGGACCGCCTCCGCCGCGCCGCCGACGAACCGGGTCGCGGCCGGGACCTCGTCGCGGCGATGCGGGAGCTCTTCGGAATACGAGAGGACGACAATGAGTGAGGCTCTCCGACTCGGCACCCGCGGCAGTCGCCTGGCCCTCTGGCAGGCCTACCGCGTCAAGGCGCTGCTCGATGATGTCCACCCCGGCATCGTCGTTGAGATCATCGAGGTCAAGACCTCCGGCGACCGGATCAAGGACGCCCCCCTCGGATCCCCGGGGACGATCGGTTTCTTCACCAAGGAGATCGAGCAGGCCCTGTTCGAGAACCACATCGACCTGGCCGTGCACTCGCTGAAGGACCTGCCCACCACGCTCGTGCCCGGGCTCACCCTGGCCGCGGTGCCGGAGCGGGCGGACACCCGCGACGCGCTGATCGGCCGGAGCGGCGTGGTCGGCGGCCTTTCCGACCTGGCGCCGGGCATGCGGGTGGCGACCTCGAGTCCCCGGCGGCGCGGACAGCTGCTCGCCGCGTTCCCCGGCCTCGAGGTGGAGCCCATCCGCGGGAACGTTCCCACGCGCATCGCCGCCGCGAAGAAGGAGGGAGGGCCGGACGCCGTACTCCTCGCCATGGCCGGCCTGATGCGGCTCGAGCTGGGTGAACACGTGACCGCGCCGATCCCGCACGAGACGATGCTGCCGGCGCCCGGTCAGGGTGCGCTCGGCATTGAGACCCGCGAGGACGACGCCCGCGTCATCGAGTTGCTTCGCCCCCTTCAGGATCCCCACGCCCGCCTCGCGGTTACCGCCGAGCGCTCCTTTCTCCATCGGCTCGAGGGTGGCTGCACGGTGCCTGCCGGGGCCCTGGCGCGGATCGCGGAGGGGGACGAAATCGTCCTCGACGGTGTGGTGGTGGACCTCGACGGACGGAGCATCTACCGCGGCACGCGGCGCGGCACCGACGCCGATCTTCTCGGCCGCGAACTGGCCGAGGCGCTGCTCGCCGAAGGAGCGGATCAGGTGCTGGCGGGACTCCGGGAGGACGGGTAGTGAGCCGCACTCTAACCGGGCTGACCGTGCTGTCGACCCGGGACGAAGGACTGGCCAGGGAGCTGCGAAGCCTCGGGGCCGAAGTGCGCGTCGCCGAGGTGCTCACCTACGAGGCGGTACCGCTCGAAGTCGATCCCCGGAGCTTCGATTGGATCGTCTTCACCAGCCGCCGGGCCGTGGCATACTCGGGGCTTCGCCTCGACTCCGGACCTCGCATCGCCTGTGTCGGCTCAGCCACGGCGGCGGCCGTCCGGGAGCACGGCGGACGGGTGGACGTGGTGCCTGACCGGCAGGACGCCCAGGCACTCGTCAAGGAGCTTCTGGCCGCCGGCGTCGGGGAGGGAACCCGGGTCCTCTTCCCGGCCTCCGAGCAGGCGCTCTCGACCATTGAGGATGCACTTTGTGCAGCCGGGGCGGAGGTGGTCCGCGTGACCTCCTACCGCCCCGTCCGGGCCGCGAGCCTGCCGGCCGGGATCACTGTCGGCGTGGACGCGGTGCTCTACCTGGCCCCGTCCGCGGTGACGGCGTTCGCGGAGTTGGGCGGTGATCTTTCCCTGCCCGCAGTGGCGATCGGGCACTCGACCGCGAAGGCGCTCGAGGCGCGGGGGATCACCCCGCGGATCGCGCCGACCGCGGATCGGGCGGGACTGATCGAGGCGCTCTGGAAGTTGAAGGAGGGACGATGAGCTTTCCGGACGTGAGGATGCGGAGACTTCGGCGCACCGAGGCCTTGAGGGCCATGGTTCGCGAGACGGTGCTCGGGCCGGAGCGGCTGGTGCTGCCCCTCTTCGTCACCGAGGGGACCGGGGTGAAAGAGGAGATCTCATCCATGCCCGGCTGCGCCCGGACCTCCATCGACCTCCTTACCGAGGACTGCCGCGAGGCCGCGGACCTGGGCCTTGGCGGCGTGATCCTCTTCGGCATCCCCGCCACGAAGGACGCGCTCGGCACCGAGGGCTACCGGGAGGACGGACTGATCCCCCGCGCGCTCACGGCGGTGAAGGCGGCGACGCCGGACCTGACCCTGTGGGCCGACGTCTGCCTCTGCGAGTACACCGACCACGGCCACTGCGGAGTGCTCGCGGACGGCCAGGTCCAGAACGACGAGACGTTGGACCTCCTCGCCCGGGCGGCGGTCTCCTACGCCGCGGCGGGTGCGGATGTGGTGGCTCCGTCGGACATGATGGACGGGCGCGTGGGCGCCATCCGGGAGGCTCTCGACGACGAGTCCTTCGAGGACACGGTCATCGTCTCCTACGCCGCCAAGTACTGCTCCGGTTTCTACGGCCCGTTCCGCGACGCCGCCGACTCCGCGCCGCAGGAGGGCGACCGGCGCGGCTACCAGATGGATCCGGCGAACGCGCTCGAGGCCCTGCGGGAGGTGGAACTCGACATCGAGGAGGGCGCCGACGTGGTCATGGTCAAGCCGGCCATGCCCTATCTCGACGTTATCCGCATGGTCAAGGACGAGTTCGGCATGCCCACCGCGGCCTACCAGGTGTCCGGCGAGTATTCGATGCTCATGGCCGCCGTGGAGCGCGGATGGCTGGACAAGGACCGCGTGATGCACGAGTCGGTGCTCGGCATCCGGCGGGCCGGGGCGGACGTGATCCTCACCTACTTCGCCCGCGACCTGGCGAAGGCGCTTTCCTGAGAGGCGAACCAGAAATGAAGACCGAGAAGAGCCAGAGCCTCCTCAACCGGGCCGCCAGGGTCATCCCCGGCGGCGTGAACTCCCCGGTGCGCGCCTACCGCGCGGTGGGGGGAACCCCGCCGTTCATCCGGAGCGCGACCGGCTCGCACGTCACCGACGAGGACGGCAACGAGTTCCTCGACTACGTGGGCTCCTGGGGGCCGATGCTCCTCGGTCACGCCTTCCCGGCGGTGGTCGAAGCGGTTCGCGAGGCGGCGACCACGGGCACTTCCTTCGGCGCGCCCACCGAGCGTGAGGTTCTTCTCGCCGAGAAGATCGTCGCGATGGTTCCCTCGGTCGAAAGCGTTCGGCTCGTGAACTCCGGCACCGAGGCCACCATGTCCGCGGTGCGCCTGGCGCGGGCCGCCACCGGCCGGCGGATCGTGCTGAAGTTCGAGGGCTGCTATCACGGCCACGCCGACTCCTTCCTGATCAAGGCGGGCTCCGGCGCGGCCACGTTCGGGGAGCCGAGCAGCCCCGGCGTCACCCCGGGCACCGCCGGCGACACCAGAAACGCGGTCTACAACGACCTCGACTCCGTGCGGGCCGTCTTCGAGGCCCACCCCGGCGAGATCGCCTGCATCATCGTGGAGCCCGTGGCCGGCAACATGGGCTGCGTGCCGCCCGAGCCGGGGTTCCTCGAGGGGCTTCGCGAGATCACCTCGGCCGAAGGCGCGCTGTTGATCTTCGACGAGGTCATGACCGGTTTCCGCGTGGCGATGGGCGGGGCGCAGGAACGCTACGGCATCGCGCCCGACCTCACCACGCTCGGCAAGATCATCGGCGGCGGCCTGCCGGTGGGCGCCTACGGCGGCCGGCGCGACCTGATGGAGCAGATCTCCCCCGCCGGTCCCGTGTACCAGGCCGGCACCCTGTCCGGCAATCCGCTGGCCACCGCCGCGGGGCTCGCCATGCTTACCGCGATCGAGGCGGACGTCGGGCTCTACGACCGGCTGGAGGCGTCCGGCGCTCGACTCGAGGAAGGGATCAGGACCGTCCTCGCCGAGGCCGGCGTGGCGGGCACCGTGCCCCGCGTGGGCTCGATGTTCTGTCTCTACTTCAGCGATCGTCCGGTCCGAAGCTGGGCCGATGCCGCGGCGGCCGATGCCGACCGCTTCAACCGTTACTTCAACCGGATGCTTCTGGCCGGCATCTACCTCGCCCCGTCGGCGTTCGAGGCGGGCTTCATCTCCGCCGCACACACCGCAAACGACATCGATCGGACGATCAACGCGGTCCGGGAGGCAATCCGTGAATGATCTCTTTCTTCGAGCCTGCCGCCGGGAGCCGGTGGAGCGCACGCCGCTCTGGCTGATGCGCCAGGCGGGCCGCTATCTGCCCGAGTACCGTGAACTGCGCGCCGGCTACGACTTCCTGACCATGACCCGGAAGCCGGAGCTGGCCGTGGAGGTCACGCTCCAGCCCATCCGTCGCTTCGGTATGGACGCGGCCATCCTCTTCGCCGACATCCTGACGCCCATCGTCGGCGCCGGCATCGACGTCGAGTTCAAGCCCGGCCCGGTCATCGCGAAACCGGTGCGGCAGGACTCGGACCTCGATCCGATCCGCGACTTCGTGGCGGAGGACGGCGTGTCGGAGACCCTCGAGGCGATCCGCACCCTGGTCTCGAAACTCGATGTCCCGCTGATCGGTTTCGGCGGCGCGCCCTTCACCCTGGCGTGCTACCTGGTGGACGGCGCCGGCTCGAAGGACTTCGCCAGAACGCGCACCATGCTGCACCGGGACCCGGAACTCGCCCGCGCGGTGCTCGACGCGATCGGCGACATGATCATCGACTACGCCCGCGCCCAGGTCGAAGCCGGCGCGAGCGCCATCCAGATCTTCGACACCTGGGCCGGCCTGCTCTCTCCGCACGATTTCGCGGAGATGGAGGCCCCCGTGCTCCGGCGCATCTTCGCGAAGATCCGCGAATTCGGCGTGCCCTCGATCTATTACCTGAACGGCTGTGCCGCCCTCCTCGGCGAGATCGGGAAGCTCGGCGCGGACGTGGCGGGGATCGACTGGCGCGTGCCCCTCGATGTCGCCCGGGCCGCGCTGCCGGAGACGATGGCGGTGCAGGGCAACCTCGACCCGCTGGTGCTCCTCGGTTCGCCGGAGACGATCCGCGCGCGCGTCCACGATGTGCTGGCCGGCGCCGGCGAGCGGCCGGGGCACGTCTTCAATCTGGGCCACGGCATTCACAAGGAAACGCCGCCGGAGAACGTGCAGGTTCTGGTGGACGCCGTCCGGGAAGGACACTCCGGATGATCGATCACTCCTTCACGGAGTCCGTGACCGCCGAGCTCCTGCTCAAGTACGACCGTCCGGGGCCGCGCTACACCTCGTACCCCACCGCGATCGAGTTTGACGACAGCTTCGGCCCCGAGGAATATGGCGAGCGCCTCGCCGTCGCCGCGCAAACGCCCGACGAGCCGCTGTCGCTCTACATCCACCTGCCGTTCTGCCACGATCGCTGCACCTTCTGCGGCTGCAACGTGATCATCACGCGCAAGGAGGAGGTCTCCGAGCACTACCTCGACTATCTGAAGCGTGAGATCCCGCTGGTGGCCGGGAAGCTCGGGGCGAACCGACGCGTGGTGCAGTACCACTGGGGCGGCGGCACGCCCACCTACCAGACCGTCCCTCAGATGGCGGCCCTCGACCGGGTCGTGCGCGATCACTTCGATATCGACGACAACGGCGAGGTGGCGATCGAGGTGGACCCACGTGTGACCACCTCGGAGCAGCTCGAGGCGCTTCGGGAGATGGGCTTCAACCGCCTGTCCATGGGCGTGCAGGACTTCAGCCCGGACGTGCAGGAGGCCATCAACCGCAACCAGACCCTCGAGGAGACCGAGGCGCTGTTCGATCGCGCCCGCGCCCTCGGCTTCGGCTCGATCAACCTCGACCTGGTGTACGGCCTGCCGCTGCAGACGGCGGAGTGTTTCGACTTCACCCTCGAGCAGGTGATCCGGCTGAAGCCCGACCGCGTGGCCTGCTACTCCTTCGCCCACATCCCGTGGATCCGGGGCAACCAGCGGCGGATCGAGAAGGACGCGCTGCCGAACGCCGAGCAGAAGTTCAACCTCTTCGGTTCCGCCATCCGCGCCTTCGGCCGCGGTGGCTACCACATGATCGGCATGGACCACTTCGCGCTGCCCGGGGACGAGATGGCGCGCGCCGCGGCGAGCCGCACGCTCCACCGCAACTTCATGGGCTACACGGTGATGCAGGCCGCCGGGATGATCGGCTTCGGCGTCTCTTCCATCGGCGACCTCGCCGGAGCCTACGCGCAGAACACGAAGAAGCTCTCGCGCTACACCAAGGCCATCGACGAGGGCGTGCTGCCCATCGAGAAGGGCTACCTTCTGACCGCCGACGACCACATCCGCCGCGACGTGATCACCCGGCTGATGTGCAACTTCCACCTCGACCTGAAGGGGGTGGAGGAGCGCCACGGACTCGTCTTCGCCGACTACTTCGCGGAGGAGTTGAAGGCGCTCGAGGAGCCCGTCGGCCACGGCTTCGTGAAGCTTACGTCCGACGCCATCGAGGTGGTCGGCGCCGGGCGGCTCTTCATCCGCAACGTCTGCATGATTTTCGACGTGCACACGAGAGAGAAGCGCGGCGAAAGGCCGATGTTCTCGCGGACGGTGTGATGGAAGGCAAGACCGGCATCCTTCTCCTGAACCTCGGCGGGCCCGCCACACCGGAGGGTATTCGGCCCTTCCTGATCCGGTTGTTCAGCGACCGGGAGATCATCAAGCTTCCCGGCGGACCGCTCTTCCAGCCCCTCTTCGCCCGGCTCATCACCCGGCTTCGGCTGAGGGAGGTGATGGAGAACTACGCGAAGATCGGCGGGGCCTCACCGATCCTCAGGTTGACCACCGCGCAGGCGAAGGGACTCGAGGAGCGGATGGTCGAACGCGGGCACGATACCGTGGTCGGCATCGCCATGCGCTACACCAGCCCGACCTCCGACGAGGCGCTCAAGGCCATGCGCGACGCCGGCGTGACGCGCCTGGTGGCGCTCACGCTCTATCCGCACTACTCGAAGGCCACCACCGGCTCCTCCCTGAACGAACTCCGCCGCGCTGTGGAGCGCACCGGAATCGATCTGCCCCTGAAGGTGATCGATCGTTATCCCACCGCCGCCGGTTATCTGACGGCGGTGGCCACGAACGCGCAGCTCTGTCTCTCCGAAGTCCCCGAGGAGCGACGCGAGAAGGCTGTCGTCCTCTTCTCCGCCCACAGCCTGCCGAAGAAGTTCATCGACGAGGGCGACCCCTACGTCGAGGAGATCGAGGCCTCGGTCCTCGGCGTCCGCGAGCGCCTCGGCCTCGAAAGGCCCTGGCGGCTCTCTTACCAGAGCCGGACCGGGCCCGTGGAGTGGGTCGGGCCGGGCACCGAGACGGTGATCGAGGAGATGGCCGCCGAGGGGGTGAGGGACGTGGTGGTGGCCCCGATCGCGTTCGTCTCGACCCACATCGAGACCCTCTACGTTATCGACATGCTGTACGGTGATCAGGCGCGCGAGCTCGGCATCGACGGCTACCGCCGCTCGGAGTCCCTGAACGACGGGCCCCACTTCCTCGACGCGCTGGCGGATCTCGCGGAAGAGGCGATCGAATGAAATGCGTGGTGGTGGGGGCGGGGATCTCCGGCCTGGCCTGCGCCTATGAGCTGCTATCGGCGGGGCACCGGGTGAAGGTCTTCGAGGCCGCCGACCGCATCGGCGGCAACATCCGCACGCATCGCGAGGCCGGCTAC
>SWCD01006167.1_pt1 | contig 14865 bp, 14 predicted proteins | sample 4693011 | NCBI WGS metagenome assembly SWCD01 (sample SAMN10267278, study PRJNA491770) | bioreactor metagenome | isolation source: DHS bioreactor inoculated with marine | place: Japan: Omine Ridge, Nankai Trough | reverse complement strand
GTGGGGGAAGAATAACGTCCTTCAAGGCTGACTTCTTCAGCAGCCTGCTAGAGGCGGGGCTATGCCCGATGCCACCAATCTGGCCGCCGAAGACTCGGGCCGCGCCATCATCGACAGCACGAGGCCAGCGGTCTCGTCCTCTACCGCACGCGCTTCCTTTGTTTGCGCTGGCGGCATCTCGGTGGTGGCAAATGTGAGAATGTCAATCACCAACATAGACCCGGAATGCCAGAACGTCCGCGTTGTGCAGGCACAGCCAAATGTCAGGTCCAGTTGTCCAGAGCCGTCCGGAGCGTCAATCGCGGCAAGCCGCCCTTGGGTCAGCCGGTCAAAGGCTCGGCTTAGGTCAAATGCGGGGCTCTGGCCGGAAAAGGTAATCGTGATGCCATCCTCGCGGGCTTGGCCCTGCCAGTCGCGTCGCGCTGGAAAATCCAGCACCAGCCGCGTAAACCCCTCATGCTCTCCCGAGCGCACCACAACGTTTTGAGCAAGCGCTGGAATGGCCCATAGAGACAGGAACAACACTGTGACCCACGCCCGGATCATGCGGCCTCCTGCTTGAGAGATTTCAATGCCTCTTCCAACTCGTTGAAACTTGGACGCTTGTGGTTTGGTGTGTTTTGCCGCCCCACTTCAATGCAGATATTTGTGGCATGGTTATGCAGATTGGCCACCAGCACTTCGCGGATCAGTTGATAGAAATGCCCGTCCTCCTCGACCACGTCCTTGACTTTGGCCGCGAAGGGCCCGACCAGCCCGTACGAGAGGAAGACGCCCAAAAAGGTCCCAACCAAGGCGCCACCAATCATCTTGCCAAGGATTTCCGGTGGCTGGTCAATCGACGCCATCGTCTTGATGACCCCTAGGACAGCGGCGACAATCCCCAAAGCGGGCAACCCGTCCGCCATGGTTTGCAGGGCATGGCTTGAGTGCAACGCATGGTGAAGAGTGGCCTCCATCCGCTTTTCCAGAACCTCTTCCACCTGATGCGGATCGTCGTAATTCATGGAGGCCGAGCGTAGCGTGTCGCTGATCAGGGCCACAGCCTCTGCATCGGCCAAAATCTTGGGGTATTTCGAGAAGATTGCCGAATCCTTTGGGGCCTCGATATGCTCTTCGACGGCGATTGGGTTCTGCCGACCCAAACGGATCAACTCGAATAAAAGACAGAGCAAATCCCTGTAATCCTGCGGCTTCCATTTCGGTCCCTTGAAGACCTTGGCCACATCTCTGAGTGTGTGCTTGATCGCAGGTCCGTCATTACTAATGAGAAAGGCTCCGACAGCCGCCCCACCGATCATCATGAATTCGAACGGCAACGCCTTGAGTATGATCCCAAGCTTGCCCCCGGCGGCCATATAACCACCAAAGACCATGACGAAAATTATGACAATCCCGATAATCCCGACCATCGTGTTCCCCACAGGCAATCCCTGATCCGAGACTGCCATCAAGCCGTTAACAAACCCTGACGGTCCGCCTTCATTCCCGAGGCGCGGTGGCATTGCGCCCCGCGAGGATCACGCTGATGCCATGTGCCGCACCGGGCGACAGCCCAGCGAGCACATCGGCCGCGGAGTCGGGGCGCATGCGGGCAAGGAATCCGGCAGCAAAGACCGGGTCCATTTCCTCAAAGAGTGCTGCAGCCTGTTTGGGCTTCATCGACTCGTAGACCTTGGTGAGCTGCACCACGTCATTCTCAGCGGCATTTTCCGTGAGCGCGATCATGCGGCGCAAATCCTCTTCGGCAGACGTCAGTGCCGTGATCTTTTGGCCAACCTCCTGCTCGACCAGTTTGAGGGCTTGTTCCCTGTTTCGCACGGCCGCCTCTCGCTCCTCAAGCGTGCGCCCGCGCTCTTGCAGCGCTTCAAGCAGGGCCTTCATATCTTCCGGCGTTTCGCAGGTCTTTGCGGGAGGTTTTCTGCTCTCGTCCGTCGGGTCTGACGCAAGGGCAAAGGCCCCGCCGATACCCTCGCCAAACCGCAGCAAGGCCGATGCCACAAGAAAGGTCGAGAGAATTAAAAGCACGCCGCGTGCGGGTCTTGATCGCGCAGATGGCTTGGTTGAGGAGGAGCGCCAAATCATTGGGCCGCCCCTCGCGCCGGTTCGTGATGGCGCTTGAAAACGGGCCCAGTCTCGGCAACCGGGGGGCTGACGGGCGTTTGGCGATGAGGTGGGGGTGGTCCCTCTTGATGGGGCAGATCGTGCATCGCGGCCACCAGAAGCTCGAGCCGCCGGGCCACATCTTCGGCACGCTCGGTGACACTAACGAGCGAGCGCGTGGACCCGTCCGCAGTCTGTCGCGCCGCCTGAAGCGTCCGTGTCAGATCGTCAACCTGCGCCGAAAGGACCGCCACCGCACCGCCCATACCGGTTTCGAGATCGTTGAAATGGTTGAGCCGTCGGGCCAGCACAAAGCAATAGACACCCGCCCCGATCGCGCCCGCAACAAGCAGAATATCCGAGATCATTTCCATATGCGCGCTCCTCAGTTCAACACGAATTCCATGATCAAAAGATCGTTGATGCGCCCGGCCCCGGTCACGACCTGCATGCGGCGCAAGAGCTGCGCGCGCAGGCGGATCAAGGCCTGAGCGTCTTCGAGATCCGCTAGCTTGAGCGCGCGCAGATAGGTGTTCGTCACATCGACGATGCGCGGCATCAGCTTTTCGACATCGGATTTATGGGCGGCCTTAACCTCCAGTTCAGCGGCGAATCGCAGATGCGACCGCGTGGCCCCCTGCCCCACCGAGACGACCACGGGAACGACCGGCACAAAGGCCAATTCAACTGTCGGCAGGCCGGGATCGGTCGCCCCTTCAACAGGCGCCTCGGCAACAGGTTCGTGACCCCCGCCAAGCGGGATCAAGCCAGACCACATGGTGTAAAATCCCGCGGTCGCCCCCAAGAGCGACAAGACCAGTCCGATCATCAATGGCCTCTTTGACGGCCTCGCCACGGCTGTTGTCTCCAATTCTCCGGTCTCTGGCATGCTCATCCATCCTGCTGTCGATAAACCCTTATAGACCCACAGAAACTAACCGATTGTTAAGCCTGATGCAGGAATGATGACCTCGGAACATTACTGGAACTCAAGGTGGCGGAGGGCATGCTGTGCAGCAGATCACGAAACTCTGGAAAGCGCTGACCCTGCGCAATCGCATCATCGTCATCGGCGCGGCAGTCGTGATGTTCTGGGCGGTTCTGGCCCTTGCACGCATGGCATCCACGCCCAGCATGACCTTGCTTTACGCAGGCCTCGAAAGTGGGGCTGCGGGCGAGGTTGTCGCGGCGCTTGAGCAGCAAGGGGTCCAATATCAAGTGCGCAACGATGCGATTCTCGTCGACGCGACTCGGCGGGATGAACTGCGCATGATCCTGGCCGGCGAGGGTCTCCCGCGCTCGGGCACGAGCGGCTATGAGCTGCTCGATGGTTTGTCGGGCTTTGGCACCACATCACAGATGTTCGACGCAGCCTACTGGCGCGCCAAGGAAGGTGAATTGGCGCGTACGATCGTCTCGCATCCGGCGATTCTGGCGGCACGGGTTCATATCGCCTCGACCGGTGCCAATCCATTTCAGCGAAATATACGCAGGTCCGCTTCTGTGTCGATTACCACAAACGGGGCCGAGATCTCCGCCAAACACGCGCGCGCGCTGCAATTTCTCGTCGCATCTGCGGTTGCCGATCTTACGCCTGACGATGTTTCCATCATTGATGCCGAGGGGGCCTTGGTGAGCGGTACCGAGGAAACCAAGGTCAACACCTCGGATGAACGCGCAGAGGGTTTGCGCCTACGCGCACAGCGTCTGCTTGAGGCGCGCGTCGGGCCAGGTAATGCAGTCGTCGAGATCGCTCTAGAAACCGTCACGCAAACCGAATCGACCCGCGAGCGGCGATTTGACCCCGAAGGGCGTGTTGCCATAAGCACGGATACCGAAGAACGCGCGAATACCTCAAGCGGCAGCGACACTAGCGTTACAGTCGCCTCCAACCTGCCGGACGGGGATGCGGCCGCTGGCGGGACATCGGCCAGCGAGAACACCGAGACGCGCGAACGCGTGAACTACGAAGTGTCCAGCACCGAGCGCGAGATCATCCAGCAACCCGGTGCGATCAAGCGCATGACAGTTGCGGTTCTGATCAACGGGATCATCACCCCCGACGCAAGCGGCACACCAATCTTTGCGCCGCGCCCCGCAGAGGAACTGACCGCGCTTAGCGATCTCGTTGCTTCTGCGGTGGGTCTGGACGAAGCGCGCGGCGACGCGTTGACGATTCGCAGCTTGCAATTCCAACCTACCGAGCCTGTCGGTACGCTCGTCGAAACAGGCTTGCTTGAGCGTCTTGCCATTGACACGATGACCTTGGTGCAATCGCTGGTTCTGGCCATCGTAGCTCTTGTGCTGGGCCTTTTTGTACTGCGTCCGATCCTCTCGCGCCCCGCCCTTCAGCCCGCCCCTCAACTGAACGCCCCAGCACGGCGGGTTCCGGAGCCAGAGCCTGCGCTCACGCCCCTTTCTGGCGTGATCGACGATGGCGACATCGACGTCGCCGGTCTGTCCGATGTGTCAGAGACACCGCAAGCAGGTCTGCGCCAGCGTCTTGATGACAGCACAGACGATCCGGTCGCACGCCTGCGCGCGCTGATCGGTCAACGCCAAGAGGAAACGGTTGAAATCCTGCGCAACTGGCTGGAAGGCGAAGAGGAGAGGGTTTGATGTCGATTGCACATCTCTTGAACGATTTCGGATCGCTTTCTCAGGGCAAGCCCGTCGCGATCACGGATGTCTCGCTCGAGGAAGAACGCCTCGCAGCCTTCGAGAAAGGCTATCAGGCGGGGTGGGACGATTGTGTGAAATCGCAGGTCGAGGATGGCCGCAGGATCACCGCCGATCTTGTCCAGAACCTGCAGGACATCGGCTTTACCTATGAAGAAGTGCGCGCCGAGATCATGGAGGCGATGCAACGGCTTTTACAGCAGATCACAGAAACGGTCCTACCACCGCTCAGTCACGCGATGCTGGTCCCGCATGTGACCGAAATCCTCCACGACTTGCTCGAAGCCAACGGGCGTCAGCCGGTTCAGCTTACAGCCGGCCCCACGGACCTCGCGATCCTGCGCCGCCTGAGCGCCGAGATGCCTGATCTTGCCTGCACCTTGACAGAGGATCAAGCCTTGGCAAGCGGCCAGGTTTTCGTGCGCTTGGGCGAGAGCGAACGCGCCCTCGATATGCCGGACGTCCTGCTAAAAATTGAGCACGCGATATCCGGATTTTTTCAGCAAAATCAAAGGATAGTGGCATGATGGAGGACAAAAATGGCGGCAATGAAACCTATCCCAACGATCTGCAAAATCCGTTTTCCTCGGTCCCGATCGAGATAACTGTGTCGGTCGGAAAGGCGCGCCCGCTGATCCGGGACCTTCTGAAACTTGGCAAGAATGCGGTTCTTATCCTCGACCGGCGTGTTGACGATTCTGTCGAACTATACGTGGGCGAGCGCCTGATCGCACGCGGTCAACTCGAAGAGCTCGAAGGCCATCAACACGGTCAGATTGCCGTGCGTGTGACAGAGGTCGCTAATTTGCAGGATGGTTTATGATGAGGGCAGGTCTGATCCTCATCGGACTGAGCGCCCTCTTGCTGACAGGGCATGCCTCCGGTGCGGCGGCACAGGATCTGACCCTGTCTTTGGGTGACGGTGCCTCACTCTCGGCACGCACGCTACAACTGATCGCCTTGATTACGGTGCTCAGCCTCGCTCCGGGTCTTGCGATCATGGTGACGTGCTTTCCCTTTGTCGTCACGGTTCTCTCTATCCTGAGACAAGGGATCGGCCTGCAACAATCCCCGCCGAACATGCTGATCGTGAGTCTCGCGCTCTTTCTCACCTTTTTCGTGATGGAGCCCGTCTTTACCCAAGCTTGGGAGACCGGGATCGAGCCGCTATTGCAGGAACGCCTGTCCACCGACCTCGCCATCGAGCGGACACTGGCACCATTTCGGGTGTTCATGTTCGGCCGCGTAGACCCTGACACTTTGGCAACCATGGCCGCCCTGCGCCCAGAGACAGCCACCGTTCCAGCAGGGCCGGACGCGCCGCTCTCGATCCTTATTCCCAGTTTCATGCTCTCGGAAATCGCACGCGCCTTTCAAATTGGCTTTCTGGTTTTTCTACCCTTTTTGATCATCGACCTTGTGGTTGCGGCCATCCTGATGTCGATGGGTATGATGATGGTCCCGCCCGCCATCGTCTCTTTGCCCTTCAAGCTGGCGTTCTTTGTTATTGCCGATGGTTGGACACTGATCGCAGAAAGCCTTGTGCGCGGATACCTCTAGCGAACCAACCCAAGCCGCACTGTGAACACAGCCCGCCGCACCTGCGAGTCGGAAAGAGAATTTTCGAAAGGACATCGCCCTTCGGGTGACTTTGATCCACAGCCCTGTCTATAGTGTCCATCAGCGCGCCAACCATACGAGCCAGACAGCAGGGGATCGCATTGACTATTCTGGGAATGACCTGTCTGCACGATGATGGCCCCTATGTCGTTGAATGGCTGGCGCACCATCTAGCCCTCGGTTTTGACAGGATGCTGGTTTACAGCCATGACTGCACCGATGGCAGCGCGGCATTGCTGAACCTCCTCACTCAGGACCCGCGGATATTGCATGTGGAATTTTCCCCAAAAGGTGGCAAATCCGTGCAATGGCAAGCGTTGCGCCACCTGCGCGACACCAAAGAGTACAAGAAGGCCGACTGGGCGCTCTTCTTTGACTGCGACGAATTTCTGTGTGGTCACTTCAACAGCCTGCGCGACCTGCTTGCAGATTACGAACGACATGCCGGTAATTTCGACGCCCTCGCCCTGCCGTGGCGATTGTTCGGCTCGGGTGGTCACAAGCGACGTGCTGCGGGCCTGACACCAGAGCGTTTCACCCGCGCGGCGCCACTTGATCTGCATTTCCCGCTCGCCCATCTCTTCAAGACGCTGCACCGACCCTGTGCCTTTCGGCAGCCCGGCGTCCACCGCCCACGCGCACGCCAAGCTCATGCTGCAAGGTGGATCGGTCCGGACGGTAGGCATCTTGCCGAGGGGTTCGCGGTCAGTGACAGCGCAATCTCGCTCTATGGCGCACTCAACGCCCCAGCATTGGCGTGGCTCAACCACTATTCGCTCCGCTCGGTCGAGGAATTCATGCTCAAGCGTGCCCGTGGATTGCCCAATCATATGGACCGCGAAATCGGGATCGCCTATTGGGCCGAACGCAACTGGAATACAGTCGACGCCACAGAGATTATGCCCATGATGCGCCAGACTCGGCGAGAGTTCGAGCAACTCATGGCCATACCCGGTGTCGCAGCGGCGCATGCGGCCTGTCTTCAGGCACACACAAACCGCTATCAAACGCTGATGCAGGATATCGATTATGTTCGCCTCGCGTTCAGAGTGGGCTTTCTAACCGGCAGCACGCCCCCCTCCGCCGAAGAGGGGCGCGCCTTTTTGGCCGCACAGCTGCACTTGACCAGAGGTGGCACCGACTCATGACCGGGCAAGTGATCGAACGCCGTATGGCGAGCCAAATGTTCGAGGGGGGTGCCCTACTCGATGCCGTCGAAACGCGTCACGAGGGCGAGCGGCGAATAACACTGTTTTTAGCCCCCAAAGTTGACCCTGCCCTGATAAAACCCCCAAAGGGTGCCGTGCTCCTAGCAGAAATGAGCGTGGGCAGTGCGCCTATCCTCGTCTATTCCGCGCCCGAAGGCCGCCTTGCGTTTCAAACGCCCAACGGCGTGATGGACGTGACCCCAGCCGAAGCCGAATTATCCCTGCTTGAGGGGCGCGACACCATCGCTGCCGTGCGCAACGGAGAGGATGCCGCCACTGTTCTGACATGGCTGGCGTTCCACGCCGATCAGCAGCGGATGACCGGTGCCGTGATCCTCGACCGTGCGCGTCCCGGCTCGGACCGCGAATTTGCCCGCGCGCTGCGAGACGGCCTCCGCGAGAGCGGCCTCGACATCTCGGTGATCCTGCTCACGAGCGATCAGCCGCTGGGATATCCCGATGCCCCGCCCGAAGCGCATCCCTTTTGCGTGCCAGAGGCGCCGGGCAAGGACCGGATGGAAATCCCCGCGCCCGCACCATGGGAGTCGCCCCTCGGAGCGCTCAGCTATTACGAGATTGCCCGTCACCGCTTTCTGGCAGAGGCCCGCGCCGTGGCCAATATCGACGTTCACGATCTGATCGCGACAGGGCCCGAGACGATCTTTGACAGTGCGGTTGCCGCTCGCGGGGGACTGATCGCGCTTATCGGGCGACATTGCTATCCTTGGCGCGTGCGCAATGGTCAACCCACGCGCTTTGCCGATCATATCTGCGTTCAATTCGATTCGGGCGGCGGGCGGCAGCGCTGGTGCCTCGCGCCCGCGAAACTGCCCAAGGATGCGGTCTGGCGTCTGCTGCGGGTGGGCAATGCCCGCCCCGATGCGGCGCGCACGCAGGGGTTTTATCGGCACATGGCGCTGCGCCACCCAACCCAATCGATCTCGCGGATCGTGCCGAAATCCTCGTTGATCGAGCATCCACCGCTGCTGGAACGTGCGCAATCCTACTTTGACCATACTCCGGTGCGCATGCCCGAAATCGCCCCTGATCCGCTGCATTGCGGGCGCGGGCGCGCGGCGATCATTACCACGATGAAGAATGAAGGCCCTTTTATCCTCGAATGGCTGGCCTATCACCGCGCGATTGGGTTCGACGACATCCTCGTTTACACCAACGACTGTGTCGACGGCACCGACACCATGCTTCAACTGCTGGAGCGCAAGGGATTGGTACAGCACCGCGACAACCGCTTTCGCGAGATGGGCTTGCCCCCGCAACATGCCGCTCTGCAATCCGCCGAGAGCGAGCCGCTGATCAAATCTGCCACTTGGATTACATGCATCGACGTGGACGAGTACATTAACATCAAGATCGGCGACGGCACGCTTGATGCGCTATTCAAGGCGGTGCCAGAGGCCAACATGATCGCGATGACATGGCGGCTTTTTGGAAATGGCGATGTTCGAGACTATGTCGATCGCCCCATTACCGAACAATTCCTGCGCTGCGCCCCGGAATTTGCGCGCAAGCCGCATCAGGCTTGGGGATTCAAGACCCTGTTCCAGAATATCGGCTTGTTCAAGAAACTGGGGGTACATCGCCCCAAGGGGCTTAACCCGCAACTCTGGGAAGAGATCAACTGGGTAAACGGATCGGGCAAGCCCCTGCCGCGCGAAATGTATCGCAATGGCTGGCGCTCAACGATCGAGACCTATGGCTACGACCTCGTGCAACTCAATCACTACGCCGTCCGCTCTGCCGAGAGTTTTTTGGTCAAGCGTGATAGGGGCCGGGTGAACCATGTGGACCGCGACCAAGGCCTCGCCTACTGGTTTCGCATGAACAACAATTTCCAAGAGGACCTCTCTATTCAACCGCGCCTTGCGATGATGCGGGCCGAACTGGATCGGCTGATGCAGGACCCCGAAATTGCCGCAGCGCATCACCATTCGGTTGCCTGCCACCGCGCAAAAATCGACGAATTGCGCGCGACCGAGAATTACAGCAATTTCTTCGCGGAGTTGACCAGCCCCCGTATGGAACGCCTGTCGCGGTTGCACAGCCACTTTGGATCGAATGTCTTTCTATCCGGTCCGGGCGTGATCCCTGACGAGGTTGCATCACGCGACCCCATGGATGAGTGGTTCTTTACCGTGGAGTTGCAGGGCGATACCGCACATTAGCCGAAATCGGCTGAAATCGCCTCTACAAGCTCGTCCATATCGGGGTCCATCCGTAATGACGCAGCCTTGCGTCGGTGCCACTCAACCCCTTTGGCGTGCAAGTCTGCCAACTGTGGATCCCGTTTGAAACGCTCCAGCCATTCCGAGGTTTGTTCGCCATAACGCGCAATCGACCCATCGGTTTCATCGTTCAGGTTGAACTTGTCCCAATATTCTTTGCCCAGAACATGATGCGAATGGTTGGCCCGCCCGCGCGCACGCTTGACCAAGAAGCTGTCCATGGAGCGCAACGCATAATGGTTCACCTGCGCATGCGTGAAAAGCGGCGGATTCTCCGTCCGGCGCCCGTTCACGACATAATCAAGGCCACCGGGCAAAACGCGCCGCACGGTGGCAATATGTTCCTCCCGCGACACCGGCGCATGCAGGCCCATGCGCAGGAACTTGTGCTGATTGGTGTAGAGAGATTTGACGAACTTGCCGGTACTGGGCCGCGTCTCGGCGTCCCATTCATATTCGCCCTTGGTGAATTGTTCGGTCACCGGCTTGTCGACGAACTGGCCGACACCATTCGGTCCGAATACACGCCACGGCACCGAAATCACATCCGCATCCGCGCCGGACCCTTGGACCAGCGCCCGCACAGAACCGTCACCCAGATGAATATTGAGGAATTCGTCGACATCGCACACAAAAATCCAAGCGGCATTTAACACGATGTCATAGCGGCGGCTGGCCTGCCGCAGGGCGCTGCGGTGTATGCCCGCCTTGCGCACAACTGTGTCATGCTGCGTGACATGGCCCATCTCTTGCAGCCGCCGCAGGATCTCAACCGTCGTATCGGTGCAATCGTTGGTGCAGACCAGAATATGATCGAAGCCGAGCGTTTTGTAATGCGCCACCCATTCGAGGATATAGGGTGCCTCGTTCTTCATCGTCGAGACGACGGTATAGGTCTCTGTGCTCATATCCGCCTCTTTACGTGCGCCATCTGGCCGACTTGTTTTGATGACACCTTAACGTGGGCATCCCCGCCAAGACAAGCCGCATGGCGGCGCTGACACGACCCCGCAATTTCGCCAACGCCCCCCATTCTGACGATTCACAAACCCGGTGAGAGCGTCTAATCTGCTCAAAATCGCACTGTGCCGGCGATATGGCGCGCTAAAAGGAGAGTTTCTGGTGGCACGGATACGCGAGGTTGGAACACTCTGGATTGGCGGTGCACTGAGTTGGTTGGAACAGATTTGCCTAAAGTCCTTTGTGGACAAAGGTCAGAAAATCACCCTCTTCGCTTATGAACCCATCCCGAACATGCCCGCAGGGGTCATCTTTCGCGACGGGCGCGAGATCATCGACACTGAAGATTTCATAAAATACGAGCAAAAAAACAGCTACGCACTCTTTGCCGACTGGTTTCGCCTACACATGATCCACAAATGCCCCGGCATGATCTGGGTGGATACCGATGTCTATTGCCATCGCCCGATGGACTATGACAGCGACTATGTGCTTGGGTATGAGCTTCCGGGGGAGCATCGCGTCAATAACGCGGTGCTGGGCCTGCCCGCCGACAGCGAGATTCTGGCGCAGATGCTGGAATTTACTTCGGATCGCTATTCCATTGCGCCCTTCCTGCCCCGCAAGCGGCAAGAGATGATGCGCAAACAGGCGCAAAAGGGCAAACCAGTGCATGTTTCGCAACAACCTTGGGGCGTTTGGGGGCCGATGATGGTCACGCATTATGTCCATACCTTGGGGCTAGAGGCACATGTGCAATCGCTCAACGCCTTTTATCCGATCACCTTTCCGGAACGGTTCAAGTTCCTGCGCCGGGCAGATCTGGCCGAGGGGCTGATCACGCCGGAAACCACGGCGCTGCACCTCTGGGCCTCGAACAAACGTCAATTGGGCAATATCCACAACGGCCTGCCGCCCAAAGGATCGTATCTGGAGAAACTGGTACAAGAGACCGGCATCACGCCCGCGCTTGCGCCAATCAGGGGGCGCGGCAACACCACATTCGAGGGGGCTTTGATCGACGAGTTGGACCTGCAGACTGTCACCGTTGCGGCGGATCTGACCGGACAGGCCCGCGGCTTCATGCTGGCCCTGCATCACAAGTTCGATTGCGACATCCAAGTGATCAATTGCAACCGGCGGGGCAAATTCAAAGACAGTGATCAGGATTGGCTGGCGGGCTATATGTCTTTCCTGACCGAAAATGACGTAAGCCCCGACCGCATCCGGGTCCTGCGCGCAGAGTCGGACCTGCGCCCGGTGGATGTGCTGTGCAATCTCTCGGGATTTGGCGACCGTCACAACGTTCCGTTTCTTGGGAAATTCCTCGAACGCTGTTTGCATGCGGATAGCCGCGTCTTCATGGATGTGCGCAAAGGCTCGGGGGCGTTTCCGTTTCTGAAGGCGTTCGGCACCTACACAGCGCTCTCGACGCGCGAGGATGACGGGCATCAAATCACCCGCATCCGTCTCCAGCCCAAGGCGCCAGAGGTTGCACCGACCGAAGACAATTGGGACCAGATCGCGCATCAATTGGCCGGACGGGATGGCTGGTATCGTGCGGGGCCAGAGGGGCACAGCTTTCTCTTCATGCCCCGCGATCCGGATACACTGGTTGTCACATTCGACAATCTCGATATCGCCATGACCAAGCGCGAGGATCGGCGCCCTTGGGGATACAATTTCATTCAGGACCAAGGCTGGTCGATGTTGGGCGTTCTGGCAGGCGGCTGGACATGGTATCGCGAGCCATGGGTTTGCGATCAGTTCGACACGCTCCAGCAAGAAGGCTTCTTCAAACAATTTCGCCGGGTGGTGTTCTATGGTGCTTCGATGGGGGGCTATGCGGCCTGTGCCTTTGCGCCGGCGGCACCCGGTTGTGATGTGGTTGCGATCTCGCCTCAGAGCACGGTCGACAGATCCATCGTCCCTTGGGAAACCCGCTACAAGACCGTGTGGGATAGGGATTTTACCGGAAAATACGGGGATGCCGCCGAGGTCAGTCGTGCGGCCCATCGTGTATCGATCCTCTATGATCCCTATGAGCCACTCGATGCGCAACATGCAGCGCGCTTCCAACATCCGAATGTACAGCATCTGCGCGCGCCCCTTCTGGGGCATCGTTTGGGCAGCGCGCTCAATCAGATGGGTATTCTCAGCCCGATCATCCTTGGGGCCCTGAACGGCACTCTGACCCCGCAGGACTATTATCGCCTGCTGCGCGCTCGGCGCGACTTGCCACGCTACCAACGCGAATTGTTCAACCGCGCTGTTGCCAAAGGGCACACCAAGCTTGCCGAAAGGCTTGGGGCGAAAATTCTGGCTCAGAACCCAAATCGCGCCGTGCGCATCGGTCTCGAGGCACTCAAGGCGGGGTGACCCCCGGATCTCGGCCCCAAACCGCCGCGCCCTCATCGCACGACGAATTCGGCATGCAGCGCCCCGGCCGCTTTGATACTCTTGAGTATGTCGATCATGTCTCGCGGGGCCACACCCAGCGCATTCAAGCCCGCAATCACCTCCGAGAGCGAGGTTCCCGGCAAAACCTCGGCCAATCCGATCCCAGGCTCTTCTTCTATCCCCGCCTGCGTGCGCGGCACCACAACTGTCTCGCCTTGGGCAAAGGGATTGGGCTGTACCACCAGTGGCGTTTCCTGAATGCGCAGGGTCAGATTGCCCTGCGATACGGCCACCCGCGATATTCGGACATCCTGCCCCATCACGATCGTGCCGGAGCGTTGATCCACCACCACCCGCGCCTTGCGCTCGGGTTCGACCAGAATATTCTCGATCTGGCCAAGCGCATGGGCAGGCGAAGCGGCACGCATGCGCGAGAGCGTCAATTGCACAGTGCCCGCGTCAAGCATAAAGGCCGCGTCGCGGCCGAGGGTGCCATTGATCGCTCTCTCGATCCGCGCAGCCGTGGTAAAATCCGGCTCTCTCAGGGCAAGACGCACCGAATCCAGCGCGGTAAAGTCAAAGTCGATTTCGCGTTCGACCCGCGCGCCAGAGGGAATCACGCCCGCCGTCGGCACCCCTTGCACAACCCCGCCCGCATCCCCTTGGGCGGCCACACCGCCCGCGATGATGGTACCCTGAGCCACGGCATAGATCTGACCATCGGCCGCATTCAGGGGCGTCATCACAAGGGTTCCGCCCAACAGGCTCTTGGCATCACCAATAGCGGATATGGTCACGTCGATCTGGCCCCCAGCCCGGGCAAAGGGGGGTAATTCCGCGGTGACAAAGACTGCAGCGACATTCTTGGGTCGAAATTGCTCCCCCGAGACGTTTATCCCGAGGCGTTCGAGAATGTTCGACATTATCTCTTCTGTGAACGGCGCGTTGCGTAACCCGTCTCCCGTGCCATTCAGGCCCACAACAAGGCCATAACCCACAAGATCATTGCCGCGCACCCCGTCGAATTCGACCAGATCCTTGATCCGGATAGGGCTGGCGGATGCCGCCACGCCAGCGACCGCAAGAGCCAGAGTCGCAATCCCCCTGACGATTTGCAACCAGAGACTCATGGCAGGAAATTCAAGAGGCTGAGGCGCGACGCGCGCGCCGTGACGGTATATAGGGACTCCAATTGGAATTGCACCTGCTCCAATTCGACCGCCGTCTCGAACGCGTCCACTGAGATCAGTTCCGCGCGCGCAATCTCGAAACTGGTGATTTCAGTGGCGATGCGCACGGTCGATTGCGCGATCAAGTTCTCAGCTTGACCGAGACTGGCGCGCATTTCGGTCAGTACATCCTGATGCGCCAAGAGCGCGACACCCGCCCCCGAGGCAAGGCCGATCCGATCGTCCAACCCTAGGGAAAGATCTGCATCATCGCTGACGGCGATCAGGGTCACCTGCTTGAGCGCCTCGCGCAAGCCCTTATCATCAGCCCGGATATCAAGAGCCACAGACTCGCCCGAGCCAAGCCTGTAAGTGGCAACCTCGCTATTCCCCCCCTGATAAATCGAGGCCAGAAATCCGCCTGTGGAACTATCAAAAAAGATATCCAGTCGGCTTTGGACCTCTGCGGCGCTCGTGGCCCCA
>SWCD01003825.1_pt1 | contig 14875 bp, 11 predicted proteins | sample 4693011 | NCBI WGS metagenome assembly SWCD01 (sample SAMN10267278, study PRJNA491770) | bioreactor metagenome | isolation source: DHS bioreactor inoculated with marine | place: Japan: Omine Ridge, Nankai Trough | reverse complement strand
ATACAGTGATATCAATTTGTTAGTTATGGTGGTGATGTGCGCAGTCTGGAGCTAACCAGTCTCGGGCGAAATTCCCTGCTAACAGGGAAATTAACAGGGAATTTTGTGAATAACAGGTAAATTCGCCCGAAATGGCGGCTGATCGCGGCGTAATATCAATGTGTTAGGAAGGATTTCCCTAAAGAATTAACAGGGAATTATTGTTACCGGCAGGGCAATCAGGCTTTGCCAAGGGAGACGTGTGGTTCTCACGCTTGCGCCTCCATTCGCAAATCTTTTCTGCCCTGGATTAATGTATTTCCGTGGACCAACTTGCAAGACATTGAAGCCACACGGATAATGAAAATCAGGCTGTCCATATGTGTAGTAATGCTTCGCTTTTGTTACAAGTCAAGTCGCGAAATAGGGCTTCTAAATTTATAGAAATATGTCGCTCCGGAAATTGTCTGCCAACTAAGCATTGGGTTAGCAGATACTTATTTTGGCCCACCGTTTAAGTCATGGCGCGGTTTCAGGAGGTTTGCTTTTGCCAACCAATCGTAGTTGGCTCGCTTACAACGAATGTCTGCTATCCGTCCTTTCTAACCAAGTCTGCTTTCGGCCCAAAGCTGCCATTGATGATCGCACTCAGCGCAGCATTGCAGCTTTCCCAAAGCTGACATTCGATGCCGCTAAAACTCTCTGGTGAAATGGGGCTGCTGTGGGGGCAAAGTAGACGTTCGGTAATTTGGCTCTGGTGCCTAGTTTGAATCTATAATGGCATGTCTTTAAAACAATATGTCCGATACAACCATCGGATAGCATTCTATCAAAAAAAGTCTGAATTAGAATGCATATCAGTAATTGGGTGCTCGTTTGCGCTTAAAAAATCTCGAACTGTTTTATTTATGTGGCGGCTATCAATTGAAAATACACCGCAGCTATTCAAGGCTTCTCGCGCACTCGTGCGTTCACTGGCGCGTTGCCAAATCGTGCGTGATGAATACGGCATTAATCGCGGACGCCAGGCAACGCCCATAGTCATTCCTCGCAAATAAGTAATTTGTTGTCGATGCGCAGGAAACAAGATTGTTTCAATCAAACTACCTTCATCCCCACGTTCACTTTCAACTAAGAAAATACGGTTTTTACGGTAGCTCGCCAACCCATCATATCGAACTTTAATGCGAATTGTTTCTTCTGGGTTAGTCCCCCGTTCTACTGAACGAGATATAACATAACCATCTTTTTCATAGAGCAGAACTAATCCTCTAAGGATTTTACCATCCCATGATGGAGTGAAAAAGTGGCTATAATAAACACCTAAATACCTGCGCATAGCACCAAGTTTTCCAGGGAAGGCCTGACTTAATATATTAATCGGTGTTTTTGTGGATTTTTGTGGATTTATTATATGAAGAGTTTCAAATCTCTCATAAGGCAAAAATAAATCAGCCTCTTTTAAGTCGAAATAGTTACAGATACGCCGTAAATTATACGCAGAAGGCAAACCTTTACCACTTAGATATCTGTTAAATTGCTGACGATTAATCCCAACTTCACGACAAACATGCGTGATCGAAGGTTTTTCGGTGCATAAATTGCGTAAATTTGAAGAAAAATCCGTACTCATAGTCGTTTCATTCACTAGTTGACGCTACTTTGATACTAGTAACGTCAGTTAGTGTAAACTAGTGAAATTGTGAATCATCGGTCCAAATATATTCTAATCAGATTAATTCAGAATAATTGCAAGCCAGCCGCATGAAAGCATACACATGTTAAAAAATACGAACATTATTGAAAATATGTGGATACCATTAAGGGATGGTAGGCGTTTGGCTGCAAAATTGTGGCTACCGCATGACGATGCCCCAGCCCCAGCAATCTTAGAATATTTACCATACCGAAAACGTGATGGAACCGCCCCTAGGGATGAGACAACCCATCCAGTGTTTGCCGATGCTGGTTATGCCTGTATCCGAGTTGATATTTCGGGAACTGGAGATTCGGAGGGCGCATTCGATGACGAATATTCTGAACAAGAGCTAAGCGACGGTGAAGAAATTCTAGAATGGGTTGCTAATCAAAATTGGTGCGATGGTAAAATCGGAATGATCGGAATTTCATGGGGCGGCTTTAACGGCTTGCAACTTGCATACCGCCAGCCAGAAGCACTAAAGGCAATTGTAACGGTTGCGTCGACAACTGACCGATATGCAGATGACATTCATTATATGGATGGCTGTATGTTGACTGACAACTTCAACTGGTCTTGCCAGATGTTTGCCTATCTTTCTCGTCCAGCTGATCCATTACTGCGCGATGATTGGCGTGAAGATTGGATAAAGCGTATAGAAGAAGTGCCGTTTATGGCTGCAGATTGGATGCGCCATCCTAATAGGGATGAATTTTGGAAGCATGGGTCCGTCTGTGAAGATTGGTCAAAAATACAAGTTCCGGTTTTAGCAATCACTGGGTGGGCTGATAGTTATATAAATACGCCTCCAGCTTTGGTAAAAAACCTGTCATCCCCCACCAAGGCGATCATTGGTCCTTGGGAACATCGTTATGCACATATCTCAAAAATTGACCCTGCTGACTTCCACTCCGAAGTTATCGGCTGGTTTGATCGCTGGCTAAAGGGCGAACAAAACGGCGCAGAGGATTTACCTGATTACAGAACCTTCATGCAGGAACATTCAAATCCATCACCAAAGAACACTCCTCGCAAAGGACGTTGGATTGCAGAACATAAGTGGCCATCACCAAATATGACACAAAAAAATCTCTATCTTTGCCCGGGCAGTCTGACTGATACAATGGTTGCTGGCAAGCAAGTCATAACAACACCTGCACATGTGGGTACTCAGGCAGGTTATTACTGCCCCGGAATGCGGATTGATAATGAACTGGCTGGGGATCAAACCAATGATGATGAAATGTCTGTCTGCTTTGATACATTACCTTTGTCAAAACCAATGGAATTGATGGGGCGGTGTTCTTTAAAAATTTCATTCACAGTCGATAAGCCCGTAGCGCAAATTTGCGCACGCTTATGCGATGTCTCTTCAGATAATATTTCCCAAAGATTATCCTATCGTTGCTTTAACCTGAACCACCAAGACAGCCATGAAACACCCGCAATGCTTATGCCTGGGCAAGAATACCAAGCGATTATTGAGCTTAATGAATGCGCACATCGTTTGCGTAAGGGGCATAAATTACGTTTGGCATTATCAACAAGTTACTGGCCAATTATATGGCCATCACCAGAGGCTGCAAGTGTCACAATAAACTTAGAGAAATCCAGTTTTTCTATACCAGTAAGAAACGTTACTGATGAAATTGATCCTGCCGCGCCTGGAAAACCACAAGATTTTCCTGCGCTTCAAGCTGAAGAACTACGAGCGGCATCCGGGACCTCGCAAAGTGGCATGCAAGACGATGGTCGATATCTATTAGAAACATTTGATGATTATGGCAAAACACGTGATCCTTATCATAGAATGATTGTCGGCAGTCACGTCCACCAACATTATTCGATACACCCAGATGCACCTGAAACTGCGCGCCAAGAAACAAAGTGGAACTTCACATTTGAACGAAATGAGTGGTCAGTGGAAATTAACACGGAAAGTGTGATGACGTGCGATGAAAACAACTTCTATTTAACACGTAAACTTCGCGCCTACGAGGGCGTGAATAAATCTGAAGTGCTGACGAAGGATTGGTCTGAGACCATTCCTCGAGGGCTTCTCTAACCAAACCAAGGGAGAATAACATGAAAATCGAATGGGCAAAGGCACCGATAGGACGTCGGAACTTTCTAAAAGGGGCGACTGCACTTAGTGCCGCAGCTGCCATTCCAATGGGCTTTGGCTCCCGTGTGATGGCATCTTCGGATGGTGTTTTGCGAATTAGGACTTATGGCGATTTACGATCGATGGACCCCGCATTCAGCGTTGGTGTAACAGATGAAGAAATGCACTCTGCTGTCTATAACAAGCTGATACAGTTCAAGCCTGGCAAGGAGTGGGATTGGCAGTTGGACGCCGCGACGATGATTGAACAGACCGATCCGACACATGTGAAATTTGCACTGCGGGACGATATCGGCTTCACGAACGGCTTCGGGGCAATGACTGCAGAGGATGTTAAGTTTTCGTTCGAACGTATCGTATCCGAAGAGCTTGAGTCGACCAACAAACCTGATATGGGCCCATTGAGCCATGTTGAAGTCACTGGCGAGCGCGAGGGCACACTCGTTCTGAAGGAGCCTTTTGCACCGCTGTTCTCAATCGCTCTGCCCTATATCACGGGTAACATCATATCCAAAAAGGCGGTCGAAGCGGCAGGTGGCCGGATGGAGACAGACCCGGTGGCAGAATCCGGCCCATATCTACGGGACAGCTGGAGCCCAAAAGAGAAATCCGTGCTCAAACGTAACCCTGACTGGAAAGGCGAGGCTCCGGCCTGGGACACAATCGAGATTTATCCGATTGATGATGAAAACACGGCTGAGATTGCATTTGAAGCAGGTGAATTGGATTTCACCCGAGTGTCTCTTGGTTCGGTCGAACGCTATCGCTCGGAAGTGCCAAATGGTGGTTCGCTGATCGAGAGCCCATCGCTTTACTATGTCTGGTTGGGCATGAACCTTGATCACCCCAAACTGCAGAACAAGAAACTGCGTCAGGCGATTCAGCACGCAATCGATGTGCCAACGATCCTGCAGGCGGCATATTTCAGTGCAGCAGAACCATCAACCGGGATCATAGCACCTGGTTTGGCTGGTAATCGTGAAAACGGAATGGTTGCTCCTGAGGCAGATTTCGCGAAGGCTGCTGAGTTGCTTGCGGAATCCGGAGAAACCAATGTAACGCTAACGCTCGATATTCTGAACAAGACAACCTATTCGGCCATGGCACAAGTTATTCAAGCTACGCTGGCACAAATAGGCGTTACGGTCGAAATTAACGTTCTGGAATCTGGCGCGTTCTGGGCCAGTGGCGACAATGAAAATCTGCAAATGATTCTGAACCGTTATTCCATGACACCAGATCCCTACTACGCGACGTCTTGGTTTACATCCGATCAGGCAGGTATCTGGAACTGGGAGCGTTTTCGCAACGAGGAATTCGACAAGATTCACGTAGACGCCTCGCAGGAAACGGACTTCGAAAAACGTGCGGTCATGTATCGGCGCGCGCAGGATCTGATGGAAGAAAGTGGCGCATATCGCTTCATCACCCATGAGGCATCACCGATCGTACACTCGGCCGGAGTTGTGCCTGCGTTGCGGCCTGACGGGCTACCGCTTCTGCGGTACTTCGGTAAAGCTTAAAAAAACCCTGATCTTTTGCGGCCAATTTGGTCGCGAAAGGCATAAGGCCTTCGGAGGTGGCGAATGTTTCGCCACCTTTCCAGAAATTGAAATCGAGCGAAACACTAAAAGAAAGAGCATCGTAATGGTTTTATATACAATTCGGCGATTTGCCCTTGCGGTGCTCATCATGCTTGTGGCGATCACGGTCATGTTCCTGATGATCCGCGCTGTGCCAGGCGATCCGGTATCGATAATGCTGGGCCCGCGCGCCACGCCGGAACTTAAGGCCTCACTTATTGCCCAAATGGCACTGGACCAACCGATGTGGAAACAACTGTTGATCTACTATGGTGGGCTTTTGCGCGGCGATCTTGGGGTTGATGTTTTCTCCGGACGGGCGGTGACCGATATCGTGTTTCAGCAACTGCCTTTTACGCTGGAGCTTATTTTTGGTGCAATCGTGTGGTCCGCCACACTGGGTATCGCAATCGGGGCCTATGCTGCAGCCCATCCAAATACATTGATAGATCGGATTGCCGCCGCTATCTCTGTTAGTTTTGTTGCCGCACCAGCGTTTGTAGTCGCACTTCTAACTTTGTTGATCTTTGCTGTCGAGTTACAATGGTTTCCGGCCATCGGAGTGGGCGAAGGGTTTTTCGGGCGGCTTAATCATCTCGTGCTGCCCTGCTTTGCGATTGGCCTTTCTTGGGTTGGCTATATTGCCAGGTTGGTTCGTGCCTCGATGCTTGAGGTGATGGGCGAAAGCCATATCCGAACAGCACGCGCCTTCGGTTTAAGTGAGCGGCGCATCGTAATGGTTTACGCCCTGCGCATTGCCATCCTGCCCGTTGTCACCGTGATTGGCGTTGGCATGGGGTTCCTGCTCAGTTCGGCCGTTTTTACAGAAATCGTCTTTGCCCGGCCCGGTCTTGGCAAGCTGGTGATCGATAGCATCACCACCCGCAACTACCCGATTGTGATGGGCGCAGTTCTCGTCTCTACTGGGCTGTTCGTTATTTCAACCGCCCTTGCCGACCTGATCAACGCAATTCTTGATCCACGTGCACGCGCTGATCTTTAGGGAGTAGGTAAAATGACAGTAGCCACAACAAATACACCAAAGTCACAATCAGAATTAGGTATAATAATTAAAGGTGTTGCAAAAGATCCTTTGGGTTTAATGGGCCTTATTATCGTTGGCACCATTGTAATTAGTGCAATCTTTGCGACTTGGATAGTTCCATACGATCCCATTGCAATGAACATTAAAGACAGAATGCAGGGGCCCTCTTTTGCACACCTACTTGGAACTGACCAGTTAGGCCGTGACACGTTCTCCCGCGTGATAATGGGCGGGCGGGTAGCGTTAAAAGTTGCGCTACCTGCCGTGTTCGGTGCAATGACAATTGGTCTAACATTAGGGATGATCGCAGGTTACGGACCGAAGTGGTTGGATAACCTGCTTATGTTATTCTTTGATACCATTCGTTCTTTCCCAACAGTTATGTTTGCATTGGCTGTTGTTGCTTTGGTTGGTCCAAGTCTGCAAACTGTGGTGATTGTCGTTATGGCAACATCAATTCCAACTTATGGTCGTGTGGCACGAACCCAGACACTGACACTTCGCAACGCCGAATTTATTCTAGCCGAACGATCTATGGGCGCTTCGATGAAGCGTATTTTGGGCGTTCATATGCTGCCAAATATCATTGGCGTTCTGGCGGTACTAGCCGCCATGGACATCCCCACTGTTATCGCACTCGAAGCCGGGCTTTCCTTCTTGGGGCTTGGTGTAAAACCCCCTACCCCTAGCTGGGGTGCGCTGTTGAAAGATGGCTACGCCCTCATTCGGCAAACACCTTGGCTGGTGGTAGGGGGTGGATTGCCCATCATTTTAGCGACACTTGGTTTCACATTCTTAGGTGAATCTCTACGCGATGTCGTGGATCCAAAATTGAGGAAAAACAGATGAGCGATGCGCTTTTAGAAATCGATAACCTGAGTGTGGATTATGAAACTGCGCGGGGTGATCTGAAAGCCTTACGAGACATTACTTTTGATATCAATAAAGGTGAAATCGTAGGTATTGTGGGCGAATCGGGCTGTGGGAAATCCACGCTAATATCAGCCATATTGCGATTGGTCGCCCCCAACACACGTTTCCGAAATGGCGAAATACGCTTTAAGGGTGAAGATTTGTTAACCGCATCTGAAAAGAAAATTCGCTCTTTACGCGGATCAGACATTTCGATTGTTTTCCAAGACCCTATGCAGACGCATAATCCAGTAATTTCAATTGGCAACCAGATGATCGATATTCAGCACCGTTCCAAAGCATCGAAAGCTGAAAAACGGGCCTATGCTGCAAAGATGTTAGCAGCAGTTGGAATTCCTGATCCAGAAGAGCGCCTTAATCAATACCCTCATGAGTTTTCTGGCGGCATGCGTCAACGGATTGCGATTGCGATGGCATTAATGTCAGAACCAGATTTATTGATTGCAGATGAGCCAACCACGGCTTTGGATGCAACATTAGAAGTGCAGATCATCGAGCGTCTAAAAGACCTACAAAAGGATTTCGGGTGTTCCATTCTGTTTATCTCACACCACCTAGGTGTGATTGCAGAGCTATGTGACCGTGTTGTTGTTATGTATGCAGGCGCTGTTGTCGAAAGCGGCACTGTGCGCGAAGTTTTTCACAATCCCAAACATCCCTATACAAAACGTTTGATTGAGTGTGACCCTGGCCACATCAAAGAACGTGCGCGTGTTCTACCAACAATCCCCGGCGAAGTTCCCGATCTAGCAAACTTGCCAGGTGGATGCATTTTCCGTGACCGTTGTGATCAAGTTATGGATCGTTGCGCAACCGTTCCCGAACTTACAGATATCACTGAAAGTCAGCGAGCAGCCTGCTGGTTAAATCATATGGAGGCAGCGGAATGACTGCAATATTAGACGTAAAGGGCCTGCAAACTAGTTATGGCAATGTCAATGTATTGGCTGGCGTGGATTTCACTGTTGAACCTGGTGAAACCTACGCGATGGTTGGCGAAAGTGGATCAGGTAAAACAACAGTAATTCGCGCAATTGCAGGACTTGCACCTGCACAAGCCGGATCAGTGAAATTTGATGGAAAGGAAATACGCGGCATTGGCGAAACAGCAATGCGCCCTTTGCGCAAAGATATTGCGATGATGTTTCAAGACCCGACAGGATCACTGTCGCCGCGCTTAACGATCGGTAATTTGGTTACCGAACCCTACAAAATCCAAGGCATGAAAGAGCGTGATTTGGATGCAGAAGCAAAACGCCTGCTGGAGATGGTAAATTTACCCAGTCATTTCGCTGAACGTTACCCGTACCAATTATCTGGTGGCCAAGCACGTCGTGTTGGTGTGGCCCGTGCTCTTGCATTGGAACCAAAGCTTATTCTTGCAGATGAACCAACTGCTGGATTGGATGTGTCTGTTCAGGGTGAATTGTTGAACCTGTTGAATGACCTCCGCGAGCGACTGGGACTTTCAATGGTTATCATTACCCATAACCTGAATGTGGTGCGCCACGTGGCTGACAGAATGGGCATCTTGTACCTTGGGCGATTAGTCGAAGAAGGCACTACTGAAGATATCTTCAAATCACCGCGCCATCCATATACGAATTGCCTGTTATCTGCGAACCCGGAACCTGATCCCGACGCTCGCTTAGAGCGTATTGCACTGACAGGAGAACCACCAAGCTTACTTAACCGCCCAACGGGATGTGAGTTTCGTGAACGTTGCCCTGTGGCCAGTGATGTCTGTACCAACACGCCCATTTGGGAAACCACCAAAGGCCACGGTATCCGCTGCCTAACACCACTTTAAGATTAAATAGATGAAAGATTGCAGTGTGACTGAACAAATATAATACATAATTAATAAGAGGCAAAGATGTTAAATACAAATGTTGGCTTTCACGAAAATAACCCAGTGCTACAAAATGAAATTGAGATCATTGAGCATGTCTGGATCGAAATGTCAGATGGCGTACGACTATCGGCAAAGATATGGTTGCCAGTGAGCGCGGCTGAAAACCCTGTACCCGCCGTGTTGGAAATTATTCCCTACCGCAAGCGTGATGCTTCTGCGATACGCGACCATCGCAATCATGCATGGCTTGCGGCTCATGGATATGCCTGTATCCGCCCTGACATGCGGGGGCACGGGGATTCTGAAGGCATCATGCTGGATGAATACACTCCTCGTGAACAAGAGGATACCGTAGAGGTTATTGAATGGTTGGCTAAACAACCCTGGTGTTCCGGAAATGTCGGTATGATGGGCCTCTCTTGGGGTGGGATTGCTAGCATGCAAGCAGCTCTTAGACAGCCAGATGCACTTAAGGCAATTATTCCTATCGGTGCATCAGTAGATCGGTATTACGCCGATGGCGCTTATTTGGTTGGTGGGTATGCTGGACAGGGGCTTGGTTGGGGTGGAGTCATGTTCGGGTATTGCATTAGGCCCCCAGACCCAGCAATTGTAGGTGATGCTTGGCGCGATATGTGGTTTGAGCGCCTTGAAAAAACACCAATGTTTGCAAAAAAATGGTTAAACCATCAGGTTCGAGATGAAACTTGGAAACAGGGTTCCGTCTGTGAAAATTATGACAAGATACAAGTGCCTGTATTAGGTGTTAGCGGTTGGAATGATTGTTGGCCCAATACAATGATCCGCTTATTGGAAAATATTGACGCACCTTGCAGAGCAGTATCTGGTGCTTGGGCGCATGTGTTTCCCAATCTCGGCGGGCCTGGTCCAATGGTTGGATTCCTACAACTGGCACTGGAATGGTGGGACCATTGGTTAAAAGGTATTGATAATGGGGTCATGGATGCTCCTAAATTCCTTGCATATTTACAAGACAGTCATGCCCCTGACCCTAATCCAAATGAACGTCCAGGTCGTTGGGTGGGAGAAGACAGTTGGCCCACTCTAAGTGTTAATGTACAGACATTTGGCTTAAAGAACGGCTCATTGCTAATCGATGCAACAGCTGGTTGTGGAAAAATAGAGATTTGTTCGCCCGTTACTCTTGGCCTGAAATCTGGTGAATATATGCCAATTTCTGGTGCGGCAGAATTACCGCAGGATCAAAGTGGCGATGATGCGCGTTCTGTTTGTTTTGATAGCGAACCGCTGGCTGAAGTTTTAGATCTATTGGGGACAACCCATTTGCACCTACGGCTATCAAGTGACAGCCCAAGTGGCCTTATCGCAGCACGGATTTGTGATGTGGCACCAAACGGTGCCTCTACACTGATCAGTTATGGCATTTTGAACCTTAAACAACGTGATGGCAAAGAATATCTAAGAGAAGTAATACCAGGTGAAAACATGGACGTTACTGTTCGACTGAACGACACTGGATGGTCACTAAAACCTGGGCATCAGTTACGGTTGGCCCTTTCAAGTCACCTATGGCCGATGGCTTGGCCAGTTGCTGACGATGCAACGTTGACGCTAGAACTCTCGGACTGTTTCATTGATCTACCAGTTCGAAAATCGGATGCTGGGGGTGAAATTGATCAACCATTTTCTTTCCCTGTAGCTGCAGAACCACCTGCACATAAAATGGTGACACCCGTCGAAGGGTCACGTCACATCAATCATAATATTGAAACCGGTGAAATCGTTTACGATGTACAATTTGATGGAGGTAAAATCAAATTTGAGGATAATAGCCTGATCTATGGATCAACCAATACGCAACGATACACTATAATTGAAGGCGACCCACTTTCAGCTAAAATCTATTACCAAGCTAGATTTAGTTTTGCTCGTGAAGAGTGGGATGTACGCACTGAAAGTGAACTTACTGCAAGTTGCGATGCCGAAAACTTTTATCTCAAAGGACGCATTGAAGCGTATGAAGGCCAAAAACAAGTTTTTGAACGTGATTGGGATATAAAGATTCCACGCACAGTTTTTTAACAATTTTCAAAATTGATGTCTCATAAACAGCACGTCTCAATTAGCCAAACGATTTAAAATAAAGTTCGGCGTGCCTCCTCAGGCATTTCGTAAAAGTTGGGATTCACAAGCCCAATAAGAATATAACTTGCACCGAAAACAGCCATCAGAATGTGATTGTCTATGTCTAGTTTGGGCTCTAAGCGGACCTTCCCTACATAATGGAAACTAAAAAATTGCTATTAGCGTAATGTCTGCTTTCCGCCCATAGTTACCAAGTCTGCTTTCGGCCCAAACCTGCCTTTCGAGTGTAGTTAAATTGCAGTAGTGTAATTTCCCGAAAGCAGACATTGCTCAACAATCGTGTGTCTGTATTGCCTCAACTTCTGCTAAGGGGATAAAGCACCAATTCGCTGCGAGCCATCTAATGGCACCTGTCCGCATTTTTAGACAAGATAATTATCTCCATGACTGGTTCGGACAGCCAATTTTCGGCGTCTCGCAACACATCTGCGCTGCCCCGAGATTTGGACCAGATGACGCTGGCACAACTTTTGTGATGCTTGCGCATATTGATGTAATCGCAAGATCAACAGCTTTTGCGACAGCCATCGCGATCCGAGATGCCAAGCATAACCATTCGGCTCTTCAGGATTTGAAGCGCGTGGATAGGGTCTATACGAAGTAAGCTTTGAGACGTTTTTGAGCACAAAAATCTAAATAGTGTAGGATGAAGTCATGTCGCCAGATTCGTTACGTGAAATATCTCAAGCATTCGAACCGATCCCAATTTTTCGCAAGTTTTCACGGGAAAGCCATGCAATTTAACTTGATTACATTGAAAATGTTTCTGACCGTCGCCAGAACGGGCAGCATTGCGCAGGCTTCCGAAACAGAAAACATCGCAGCGTCCGCCATCAGCAAACGTATTTCGGATCTGGAAGATCAGATCGGAACGCCGTTATTTTATCGGCAAACGCGTGGAGTAGAGCTGACCCCGGCAGGCCATGAACTCGCCCGACATTCCTCGAACGTACTCAGTTTGGTTGAACGCATGGAAACCCAGATGCTTGATTTCGCGTCAGGAGCAAAAGGGTCGGTTCGCATAGCGGCCAATACATCGGCAATTACACAGTTTCTTCCCGAAGATCTGGCAGGTTTCGTAGAGGATTACCCAGATGTGCGAATTGACCTGAGTGAGCAAACCTCTGATGAAATACTTACCGACGTACGCGATGGTTTAGCAGATCTGGGGATTTTTTCGGGGTTGATAGAAGAACCAGAACTAGAGGTTCTTACCTATCGCCGTGACACATTGGTGGTGGTCATGGGGAAGGATCATCCTTATCGGCCCGACCATCCCGTGGAGCTCGCTGAGTTTGCCAAGCTTGATATGGTGGGCCTGCAATCTGGCAGTTCACTGCAGGCGTTTCTGGAGGCGCGTGCCGCCGAACAGGGGCTAACACTCAAAACGCGTGTCGAAACTCTTAGCTTTGATGGCGTGCGCCGGATGGTGGAAGCAGGTCTGGGGGTTGCGGTGCTTCCCCTTGGCGCCGTTGAGCCTTACCTCGAAAGTGCTCAGTTGCGGATGCAGGAAATTGACGAGGACTGGGCCGTTCGGACGCTTAAGCTCGCCGTGAAAGACCTGAATGCAGTGTCACGCCCAGTCCGCGCTTTGGTGGAACATCTGATCTCCCAAAACTTGACCGACAAATAGCTCAACATCTCGTTTCAATCCGTGGCAAGCGCCAAGCCGCGGCGTCACAACGTACGCGAAATACATTGTATTGGCGGGATTCTGCTTGCGATTGCAAGTTGCCATCCCGAACGGTGATACCCCCATTCGGAATTTGAGACTCCTGAAAGCGGCTGTACAGGCGTTACCCATAGATTACACAACAAAAGCAATTCTATGGGAGGATAACCATGAAAAGAACGTCCAGAGCGATCACCGCCGCCGCAATGTTGGCAGGCGTAGTCGCCACAACGGCATCTGCCGAAGAGATCAAGATCAACATGCCATCAACATTCGCTGGTTCACTGACCCAACTGGGTACAGCAGGTGTGCGGTTTGCAGACACCGTAAACCTGGTCTCTGGCGGTGATATTGAGGTCAAATTCTATGATCCGAACGCCCTCATTCCCGCGTTGGAAATTTATGACAATGTCTCCACCGGAGCGGTTGACGCAGGTTGGTCAACCTCGGGTTACTGGGGAGCCAAAAACTCTGCCCTGAACCTTTTTGCTGCCGTGCCTTTTGGTCCGGGCCCCGGTGAATACCTGGCATGGATGTGGAATGGTGACGGCGAAAAACTGATGAACGAGTTGTACCATCCAGTCGGCATCCACGGGCAGGTCTGCGGCATCGTCTCGCCGGAAACCTCTGGCTGGTTCAAAGAAGAAATTAATTCGGCAGAGGATCTTGCAGGATTAAAAATGCGCTTTTACGGCCTTGGCGCTTTGGTGATGCAGAAAATGGGTGTCGATACCCAGCTTCTGGCCGGTGGCGACATCTATCCAGCGCTGGAGCGCGGCACGATTGACGCAACCGAATTCTCGATGCCTGCAATCGACCAGAACCTTGGGTTCTACAATCTGGCGAAACACAACTATTTCCCCGGTTGGCACCAACAGTCGACCATTCAGGAGCTTCTTGTGAACAAGGGTGTTTGGGATGGTATGAGCGATCAGCAACGTGCGATCATTACGACCGCGTGCCGCGCGACTGTGGCAACGCAGTTGGCAGAGGGTGAAGCTATTCAAGGCAAGGCGCTCCTTGAAATGCGCGCTGAAGGTGTTACGACCCACCGTTGGCCCGATGAATTTCTGGACACGCTTGAAGCTGAATGGAATGGGATTGCCGTTGAAATGGCTGCGGAAAACCCAGACTTTGCCAGAGTTTGGGAGAACCTCCAAGCATTCCGCGCTGACTACAAAGTCTGGAAAGATCTAGCTTATCTCGACTAACTCAATTGCCTATTGCACTTGGTGTCCGGCCGTATCTCGGCCGGACACACCGCGTTCAAAGAAATAAGAATACAAAAGGGGACACTAGATGGAACGAGTTTTAGGGATAAGTCGCACGATTGACTGGTTTCTTTGGTTGATGGCAAAGGTAGGGGCTTGGTGCGCACTGCTTCTTGTACTCGTTGTTACCTATGACGTGACCACACGTTATCTGGGTGTGCCAAAGGTGTTTGGGCTGACCTCGACGAAACTGCAGGAATCTGAGTATTGGCTTCATAGCTTTCTGATCGTTTTAGTCGTGGGCTATGCTTACACAAAACAATCCCATGTGCGCATTGATCTGTTCCGAGAAAACTTGTCGGATCGTGCCAAGTACATAATCGAAATGATGGGCATTCTGCTGGCGTTGATCCCCTATTCTTTTCTAGGTGTCTGGCTGTCCTGGCCCTATGTTGTCCGGTCCTACACTTCAGGCGAGATTTCAAAATCCCAGACCGGCTTGACGGATCTTTGGATTTTGAAAAGCGGGTTGATCATCCTTTTCGTTTTGATCGGACTGGCTGGGATATCTCAACTCATCAAATCGATCGCAGGATTGGCCGGAAGGCTTCCCGACGACCTGAAAGCAACGACAATCGGGGGGGGG
>SWCD01004337.1_pt1 | contig 14879 bp, 10 predicted proteins | sample 4693011 | NCBI WGS metagenome assembly SWCD01 (sample SAMN10267278, study PRJNA491770) | bioreactor metagenome | isolation source: DHS bioreactor inoculated with marine | place: Japan: Omine Ridge, Nankai Trough | reverse complement strand
CGAGCGCCTCCAGCATGCGCTCTATCTCCTCCTCGCTGAGCTGCAAGGGCTTGTAGTTGCGCATCGCCTCTGCCAGGGCCTCTTCATCACCCGGCTTAAGGCCGCGCTCCTTCATCAGCTGACGCATCTCCGCCAGGGCGCGAGCGAGCTTCTGCAGGCTCTCGTTCATGCCGAGGGACTTCAGGAACTCGGCGAGTTCGCTGTTCTCTCCGGCCCGTTCCGCAAGGGCCCGCATGGCGTCGTTCAGCCGCCGCACCGAGCGCTCCATGGACGCGAGTTCACCGGCGTCGAGACCTCGGACACCCTCCTTCTGGAGTTTGTCCCAGAGCGAGGAGAGACGTTCCCGGGTGGCCTTGAGATCTGCCTCCTCGAGCGCCTTCAGAGCCTTCGAAAGCTCGTTCAAGGTCTCGTTCTCGGCGATCTCCGAGTCCTCGGGATCCCTCGCCTTCAGGCCCGCCTTGCGGCGAATGCCGTCCTTCGCCTTCCGCTCGAGCTTCTTCAGCCGGTCGACGGCGCCGGACCGCCGCGGATTGTCACCCCGAAGCTTCGCAATCTCCTCGCGCAGTCGCTTGAGTTCCTCCCGCGCGCGCTTTTGACCTTCCCGGTTGAGCTCGGTCTCCTTCTTCAGGATCTTGCGCTCGAGCACCCTCAGTTTCTCGGCCACCTTCCTGAGTTCCGTGGGGTCCGGCGGGAGATGCTCGGGATCGGCGATGAGCTCCACCGGGATCAGCGGGATCAGGAAAAGCGCGCCGACAAGCAGGGCCGCGGAGAGAGTCCGAAGGCGAAATCGCGCCTTCAGGTCGGTTCTGAGCTTCGCGGTGGGGGCGACGCGGATGGCCTTCCCGGCCTCCGCGGACAGGATGGCGGCGAAGCCGTAGGGATCGTCGGCGCGCCCCTCGGACAGCGCCAGCGTGGTGGAAATGCGCTCCCGGGTGCCGAGGATCCGATCCGCCTCGGAAGCGGCAAAGGCACGGCTGACGGGTTTGGCGAGGATCCTCACGAGGCTGAACAAGGCCGCCAGCAGGACGGCGGCCACGGCCGCGGTGAGAGGCACGAGAGCGTACCCGAGGAAGTGACCGATCACCCCGACCCCGAGCGTCACCAGGAGGACGAGGGGGAGGGCGATCTGGAAGTGCTCCACGAACCGGATCCGCTGGAGGCGCGATCGAACCTTCCTGACGATGCGGGGGGCGTCATCCATGCCGCTATTGTACATCCCGCCCGCCGGGGCCGAAACGGCCGCGCAGCAGTCCTTTGTTTGACTTGACTCGCGGAGCCCGCGCTCATCGGGCCAGGCATCGTGCGCTTTTCCCTTCCGCGTGGCCCCCTTGGAATCCGGCCTTTGGCCGGATTCCATTAGTCATCCCTCATCATCACCCGCCTGAAGGTGTGGGGCATGGTCAGGAACAGGAAAACCGTGGCGCCGCCGTAGATCAGGACCCACGCGAAGCAGTACGCCAGGAGTTCCTCTTCGCCGGCGGAGTGATCAGAGAAGAACTCGGTAGGCATGGCGAGCAGGGCTACGGGGTGTCCCATCATCGCGAACCTGAAGAACTCACTCTCGTCGCCGCCGACGAGGAACATCAGCAGCAACGCGCCGATGGGAATGACGATCAGGAGCCCGCCGAGGAGGGCCATGCTCCGCAGGATGGCGCGGGAGGCGTGGCGGGCCACGATGGAGGAGCGCACCCCAAACACCGCGAAGAACGACAGCACCACGAAAAGGACGAACGCGAAGACGATCGCGGAACCAAACGAGAGGTCCGAGAACGGTGCGAAAATAAAGAGGTGGAGGACCGGCACCAGGGCGAGAATCAGGATCGACCGGAGCGCCCCCGCGACCTTTCCGGTCACCACCTGGGCGGGGGTGACCAGCGTGACGCGCAGGAGGTCGAGGGTGCCCTGCTCCTTTTCGCCGATGACCGAGGTCGAGGCGTTGACGCCGACCAGCAGGAAGAGCAGGAGGGCTTCGATCGTCACCAGCACGACGTGGGGCTCGGGGTCATCGACGATCGAGCTGTCCGGCACGCTGATGAAGAAGAGCAACTCCGCCAGTCCGAGCAGCACGAGCACCACCACGAAGAGCACTCGGGACTGGCTGGTGTTGACGAGGTTCGCCTCCTTCCACAACACCGGGTTCTTCATGCGCTGAAAAACCCGGCGACGGCGGCGACCGGTGCGGGCGCGCTCGGTCAGGTCGGCGATGCCCGCGCTCCCCGAGACCCCGAGATCGTCGAGCCGCGTTCGAAGGTCCCGGACGATGCCGGCGGTGCTCCGCCCGGGGGCATCGCTCGTGGCGATTTCCGCCAGTGCCCGATCCACGTCTTCGATCGCGCTGTCGAACTTGCCGCGTGAATCGACATCGCGCGTCTGGTTTCGCGCACGAATGATGCGATTGCGAAGCACGAGAAGCTGCGTCTCGGCGCGCGCCACGCGCGGCGGTCCACCGGAAAGTGACCGCGTGCGCGACTCCCGGCGGAGCCTCAGGATGCTGAAGAGCGCGCAGACGGCGCAGACTGCGAAGCCGGTGAGCAGCATGCCGAGAGCGGGGGAGACGGAGTCCGAGAGGAACGCCGTGAACATGTTGTCCACCGCCACCGCGGTCGCCGCGAAGACGGGATGAACCCGGACGAGGATCGCGAGACTGTCCTCGAAGTCTCCGAGGGCCGCCAGGGCGATCGGCAGGGCGGTGAGGATGGCGAACGGGATGATGTACGAGAGCACTGCCGCGGTCCCGAGTCGCCGGGCAAACGACGAGAAGAAGAGGGCCGGGCCCGCGGAGAAGAGCATGGTCCCGATGGTGACGAGGAAGAGGCCGACCACCTGCTCCGCGCGCACCCCGCCGTAGAGGAGGGTGATGGAGATCACCGGAAACGATGCGGCCACGACCACCAGGAGAAGACTCAGGCGCGAGAGCAACTTGCCGAGAACGATAGCCGAGGCGCTGAGCGGCGAGACGAGCAGGATGTCGAGGGTGTCCTTTCGCCGTTCGGAGACGATGAGGTCGGCCACGAGGGCGGGGGTCACCGCGTACACGAAGACGAGCTCTACGTAAACGCAGGCCCCGAACAGATACTGTCCGATCAGGTCCGTCTCCGCGGCGCCGAACTCGCGGTCGGCGATGAGGAGAAACGCCCAGAGGATGAGGGTCAGGATGGCCACGAGGAGGGTGCGCACGACGAACCAGCGGCGCGTGCGGCACATCGAAACGAACTCGCGCTCGAAGATGGGGTTTCTGAGGATGGCCGGGATCGGCAGCGCCATCAGGCGACGACTCCGTTCGTGATGCGCATGAACACCTCTTCGAGGCCGATCTCCTCCTCGGAGAAGTGAACGAGCGCATAGCCCTCCTTGACGAGTTCCGAGGCGATCGGGGACGGGTCCTCGGCGGTGATCATCAGACGGACGTAGAGGGTCCCCGCGTCTTCGCGCAGGCCCGCCACCAATGGATGCGCCCGGAGGTGGTCCATGGCCATGGCGACCGTCTTGCCGGAGCCCTCTGCGATCCGGATCTTGACGATCTTCCCGCTTTCCAGCGTGAGCTTCTTCCGCACCTCGCTGATGGGACCGGAGTAGAGCAGCCGCCCCGCCTCCAGGATCCCGATCGACGTGCACATCTCTCCGATCTCCGCCAGGATGTGCGAGGAGATGAAGATCGTCTTGCCCATGTTGCGGAGTTCGGCGACGAGCTCCTTGAACTCCACCCGGGCGCGCGGATCCAGACCGGCCGCCGGCTCGTCGAGCAGGAGCACCTTGGGGTCGTGCAGGAGGACCCGCGCCAGGCCGAGTCGCTGGCTCATCCCGCGCGACAGCGCCCGGACGGGGGCGGTGCGCTTGCCGTCGAGATCCACCAGGGCCAGGACGTCATCGACGACCTTCTCGCGGGCCGCGCCGTGAATGCGATAGGCCGCGGCGAAGAAGTGCAGGTACTCCTCCACGAGCATGTCGTCGTAGATGCCGATGTGGTCGGGCATGTAACCGAACAACTTGCGGGCCCCGACCGGCCGGCGGATGACGTCGACGCCGGCGATGGCGCAGCGCCCGCGCGTGGGGCGCAGGAGCGTCGAGAGAATCCGGATCGTGGTGGTCTTGCCGGCCCCGTTCGGTCCGATGAAGCCGAAGACTTCCCCCTCGGGAATGGTGATGGTCAGGTTGTCGAGAGCGAGCGTCCCGCGATAACTCTTGGTCAGCCCTTCCGTGGCGATCATCGGCCTCATCGATCGATTACCCTTCGTACGACGGTGATACGGAAACCCTCCTCGCCGCCTCCCGGCAGGCGGAAGGGATCACGGGCGTCGGTCCAGAACATCAGCACATGCACCCCCCGGGACAACGCTTCCGGTTGGGCCAGGCCGGATTTCCAGAGGGTCCTGCCGAGAGGCGTGGAGGCCGTTTGCGAGGACCGGTGGCGAGCGACCTGGCAGAAGAACGGTCCCAGGGCGTCCAGAAGCAGGCGGTCCTCGTTCTCGGGATCGGAACTGAGTTGAGTGGCATTCGGGAGCTGGCCCTGGTCGGAGCCCGCGGCCCGTCCCATGGCGCACTCCGCCCCGGGCGCGACATTCACGACCGAGGTGCGGCCGTCCGGGCCGAAAATCACGGCGTCCCTCAGTGCATAGGGAAGTCCATTTCGCACGGTGAACCCGCCCGTCTCGGTGCGGGTCACGGCCAGGTCCAGGGCCTCCTCGCGAAGGGCCAGCATGCGTGCGGTTCTAAGGGAGCGAAACGGGACGTTGAGCGTCGCCTTCTGGCGCGCCGGGTCCGCGCAGTCCACCCGCGGTGCCTCCGATCCGAGGGAACCGCTGCCCCAGGAGAGATACACATCGAGCGGAGCCAGCTGCGAGAAGATGGAGGTGGTGGCCTCCACCTCGAGAGAGATGGTGCCTCCCCGGGGCTCGTAGTACCCCGCGAAGTCGTTCATGAGGACGAGATCCCGCCCGGAACCGGCGGGGTCGGGGACGACATCCACGACGGTCACGCGGTTGACGATCTCTCCACCCGCGAAGAGGTAGAAGGAGACGAACCACGCGGTGGCGGAGAATGCGACCGCCAGAATCATGAAGGAGAGGGCGGAGTATTTGAGCCACCCGCGGCGCTTCAGAAAGAAGTAGTCGAGGGGGCCGACGGCGAGGACGTAGAGCAGCATGAAGAACGACAGGAGCAGGATGGGCGGGGCCTTGACCGCACCGGTCTTGAGCACGCGGATCAGGCCGGAGAGGTAGTCCCGCTCCATGGGCATGATGGGGTACTCGTCGATTCCCTGCACCGCCTTCTCGATGGCGTGTTCGGGGCGACCGGCTTCGAACGGGAAACCGAGTGCCTTGATCAGGACGCCGGACGCGGCGGTCCCCTCCACCCCCTGGTAGCGTGCGGGATCGAAAGCGAGGACGGAGATCCAGCCCAGTCCGCGCGGGCCGGCGACCTCGATCAATTGCGATTGCCCCTCGATGTCGCCTTCGTGCAGGAGCGGCGGATCCCCCCGCGGTGTGAGCACAACGAAGGGCCCCTCGGCCACGATGTTCCGGATGCTCGCCGAATTGTCGCGCGCGAGTTCCCGCGCCAGGCGGCGGTAGGAGACCCCCTTGGGGGTGGGGCTCCCGATCTTCGCGGGCAGGGCGTCGCCGAGCTGTGTGCCCGTGAGCAGGTCCGGCCGTAGCGTGGCCGAGACGACGAGAGTGCCGCCCAGTTCCACCCAGCGCAGGAGCGCGGCCTGCGCCACATCGCTCATGGGCTTCTCGACGAACGGGTTGCGCAGGTAGACGACGTCGAGGCCGTCGTAGCCGTGCCAGAACTCCGGCAACTCGTCCTCCAGGACCGGCACGACCCGGATGCCCTGGTGATTGGAGGGCAGCATGGACGCATGGGCGCCGACGGCCAGAACCTGCAGCGCGTTCGGGGAGCTCATCTCGCCGCCGCCGCCCATCAACACGTCGGCGGGCGCCGTCTCGAGTTGGAAGCTGTTGGTGGGGCCGGTTCGGGCCCGGCGGGTATCCAGGATGACCACCGCCCGGTCGAAGCGCAGGTTTACCTGCGGCTTCTGGTTCGCGGAGGAGCGCAGGTGGAAGCGGAAGTCCTTCGTGGAATGCGGGGAGAGGAAACCCTCGGCGCTCAGGAGTTCTCCTCCCCAGGCGCCCACACCGGATTGCGCGCTGATGGACACGAAGAGCGGCTTCGACTCCCTGGACTTCAGGCGAACCACCACCGGGGTCACGGCCCCTGAAATGCCGGCGCCGTTGTGTCCGAAGAACAGCTTGGCCTCCACCTCCGCTTGCGCGGCGGAGGCCAGGAGCAGCAGGGAGGCGACGGCAAGGACAAGGCGCATCAGGGGAGCCCCTCCCACGTGATGTCGGCCCTTTTGATTCGCACGACGCGGTCGTTGCCGGTGTCCGCCACGAAGATGTAGTCGGCGTCCGCCGCGAGGTCGCGCGGACGTTTGAATCCACCCGCCAGGGTCTCCTTCGCGGTGAAGTCGCCGGCGAAGGATCCGTCGAGGGTGAACCGGGAGATGCGCTCGTTGCCGTACTCGATCACCAGGAGGTGCCGACCGGAGCGGATGAGCCCGAAGGGATAGTCGAGTTGCCCCGGCCCGGTGCCTGCGGCGCCGATATCCCCCTGGTACTCGCCGACCGCGCTCCACTTGAGGATCCGGTGGGAAGCGTCCGCCACGAAGATGGTGGAGTCCGGACCCGCCGCGATCCCGCACGGCCGGCTGAACGCGCCGCCCTCCGTGCCGTAGTCTCCGAAGCTCCGGAGAAAGCGTCCGTCCGGGGTGAACACCTGCACGCGGTTGTTCGGGCCGAAGCCGTACTCCGAAACGAAGATCTCGTCGTTTGCGAAGGCAAAGCGCTGGGGGTAGATGAACTCGCCGTCCCCGGATCCCGGACCCGAGCCGAAGGCAGAAAGCCGCTCCCCTTCGACGTTCATCCGAAGGATCCGGTACTCGTGCGAATCCGCGATGAGCAGGGTCCCCTCGGGCTCCACGGCCACCCCGGCGGGGAAGCCCCGCTCCGTCTTCACGAGCCGGAGCCGGCGAAGTTCCCGGCCGTCGCGGTCGAAGGTGATCATCAGGCCGGTGCCGTCGAGCACGAAGAGGTGCCGCCCGTCCGTGGCCACGGCGCGGGGCGCGGTGACGCCCTCGATGAGCAGGATGTCGGGGGAATCGGGCCGCCCGACGGCCACCGCGAAGAGCGCCGCCGCACAGATCAGAAGTCCAGGGAAGATGATCGTCTTCAGTTTCCGCATCCCGTTCGGTCAGAGTCTACCGGCAATCGTCAGTAGCTACCCGGTGTTACGTATTTTCGTCACGAAACTTCAACATCCGCAAAGCACAAGTCGATCGGGTCCCATTCGCTACAATCGGTGGTGATGGCGAAACGCGACCTGATCCTGGCCCCCATGGCCCTCCTCGCCCTGGCCACCATCCTCGGTGGATGCCGGGAGAAACCAGCCACCGTCAATCTGGCTCCCGCGCTGGCGGAGTTCGAGGCCGGGCGATTTCGCGAGGCTCGGCGGATGGCCCTCGAAGCCGCCACACATGCTCCTCAAAGGGAGGCCGATCTGGCCGCTCTCATGGATCTTCTCACGAAAACCGGCGAGCCGGAGCGCGCGTTGACCGTCTTTCAGGAGTGGAAAGGATCCGCGAGCGCGCTCTCACAGGACGCCCTGCTCTTCGCTCTCCTGGCGGTGAAGCCCCCAAGCCTGGACGCCGTGGAGTCGGAACTCGTCCGGCGGAAGAAAGCCGGGACCGTCACGGCCCGGAGCGAACGGCATCGTGGGCAGTTGGCCATGGCGCGCGGCCGTGGAGAGGAGGCACGACGGGCGCTGCTCTCCGCGCAACAAATGGACCCCGAGGATCCCGTGACGTGGGCGCTGCTGGGCCAGGTCTTCCTGAGCACCGGGCACGCCCCCCCGGGCCGAGAGCCTCCTGAAGGAGGCCCGCCGCAGGTTCCCGGAGTCCCTCGAGGTGGGGCGGGTCCTGGCGGAGGTGCTCCTGGCCGGAGATCCCACCGACGAGCCGACCCTCCGCGTCCTCTCGGACCTCCTGACTCCCGTCGCAAATCGCCGGCCCCAGGACCTCGCGGCCCGCAGGAAGCTCGCCGTGGTCGAGATTCGCCTGGGCCACTTCAAGGCGGCGGAGGTGTTGCTTCGGGCCCTGACCGGGGAGGAGAAGGCGATCGCCGGCGACTGGGCCGACCTCGGCGCCGCGCTCGCACAGCAGGACGAGTGGAAGGAGGCCGTCGCGGCCCTTCTGCGCGCCACGACTCTCGATCCGAACAACGAGAACGCCTTCCTGAACCTCGGAAACGCCTGCCTGGCCTTCGCCGTGATCACCCCCAGGCAGACCGAGCCCCTCAATCAGGCCGAGGCCGCCTACCAGCGCGCCCGAAAGATCAACCCCAAAAACGCGATGGCCCTGGTCGGCCTGGGCCGCGTCCAGATCCGCCGCAACCCCGGCAGCAACGCCAACGCGCTCGCAACCTTCGAGATCTTCGAAGAGGCCATCCGCATCGACCCGAAATGCTTCGAGGCCCACCACCAGCTCGCCCTGCTCTACTACGACGTGTGGATGGCCGGCAGCAAGGAGACCACCGAGGGCTTCTTCCGCGCCAGGAGGGCCTTCGAGGCCGCCGCCGCCCTGCGCCCGCCGGAAACCTGGTCCGCCCCGGCCCAGCGGGCCTACAAGGAGGTGATGGCGTGGGACCGGAAGTGACCCTGACCATCCGCTGCCCCGCCTGCGACACGGTGGGGGAGTTCAAGGGCTCCTACCGGCCCGAACTCGTCGTCCGCTGCGGCGCCTGCGGCGAGGAGATCACCCGGGAATTCAAGAAGACCTTCTTCCGCGGCGTCGCCGCCGACATCAACGCCCGCCTCGTGGAGCGCGAAAACAGCGCCTTCCTCCGCTATCTGGCCGAGGGCTGGTGAAGAACCGAACGCAGAATCGTTGACCCGCCCCTTGGAAGCGGTTAAACCTTCCCGCGCGAAACCGTGGGCCGTTAACTCAGCGGAAGAGTGCCATCTTCACACGGTGGAAGTCACTGGTTCAAATCCAGTACGGCCCACCATCCTCGCCCCCTCCGTTCGCTTTGCTCACATCGGGCCGCGCTCGCGGGCGATCGTCTCCCGGGGGGTAGTACCCCCGTACCCCCACAGACCGAAACTCGCTTCGCTCGTTTCGGACCTCAAATCCGACCTACCGTGCCGGGCCTTTTTGGTCGGGTTTCGCCACCAGGTGGCTGATCTTTCCTGGAGGGCCGACCGCCGTCTCGGCCTGCTTCAACAACCCTTGCACGTCCCCCTCGAGCTTGCGGGCTGGCGCGCCCCCCTGAGCTGTTTTCGGTCTCCCTAGTCCCACGTCGAGAGCTACGCCGTCCAGCGTGCGGGCGAACTCACTTCGGGGTTTTTGAACAACCGGGGAATCGATACACTCGATCAATGCAGAGGGAAAGGCACCATTGGGGAGAAGTCACGGTCTTGGTCCTGACCACCCTGTTGTGCATTGTCTTCTCGCTTTTCAACCTTGGCGTGCTTCCGCCTCCGCGACTCTACCCTGAGGCGGATTGACGTATTTTCCCAACCTGGCGGATCCGGGGGGAGAGAGAAAGACGCATACGGAGGCAGAGCAACTTCACCACTCAGCGGCTTTTTGTGCCGGAGCAGAATCGACTGTCACTGGAGAAAGGTGTCTGCCTCCGGCTGTGGAAGCGACCACCTGCCGGCACAGGCGAGCGCCCCTGGTGCTCGGGGAGGCGGCCATCGCGGCGGCGTTCAAGTCGTAGAAGGTGCGCGGCTCGAAGGTCTTGCCCTGCGCCAGCCGCCTCGCCTCCCTCCTCGCCGTGAAGCCGAAGAGCCGGCCGCCGAGGCCGGCCCACAGGCGCGCCCGCCAGCCGAATTCGGCGATCAGCTCGGCCTTGAGAGGCGCGACCTTGGCGAGCATCTCGGGGTCGTTGCGGTAGAACCGCACGGCGCCGCCCGCCATGGCCGCGAATGCGGTGGCAAGGTCCTCGCTCTCCCGCGCGACCCGGCGACGGACCCTCGGGTCCGGGTGCTCGCGGTGGCGGCGCCAGCCCGCGAGGAGGGTCTTTGCGATGCGGACCAGGCTCGGCCCGTTCATCCGGAGGTCCCGCCGGAAGGCGTTCAGCAGGTACTCGCCCTCCCGGCCGTCGCGGATGTGGGGGTGGCGGTAGTTGAACCTCGCCTGCCCGTGAATATCGGCCAGGGGGAACTCGCTCTCGTCGAGCAACCGGCCCTCCGCGGACATCTCCTCGTAGAGGGGCGTCCCCGGGAGCGGCATGTAGAGCATGAACTGATGGAAGTCGGAGTGGTGGCTGATCGCGTACTCGATGACCGCGTTGAGGCCCGCGACGGTGTGCTTCTCGAGGCCGATGATCGTCGAGCCCAGCACGTTGATGCCGTTTCGCTGGAGATCCCGGACCATCGTCACCGTGTCCGCGCCGGCGAGTTTGCGGTAACGGCTCTCCTCGCCCTCGAGACCCAGCCACAGCCACGAGACCCCGAGCCGCATCAGTTCGTCCATCGTGTACCGGCCGATGGCGTTGAAGGAGCTGAAGAGCGACAGGGACCAGGACTTGTCGTTTTTCTCCATGAGCTCGAGGAGACGCAGGGCGCGCGGCCGGTAGAGGAGGAAGTTCTCGTCCATGACGAAGAAGGCCTGGATGCCCATCGAGTCCGCGAGCTGGCTCATGATGGAGTAGAGCTCGTCCCCGGTCCGGTAGAACGGGACGTGCTTCCCCTTCCCCCCGAACATCGCCGACGTGCAGCAGAAGTTGCAGCCGATGGGGCAGCCCACCGACGGAATGAGCGTGGCCGTGGTGTCGGTGTGCTTTCTGCCGAGGCTCACGCCCATCACCCTGAAACCGAAGGAGGACATGATCTCGGCGTGCCGGAACGGCTTTGTGGTGTCCTCGCCGAGGAAGGCCTGGAACCAGCGGATTCCCTCCCCGCGAACGATGTGGTCGGCGTCGATGCGGTCCTTCAGGTCCGGCACGGTGCAGACGTGCCCGCCCACCACGAGAGCGGCCCTGGGGAGGTGCTTTCGGACCAGGTCGCACATCACCGCGACCTTCGCGTAGTTCGCCACGATGCCGCTGATGCCCACGACATCGTACTCGTGATCCCGGATCTCGGCGATGAAGCGGTCGAGGTCCGGGAAGTCGAGGAGCGTGCAGGGGGCCTCGAGGTTCGACTGGATCATCATCAGACCCCAGCTCCGGTGGAACAGCCGGAGGGAGAACGGGCCCTGCACCCGCGTCACCTGGTTGTGGTGCAGTTCCATGGGGTTGATCGTCCGGCTGCCGTACTCGTCGTCTTGCGCGTAGGGCCCGAAGACGCTCGAGAGCAGCACGCGAGCCTTGGACCCGAGGGGGTGGACGGGTGGTGGCGCGGGGCGGGTCGCAGTTCGTTCCAGGGTGCTCATGACGATGCCTCCGACCGTCGGCAGACCGTGGCCGGCAGCGTGGTAGAAGAGTACCCCGCTCCCCGCGACCGGGTGTTTGAGTTGCGTCTTCCTTTTGTTGTTCGTTCGTGTACGCACACCTCCGCCGCACCGCTCGTGATATGCCGCTTGGGAGAGTGACCTGCCGGGTCACCTGGCGGCCCGCCGGTCTCACCTGCGGCGGCCGGGGGGAGTGCTTGTGCGGTGGGCAGAACGTTCCTCGGTCCCATCGGTCCAGGAGGATTCCGCTCGCTGGCCGGGTGGGTCAGTCCTCAGATGGCGAGAGGGCGGGACGGAAACCGAAACCAGTGCCGGCAGCACCGTCCCGCCACTTGCCGCGAATGGCGGCTCGGCACCCACGGGACGTGCTGACGAACGCACCTCCGCGCAGCACTCGAAGCGGCCTGGGGTACTCCTTGATCCCGCGCCAGGTGCGAGCGCTGCCGTCTCCCGCCGCGTTCTCGTAGCTCTCCGTATACACGTCCTCGCACCACTCGAAGGCGTTGCCGTGCAGATCGTGAAGACCCCACCTGTTCGCCTGAAGAGTACCGACCTCGTGGGCTCGGTTCTCCGCGTTCGCACGGTACCAGGCGTATCTCGCCAGCCCGTCGTCGTCGTCATCAAGACCGAATTGCGCGGTGGACCCGCCCCGGCACGCGCACTCCCACTCCGCCTCGGAGGGAAGCCGGATCACGAGCCCGGACTGCTCGGATGCCCAGGCGCAGTACTCCTTCGCCTCCTTCCAGGAGATGTCCAGGACAGGATCCCGATCCTCCAGGGAATACCGGCTTCGCCTGCGCCACCGATGAAAAGCTCCATGCTGCTCGTGGGTCACTTCCGTCCGCGCAATCCAGAAGCCCTGCGAGAACTCCTCCCAGTGCACCGGCATCTCGTTGGAGGGCTTCGGCTGATTCCCCCAGGGCAGTCCCAGACGGGCGCACAACCGGCCCGGAAGGTCTCCACCCGTGGCACCTTGATCGGAGCCCATGCGGAAACAACCCGGTCCGATCTCCACAAACTCGACGCCCTCGACGGTCAACGTGCGGCCGGTGGGTTTCGGGCCATACGATAAGCCGTATTGGCGCAGCACACGCATCGAAGGCCGGCCCGCGTCGAGCCAAAGCAACGTCACTCCCAGCAGGAGGACGATCGCGGCCAGAGCAATGGGGACGACGCGTTTCATGCTCTCACGAGGTTATCAGGAGCGAAACGCGCAGGGTCGCGCTCAAAGGAAGCAAAGTTCGATAGAGGCCGAGATGTGACCGCTCACGGCGAACCCCGCAGATGACGCACTCCTCATCCGGACTCGAGAATTTCAAGGGCTGCGCACCATCAGGACCGTGGCCGTGTGGGGGGAGTAGTTCTCCGGCCCGAGCTGCTCGGCATCGGGGTTCAGAAACATGACTTCCGCTGACACAAACCCCTTGCGCCTGACTCGAAGCACGGCGTGATGGGGGCGGGGATTCGTCACTCCGGCAGTCGAGAAGCCCCCCCCTCAGATCCGTCACCGCATCGTCCCGCAACTCCGTGGACTCGTCGATCGGCTCCTTCGCGAAATCCCTCCCGTGGAACACCGTCACGGCGGCGCCCGCGATCGGAACCGCCTCGACTTCATCCGGCAGGCCCTCCGACCACAGAACCAGGGTGGACTGACCGGCTGGTGGGTTCGTCCATTCGTAGACGGTTCCGGTCACCTCGATGTGCCCGTCGAGGAAGGGTTCAACGAAGACCACTGTGACGACAAGGACTGCCAGGACCGTCAGTACAATTGCGCCACTCTTCACTTCGCCACTCTCCGGCCGGACGGATGCCTCATCGGTGGCCCCGGCCGCCAGGCGGCCCGCTCCCCTTGTCGGGAGTTCAAATCACCTCCACCAACCCGCTCGCCAGGTCGTAGTGCGCCGCCAGCACCCGCACCTTGCCGCCGGCCGTTTCCTCGCACAGGATCGGCGGGTCCGCGGCCAGGATGGCGGCCACGTTTCGCGCATTCTCATGGATGGCGTTTTCGAGCAGGTCGCCCGGCATCCCGCGGGCCTTTTCGACCGAGGGTCGGATCACCGAGGCCAGGGATTCCAGGTGGCCTCCGCTTTCCTCCTCGAGCGTCGCGGTCACCGCGCCACAGAACGAGTGCCCGAGGACCATCACCAGCCGAACGTCGAGGTGAAGGACGGCGTACTCGATGCTGCCGATCACGGCATCGTCGTGGATGTTGCCGGCCACGCGAATGACGAAAAGGTCGCCCAGGCCCTGGTCGAAGAGCAGGGTGGGGGAGACGCGCGAATCAGAACAGGTCAGGATGACGGCGAAGGGTCGTTGGCCGTCCTCGATCTCCGCGCGGCGCGAGGTGTCCTGGTTGGGGTGCTCGGCGCGCTCCCGGGCAAAGCGACGGTTACCCTGAAGGAGCCTGTCGAGAGCTTCGTCCGGGGAGAGGTTCACGGGATCATTCATGGTTATCTCACTCGAAGAGGAAGGTGCGGCCGGCTTCGGACCGCATCGCGTTCAAGGCGGTTCTGAGACTCTCGAAATCGGCGGGCGAGAGAGTGCCCGCGGACACCGAGAGGAGACGGACGATGTGGATGGCGCCGTCGAGGACCTCGACGGTCTGGAGCGCTGTGGCTCCGTCGATCTGCACCTTTGCGACGGGGGACGGGGCTCCGAGCAGAGAGACGCCCCTTGAAAGGCTGACGGTCAGGTCCACCCGCTCGGCAAACGCCAGCGGCACCGCCACGGACTCGGTTCGATCGACGCTCGCGAGCGGCAGCGGGAACTGCTTCGCGCTTGCGAGATCGGGTTGAAGGCGAAGGACTTGCACGCCCGCCGGAGTCTGCTTCGCCAGCTTCGCCTCCACCCGAACCCGGACCCGGAACTCCGAAGGGGAGAGTCCCAGCACCTCCTGCGACTTCACCTCGAGCCCGGGCATCACCCGGCCGAGCGCCTCCTTCACGAGCTTCTCCTGCGCGGCCGCGTTGGCGGGCGCGCGGGAGCCGAGGCAGGCTCCCTTCAGCGTGACCGACAACTCGCCGGAGACCGTGCCGGCGTCTTCCAGGGCCAGTTCCCCGGTCACCTCGATCTCACCGCCGCGCGGTAGCAGGTCGCGCCCGGCGAAGCGGGAACTCGCGCTGTCGCCGAAGAGACGAAGCGGGCGCGCCGGAGGCAGGTCCACCGGGCCGGAAAGCGGGTCGAGGAGGATGACCGCGTCCGCCTCCGACACTTCGAGGTACACACCCAGAAAACCGGAGTCCACCGGGAGGTCGTTTCGCCAGTGGCTGGGATCGACGGCCACGAGAAGCTTCACGTTGCAGCCGAGATTCCTGACCGCGGCGGCCACGACCGCGGCCGCCTCCAGCCGGTTGCCGTAGTTGGCGGCAAAGACCTCGGGGGCGTTTCGACATTCGGGGGGAGTCAGGGCCTTCGCGGAACCGACGAGGTG
>SWCD01012430.1_pt1 | contig 14887 bp, 11 predicted proteins | sample 4693011 | NCBI WGS metagenome assembly SWCD01 (sample SAMN10267278, study PRJNA491770) | bioreactor metagenome | isolation source: DHS bioreactor inoculated with marine | place: Japan: Omine Ridge, Nankai Trough | reverse complement strand
CGATGCGGGGGGGCTCGGTGGGGAGGAGGGAAGCGGTGTCGATGCCCGCGCCGGCGGTCGCCACGGGGGCGGCGGCCTGCATGACGGTCTGGGACTGGACCGCGCGGAAGGTCTTCATGGCCCGGTCCACGTTCTTCGCCAGGGCCCCGACCTCACCGCCTCCGCCCGTCCGGACGCGCACATCGAGGTCGCCCCCGGCGATGGCGTCGAGGTCGCGGTTGACGCGCTTGATGCCGGAGGAGGCGCCCATGCAGAGCGCCATGGCCACGCCGCCGACCACGAGGAGGGCCAGCAGGCCGGAGAGGATGATCGGCATCATCGATCCGGCGGTGGCGCGGACCGCGTCGAGGGCGGTGAGGATGACCTCCACCTCCCCGCCGTCGGAGCCGAACTTGTCCTTGATCGAGGTCTTGTAGTGGCGGGCCGGGAGGAGTCGGCCATCGTCGAACGTCGCGAGAATCGGGGTCACGGTGACCTCACCGATCTGGGTGGCGCTGCCGGCCACCCGCAGGGCCGGCCGCTTGCCGCTCTGGCGGTAGATGGTCCCGCCGCCGGCCCGAAGGATGCCGGCCCACAGAACAGGAGTGCCTTGCTGGGAGACGAGCTTCTCCAGGCGCTTCTCGTTCGCTTCCCTGGTGCGCACATCACGCTCGGCGGCCAGCGGGTCGGGCGCCAGATTCCAGCTCTCGACGAGTTCGTCGAACTCCTGCTTGGCGATGACTTCGTCGCGCTCGTCGGGGTCCGCTCTGGCTCTGAGCTTGCGGATCTTCTCCTGATACTTCTCATGGAAGAGCTCGTAGACGTTGACGCCCACGCCGAATTCGCGCTCCCACATTTCCGGCTCGCCGATGGAGAGGGCCAGCGCGGTGCCCACCCCGGTGCGATCCAGGGTCGCGAAGACCCCCTTGTTCGCGGAACTGGCGACCCAGAAGCCGCCGACCACGGCCATGATGGCGGCGGCCACGGCCACGACCAGCGGGATCATCACGCCGATGAAGGGGCCCCCGCCACCGCCGCCCCCGGAGGAGCGTCCGCGGGAAGCCCGCATCGGTCGCTCGGGCTCGGCGAAGTCGAGGGGGACCATCTCCTGCGTGCCGCCCGCGCCGAGGGGCTGAGCTACCGGTGCTGCTTCATCCCGGCGGGAACTCCGGCCGCCTGCGCCACGGGGGGATCTGCCTCTGGCCATGAACTCCTCCAGGTTGGGGAAAGCCGCAATCTAAGGTAACCCCCGAGGGGAGTCCACCGATTTCAAAGGGCTCCCGACCAGCCGGTGAGCACTCTCAGGAGCGCAATGAGCGCCAGCCCGTAGAGGCCCGCGGCGAGGTCGTCGAGCAGGATCCCCACACCGCCGCCGATACGCTCCAGGCGCCGGACCGGCCAGGGCTTCCACACATCGAAGAGCCGAAAGACGAAGAAGCCCACCAGGAGCCAGCCGAGTTCCGGCTTCGTGAACCAGGCGATCGTTACGAAATACCCGGCCACCTCGTCCGTGACCACCATGCCGGGGTCCTTCTTGCCGGCGATCTTCTCGGCCCGATTGCCGAGGGTCGCGGTGAGGATCGAGCTGACCACCAGCGCCGCGCCGGCCGCGAGGGGCCACAGGCTGCCGCCCGGCAGCGCCACGGCCAGCAGGACGGCGCCCGCCGTGCCCCAGGTGCCCGAGGCGACGGGCATGTAGCCGAGACCGAAGAACGAGAGCAGGACCTTCGTCAGGCGATCCATTGCCCCTCCAGGTCGTATCCGTCCGCGCCGGTGATCCGGACCGACCCGATGGCGCCGGGTGCCGGAGCGTCTCGGATCGTAATCAGGCCGTCGATGTCCGGGGCGTCCCGCCAGGTCCGGCCGGTGGCCGGGCTTTCCTCGGTGCCGGGGCTCTCGACGATGCAGTCGAGCGTCTGCCCGACCGTGGCCGCGGCGTCCTCGAAGGCGATCTGCTGCTGCGCCTCCATGATCCGTTCCCGCCGCTCCTCCCGGATCTCCATCGGCACCTGGGTAGCCAGTGCGCCGAGGGGCGTGTCGGGCTCCGAGGAGTAGGGGAAGACGCCCAGGCGCTCGAAGCGGAAGGCCTTGACGAAGTCGAGCAGCTCCTCGAATTCGGCCTCGCCCTCGTCGGGAGCGCCGGTGATCAGGGTGGTGCGCAGGACGATGCCCGGCACCCGCTCCCGGATGTGGGCCATCAACTCCCGCGTCCGCTTCCCGCCGAGGGGGCGCTTCATGCCTCTGAGGACCGCCTCCGAGATGTGCTGCAGGGGAATGTCCATGTAGGGCAGGATGGCCGGCGTCGTGGCGATCGCGTCCAGGAGGTCGTCCTTGACGTAGGCGGGATAGGCGTAGAGCAGGCGGATCCACTCGATGCCTTCGACTTCGGCGAGGGCCTTGAGGAGGTCCGGGAGGATCAGCTTCTTCGTGAGATCGAAGCCGTAGAAGGTCGTGTCCTGCCCGACCACGGTCAGCTCCTTCACGCCGCCCGCGGCCAGTTCCCGAGCCTCGAGAAGGAGCTCGTCCATCGGCCGCGAGAGGTGCTTCCCCTTGATCGAGGGGATCGTGCAGAAGGAGCAGGGGTTGTTGCAGCCGTCTGAGATCTTCAGGTAGGCCGCCCCGGGAGGAGTCAGCGGGATCCGGTCGCCGCGAGTCAGGAGATCCTGGCGGTAGTCGGCCCGATCCGCGGGCCGGCCCGCCGCCTCCCGGCAGACGGCGACCAGCCGGTCGTACTCCGAGAAGGGCACCACGGCGTCCACCCCCGGCACCAGGTCCGGGATGGCCACGCCGCTGCGCTCCGTCAGACAGCCCGCCACGACGACGGCCTTCAGCGTTCCCTTCTCCTTCAGGGCGACCATCTCCCCGATGGTCTCGAGGGACTCGTCCACCGCCGCCTGAAGGAACCCGCAGGTGTTCACCACCACCACCTCGGCGTCCGCGGGGTCCGGACAGATCACGAGGTCGCGATCCACGAACGCGGACACCGCCCGCTCGGAGTCCACCAGGTTCTTGGGGCATCCGAGAGAGATGAGGGAGATCCGGAGCGCCTTGGGGGCCTTTTTCGCCATGGTCGGGCATGGTACGCCGGGCCGCCGGGCCGGGAAAGAAACAGCCCCCGGCCCGGGCCTACCCTGCTCCGGGACGCGAGGGTACAATCGCGCAGAGAAACATGTCCCTCATGAATCCCACACCCCTGGAACGTCTTGTCGATGCCGAGGGAAGGCCCTACTTCCTCTGGGATTGCGACATGACGCTCGACTCGTTCAAGGAGAGGATCCGATCCGGCAGCCGGACGGAGCGCGCCTACCTCCTTGGCAAGCTCATGCGTCAGGCCAAGCCGGACGATGTATTCCAGTTCACTTCACTGGCCGATATCCGCGAGCACTGGATGGACCTGGAGCGCTACCTCGGTCGCACTCGGCCGTTCTGGACCTGGCTGCTCGCTGAGTGGGGGCGCGAGTAGCATGCCGGATCCCGGGCTCACATCCCTGCAGCGGAGGGTCCTCGCCTGCCTGGCGGGCTCCAAGCCACCGTGGACTCTCACCGGGGGCGGAGCGCTCGTGGGATTTCACCTGCGACACCGGACCACCCGTGACCTCGATCTCTTCTGGCATGGTCGCGAGGAACTGGGGGATGAGCGTGAGGGCTGCATCCGGCGCCTGCGCGCCGATGGATTCGCCGTGGAATCACTCCAGCGCGAGCCGCATTTTGAGCGTCTCCTCGTCTCTGACGGACAGGATCGGGTCGTCCTCGATCTGGTCGCGGAGCCCGTGGAGTGCGTGGAGCAGCCACAGGTCGAGGAGCTGGACACCCTCACCATCCTCGTGGATACGCCGCACGAGATCCTGGTGAACAAGCTCTGTGCCCTGCTCGGACGCGCGGAGTTGCGGGACCTGATCGACGTGCGGGCGCTGGTGGTCGGCGGGACGGATCTGGTGCGGGCGCTCGAAGATGCTCCTCGAAAGGACGGGGGCTTCTCCGTGATGACTCTCGCCTGGGTCCTGCGCGGCCTACCGATCGAGGAACTCGCGGATGCCGCCGGGATCGATGCCGCCTATCGGGAGAGCCTGAGCCTGTACCGAGACGCTCTGGTCGAGGATCTTATCCTGATGAGCCGACCGGAGGCGGGGCAAGCAGACTGACTCTCTGTCCCGGCCCGGCACTTGCGTGAACCCCTCACCACAGAGCCGCGGACCGTTTGGTCACCGCCGGGTGACGAATTCGGTTTCCCCGCGGTGACGGAGGGGACGATGGGGAGTAAAAAACAACACCGGGAGTCCTTTTCTCAGGCTCGAAAAGGACTCCCGGTGTTGTTTTTCGGGGGTGAATCGAGAGCGGCGGACCGCCGCCGGCCCGACCCTATCCTCCTGGCACCTCGGTCGTGGGGCGCACGACCGGGTACATCAGCATCATTCCCATGAAGCTCATCCGGCTCATGGTCTTTTGGCCGGTGCCGGCGGGCTCGGCGTCCTTCCGGATGACGTAGGTCCCCATCAGCTTGTCGCGGAGCATCTGGCGATAGTCGTCGCTCGACATGAAGAAGACGTCGATGATCGGACCGATCGGCCCGAACGCCCACCAGGCCAGCCGAAAAGTCATCAGGAGCAGGGAGGGCGGCTTCCCCTTCAGGTTCGTGATGCGAAGCCCGGTGACCCAGTACCCGGGCGTGCGGATGCGGGATCGCTTGAGGAGAGTCAGGTACAGCCAGGCGATGAGGAGCAACGAGGCCACATACCAATCGGGTAGGCGCGGCTCGGCAGACGAGAGGATGCCCAGGAGATCCAGGGCCGTGTCGAAGACCGTCAGGAGCACGAGGATCACGACCAGGTCGGTCAGGGTCGCGCCGATCCGCCGGAAGAACCCGGCGCAGTCCTCCTTGCGAAAGTAGACGTAGTCCGCCGGCTCGGTGGATGCACTTCCGACCTGCTGTATGGCCTGATCCAATTTCGCACCCCGCCCACTCGGTTGTCTGCCGGGAGTGGCCACTCACCAGCCCTGAGCCCCACTCTGACCGGGTGCCGCCGGCGATGCAATCCGAATGATCCGGTCAATCTCCTGAACCACGGCCCACCGGCGTCGTTCTGATCAGGGTGAGAACCCGGACCATCCAGCTGATGACGGGACAGTGTGTGCTCGCCCTCCTCTTCATCGCAGTCCTCGGGTGCACTCCGGACAACGAACCGCAGGACCAGGGCCCCCCACTGTCCATTTTCGAACGCACGCGACTTGCCCCGGGCTACCGCGAGGTCCACGCGCGGACGCACGCGTGGGGAGCGGCGGAGGTCCTGGCGTTCAGCCATGATGGGCGACGCCTGGCCATCCCCAGGGGCTATGGGGGAACGGTCGTGGTTCTGGATACGAAGACCTGGGTGGAACTGCATGTGCTCGAGGTAGATGGGGACTTGCACGACCTGATCTTCTCGCCCGACGACCGGTTCCTGTATGTCGCCAGTAGCGGACTTCACAGCGCGGAGGTGGCTCGTTTCGATGCCGGTACCGGAGCGCTTTCCCATGTCTACGGCGACCTCGTGGGCGACGTTGAGGCGATGGCGGTCTCACCGGACGGCCGGATCCTCGCGATTCTTCAGGATCTCAGGGGTGGTCTGGTGTTCCGGGACACGGTGACCGGAGAGATCCTGCGGAAACTCGACGCCAGCGCCCGCGACATCTCACTCGCTCCGGACGGCACTGGCGTCATCCTGCGGGAGGGGCATTGGAGTCGTCGCTTCGTGCCGTGGAATGGCGATGCAGCAAGCCCCTTCGTCGTTCCAGGGGAAGATGACGACTGCTGGCCGGGGACGCTTCACTCGACTCCGGATGGTGCGCGCCTTGCCTGTGCCTACACGCACTTGAATTCAGGGGAGGGCGAATGGACCGGCTCGGTTCGCGTATTCGAGCGCCGTGACGACGAGCTCCGGGAGTTGGCACGTGTCGATGTCAGGGCGGCATCGATGGTCGAGCACACGGCGCTGTCGCCGGACGGCAAGGTTGTCGCCGCCGCCGGGGCCGGCAACGTGGTCCGGACCTGGTCCGTGCCCTACATGACGCTCCTCGCCGAGCGGCGCATTCCCCCACCGGGCATGACGTTCCTGCGCAGTTCGATCACCGGCCTCGCGTTCTCGCCGGACTCGCAGATCCTGGCCGTGGCGCGGATGGAACCGACTCCGGTCATCCTCCGCGTCGCCGGGCTCGAGCGCATGCGGCCCTGGCCGGGCCACGCCGGCGAGATCACCAACCTGTTCTTCCTCGACGATGGAAAGCGGATCCGGACGGTCGGGCGCGACGGCACCGTTTGCCATTTGCATGCGGAGAATCTCACACGCCTGAGTCGGTGCGCCGTCCCTGAGGGATACGAGATTGCAGCGGTGCGCGGGCCGAAGGGGGATCTCCTCCTCGTCCGGGCCCGGGCGCTCCTCGACGAGACCTGGCCCACGGGACGCCCCGCCCGGATCCTTCATGCCGAAACCTGCAGGACCATGCGCGAACTCACCCTGCCGGTGGGCTTTGCGAAGGAACAGCCGCTCTGGATCCCCGGAAGCGAGGACCTGGCACTGGTCGGCGACGGGCGGGTTCGTTTCGCCAGGTTCGACACGAGGACGGGGAAAATCGGGACGGCCCATCCTGTGACGCTGCCGCCCGACCTCGAAGTCACCGCGGATGGAAGGCGGCTCTTCTGCCCGATTCCACGGGACGGAGGCGGCTTCCAGGGCGGGGCGCGATGGGTCGACATCGCGACCGGAGAAGTTGTCGCCGTCTTTCCCCCGCAGCGGCTGCACCGCGGCATCAGGTCCGCCGGGCTGGTCCCGGGAGACCGCTCCTGGTACCTCGGCGGCACCGGGCTCCGCCTGCTCGATGGAGAGACGGGTGGATTCCTGGTCGACCGGAGTCTGGGCGGCGCACTGGTCTGCGGTGTCACCTTCTCACGGGATGGCTCGCGGCATGCCCTCGCCCTCGCCGGCGAGCATGCGAAGGATGATGCCCCGGATGACACCTGGTGCGTCGTCCGGATCTGCGAAACGGACACCGGCCGAACCCTGCATGCCATCGCGCTGGCCAAGTGGGGACCGGCGATTCTCTCCCCGGACGGCATGAGGCTGGCCTACGTCGGCACAGACGGAGTTCTCCGGCTCTACACCTTCTGACGGCGAAGCAAGGCCCCATGCCGTCCCTCCTGCCGCCCCCTTGAACCGAGGCCGGCGGTCCGTGGCTGGAAGAGCGAGTCGGGGAAGGATTCGGGAGATCGCCCCGCCGTCAGGAAGGACCCCGATCCGGGTCTCATTTCGAATCATGGCTGGAGCCCTTGCAGCAGTAAGGTGTGCCCCTGACCCAATGGTAAGTTGGAGTTCCACATGAGTGGCGACAGCCCGGTCCCTGGTTCCTGCCCTTCCCTGCCTCCCGAGCTCGGCCCCTACCGGATCAGGCGGGAACTCGGCCGCGGGGGCATGGGCGTCGTCTACGTCGCCGAGGACAGCCGCCTCGATCGGGAGATCGCAATCAAGGTGCTCCCCGGGGAATTGATGGCCGACGAGCGGTTCGATCGTCGCTTCGAGCGGGAAGCCAAGCTCCTCGCTTCCCTCAATCACCCGAACATCGCCACCATCCACTCCCTGGAGCGGATCGACGGCATCCGTTTCCTCACGATGGAGTTGATCCCCGGGCAGAGCCTGGACCGGTTGCTTGCGGAGGGCCCGCTGTCGATGGACCGGGCGCTCACCATCGCCCTGCAGATTGCGCGGGCCCTCGAGTCCGCTCACAAGCAAAGTGTGGTGCACCGGGACCTGAAGCCGGCGAACGTGCAGGTCACCCCCGATGGGGACGTCAAGGTCCTCGACTTCGGTCTGGCCTTCGCCGTCGCGGGGAATGCGCCGGGACTGGGCCGCCTCGAGGGCATGGGGGTGATGGGCACACCGGGCTACATGAGCCTGGAACAGCTTTCCGACGGGGCGGTCGATGCCCGGACCGACCTCTTCAGCTTCGGGTGCGTCCTCTTCGAATGCCTGAGCGGCCGACCGGCGTTCCGCCGGGAGAGCCTGCAGGATTCGGTGCGGGCCACGTTTTCCGCGGATCCGGACCTGACGCTCCTGCCGGAGGAGACCCCGCGGGAGATCGTGGACCTGATCGCCACCTGCCTGATGAAGTACGCGGACGGCCGGACCGCCACGGCGGGGGAGGCTCGCCGGTCGATTGAGCGGGACGGCGACTGGACCCGGCGGCAGGTCGGGATCATGAAGAGGGACCATGCCTCCAACCGGCAGGGCGATGCGCTACGCGTCGGCGATGCCGCACCGGCCTTCGCGTTGACGAATGCCCACGGCGAGAGGGTGAGTTCGGAGATCCTGCTCGAGGACGGCCCCATCGTGGTCTGTTTCTACCGGGGAGTGTGGTGACCCTTCTGCAATGCGGAGCTGGAAGCTCTGCGCGACGCCCACCAGAAGTTCACGGCTCTCGCCTCGACTCTGGTGGCGATCTCGCCGCAGTTGCCCGAGCACAACCTGAGGCTGCACTCCGAGAAGAATGTCCCGTTCGAACTGCTCCACGATCCGGGAAACGGGGTGGCCGCCGATTTCGGCGTTCGGCTCGCCCTTTCGAGCGACCTGCGGGCCGCCAATCGCAGCCTGGGCCTCGACCTCCCGACTTTCAACGGCGAGAACTCCTGGACGCTGCCCATCCCGGCGCGATTCATCATCGATCAGAAGCGGCGGATCCGCTACGCGCAACTCGATCCGGACTACACGTTGCGGATTCCCGCCGCTCACACGCTCTGAGCTCTGTGGAACATGATCTGAATCAGGGCTGCCTGCTTCCTCGAGAGGATGACGCAAGCCTGATCCCCGGCTGCGCGGGAGGTAGACATTGAAGGTCGTCGTCGTCGGTGCCGGGTTCGCTGGCGCTTGTGCCGCGCGCATGCTGCAGGCGCGCGGCGCCCACGTGTCCGTTTTCGAGCGGGGTTCCCGCCCCGGAGGCATGCTCGAGACTCTCCGCACGCCCGAAGGCATCCCCTACGAGTACGGCCCGCGCATTCTCAGCGTCTTCCGTGGCACCCCGGAGCTCCTGCCGTTCATCCGTCAGTTCGCCAACCTCGAAGAACGTGCCATCTACCAGGGCACACGCCTGCTGCCGGAGTACCCGATCATCCCATTTCCCGTCGATCGCGCGAGTCTCAAGAGCCTGCCGTGCGGCGAACAGATCCAGCGCGAGTGGCAGGCGATCGAGCAAGGGAGCGGCGAACTGGATCGGACCAACCTGAAGACGTACCTCGAGTCCTCCGTCGGTCCCACCCTCACGCGCCTCGCGTTCGAGGGGTTCAATCACAAGTTCTGGGGTCGTGCGCTGGAGGACATGCCCGCGGCGTGGGGGCAGCTCCGCCGGCTGCACCGCATCGCCGAGTCGGGCGAGTTCCGATTGCCCAGCGTCGCGCCGCACTACTACCCACGAGGCGGCTTCAACCCGATCTTCGCGAAGATGCTCACCGGCATCGAGGTTCGCTACGACACACCCATTCTGGGGATCGAGGCGGACGGAGGCGGTGTTCGCGCGCTGCTCGAAGAGGACTCCATTCATGCGGACCTCGTTGTCTCGACCGCGCCCATCGATGCCATGTTGGGGCAGCGCTTCGGCCCGCTCGCATGGTCGGGCTATCGCACGGAGGTGGAGATCCGGAACGCGGGGCGGGATCTCGGCCGGGCCTCGGACGGGACGCCGTTCGCATGGCTGTACTCGCCATGGCCGGAGACGCCCGTGTGCCGGACGACCGACTTCGGGGTCATCCACGAGGGCGGGTGCGCGTCGCAGCCGCATGTCGTCTTGAAGGAGATCCCGGACCCCGGGGTGAAGATGTATCCGGTGTGGTGGGAAGCCGACCGGTTCAGCGCGTACTTGCGGCACGCCGCGGCAATACGCGGCCTGGTGCCGCTCGGGCGTCTCGGCATGTACAAGTACCTCACGACCGACAGCACCCTGGGCATGGTGCAGCGTTTCATCGCCGTGCTCGAGGACTACCTCGGTGCGGATGATGCGGGGCGTCTCGATGTCCTCGGACGAGTGCGGGGCGCATGGCAGAACTGATCGCCACGAGACGCCGCCTGCAGGCGGACGCGAGGGTCGCGTGAGGATTCTCCTCGTCGGCTCGCTCTCCTGGAATCCGGAGCGCATCGTGGGCCTGCGCGAGCAGGGGCACGAATTGTGGGGGCTGTGGGCCCGGAGCATGGCTTGGGATCAAGGCCCGTATCCGATGCTCGCCGGGTCCGTGACACCGATCGAACTGCACGAGGCGGCCGCCACGATTCGCACCGAGGGCATCGACTGCGTCTACAGCCTGTTCCAGACGTACGCGGCGCGGCAGTGGGCCCCCGCCTGTCCGGGGGTCGATCACGACCACAGCGTCTGGGCGCTGCTCCGTGAGCTGCTTCGCGAGCGGCGGCGCGGCCGCTTCGATGTGCCCTTTGTGCACCACTTCGGATTCGACGTGCATGAGCTCGACCTGGACGTCGTCCGGGCCCTGGATGGCCACATCTTCTGCAACCGCGAGAAGCTGGCGTACTGGACGACTCCGAAGGATGACGGAGGGTGCGGATTCGACCTGGGCGACACGACCCACGCGGCCTTTCTCGACGGTGATCGACCGCGGGCCGAGTTCATGGGCGATGGCTTCGCGGAACGGCTGTCAGACTGCACGGGCGAGATCCACACCGTGTGCGTCGGCCGGCCGTTCAACATCGACTACCTGGCCGCGGCGCGACGGGGCATCCATGTCCACCTCTACGGCAAGCACTTCGACGGGCTCTACCGCACGCTGGCACGGGACCTCTCGGAGGCGGACGCACGCAGGCACCGCGAGCAACTGTGCCGCTTCCTCCACGTACACCCTTCACTCCAGACCATCGGTCAGAGCATGGCCGACGTTCGCTGCTCGAAGTCCCGGTGGGTGACGGAGTTTTCGCGCTACGACGCCGGTTGGTCGTACCTCGGGACGCCGATGCCCTGGCCCGTGCTCGACGACCGAGGTGCGATCCCCAACCGTCTTTCGACCTACATCCTCGCCGGACTCCCCGTCATCACGGACCGCCGGCCGTCGTACTACCGCTATGAGGAGCTGTGGCGCCTCGGCGTGGCGATCGACCTCGTGGATGCCGACTACGATGGGTTGAAAACCCGGCTCCAAGCCGAGATCGAGACCAGGGAGCACTGTGCCCGCGCCCGGGAGGCGCGCGAAGCCTATTCCTTCGACGCCTCGATTCCCGCGCTGGTGGAAGCGTTGACCCGCGCATGCGAGCGTTACCGCGCCCGCCCGCTCGCGGAGCGCACTCGGTTCGCCGAGACGGAGGACGCACTCGTACGGGATCCCGGCCTGGGTCCGCGCGCCCCCGCGAACTGGTTCCTTCGCCGCGCTCGCCGCCTCGCGCGGCTGCTGTCGCGGCTGCGCGGCCGGCGCAAGCGATCAGCCCGCCGCCGCGCCCGACGGCTGCGCATGATCCTGGGGCCCTGGCTGAACCAGGGACCCGATCAGGTCGGGGCGAGTTCGCCGAGCGTGATCGCCGCGGTGGGGGCGACGCGTCGTCGGGTCGTCGCGATCGAGCGTTTCGACGAGCCCTCACGCCGATGCACCCCTGCGGCAATCGGCGACGGTGTGGAGCTCAGCGCCGTCGAGCTCGACGCCTCCGGTGAGTCGGCGGGGACTCGCGTGCGCGAGCTCCTGGTCGCCGCCGGCTGGTGGCTGCTGGGTCCGCTTCCGTTCCGGCGGCGGCGAGATCTGTTCCGTGCCTGCCTGGCCGTGCGTGACCTGCGCCTGGCCTCCTTGATGAAGATCCCGGCCGCAAGCAATCGCGTTCGCGCGGGCGCGATGGACGAGGTGGCGTGTTTCTCCTCGAAGGGGTTGGAGGTCGTCCCTTTGCTCGCGTCGGCGCTCGACGTCCCCTTCACCGAGGTGCTCGCCACGACGACGCAGTACTTCGGCGAGTTCGCGTTCGAGTTGCAGGCGGTCGTGCCCTACGCCTATTGGCTGCACCAGCAGGGGAGGCTGCGTTGCACCATCGCGACTCCCGACACGCGTTGCCTCTACTACTTCTCGGAGAACCATGAGGAGCGGCAGGTGCCGCGGCGCTATGTCCCCCTGACAGAGTATCCCGCGGGCGAAGAGGGCGAGGGCCGCTTCGACAAGCGTGGATTCGCGGCCTTCCTCGACGAGCGGAAGTGGTCGCCGCCGCCCTACAAGGAGCAGTTCCGAGACGAGCGCTTCCGATGGGATCGAACGACGTGCGTGATCTGCAACAAGATGTCTGACGAGACGTACCTGAAGCAGGGGGGGGCGGGGAACTCGATGGACTCGGAGCTCGTATTGACGCTCGTCGGACGGCTGCGCGAACGCTACCAGGTAGTCTACAACCGGCCGCGTGCGGCCGACATCGTCAACGATCATCAGGAAGTGATCGAACCGGGGGACATCGAGGAGGTCTGTCGCACGTACCCTGATGTCCTGACCATCCAGGCGCTGCACGCGCAGTATCCGGAGCTGAGCTACAACGAATTGCAGCTCAGACTCTTCGCCGGGTGTGAGCGCTTCGTCTCCGTCCTCGGTGGGTCATCCTACCTGGCGAGCTGGTTCGGGGGGATCAACGTGGTCCTGGCCCGCTGTGGCTGGGAGGTCGACTGCGGCGCATTCGAGCGATGGTTCGATCGCTTCTCCGGCGCCCGCGTCGTGGCCGTGGACTCGAGCGAGGCGCTCCTGGCCGCGGTCGAGGAGGCCTTCCTGGGGCCGGATGCCGGGTAGGGCGACACCGGGCATCGAACCACCCATCCTCGAGGCGCGACCAAAAACAACACCGGGAGTCCTTTTCTCGGGCTCGAAAAGGACTCCCGGTGTTGTTTTTCGAGGGGTGAATCGAGAACGGCGGACCGCCGGTCTTCAGCGATCCGCCGTCGGTTCGACGCCGAGGTGCTCTATGCGTCTTCCCTGCGCTCCTGCCACTGCTCGGCGGTGAGGAGGATTTCGCGGGAGCCGGACTCCAGCAGCGGGCCCACCAGGCCTTCGCCCTGAAGGGTCTCGATGATGCGGGCGGCGCGTGTGTAGCCGATGTCCAGCCTCCGCTGGAGGAGGACGACCGACGCCCGCCCGCGCTCGAAGATGATGTCCGCGGCCCGATCGAGCATCGGATCGGTTACCGGCGCGGTCCGGGGCTCCTGCTTCTTCCGAAAGAGCGAGCGGAAGACGCCTCGCTCCGCCACGTCCTCGAGAACCGGGATGGCCGGCTCTTCCTCGACCTCGGCCTCGACCTCCGCCGCGACAGGCTCGGCTTCGGCTTCCACCTCGGCCTCGGCCTCGGTTTCCTGCATGAAAGGCAACATGCTGTCGTCCGCGATCTCGGGTCCCGAGTCCACCACGATTTCGTCATCCAGGAGGACAACGTCGCCCCGTGCGGGAGCCTCTTCCTCGACCGGCTCAGGCTCAGGCTCAGGCTCAGCAACCGGCTCGACGGCCACCGGCTCCTCGATCTCGACCACGTCCTCGACCGGAGCCTCCTCCTCGCGGACGGTGACCTCCTCCGTGATGTAGATCGTGTCGTCCAGGATGAACTGCCGCTCCTCGGGCTCCGGCGAAGCGGCCGGGATGTCGAGCTCCGCCACGGGGGGCGTTTCGACGGCGGGCGTCTCTTCCACCGGCTCCGCGACGACCGTCTCGACGACCACCATCTCCTCGATCAGTTCGGGTGCGGCCTCGGCCTCGGCGTCGTCTTCCACCACCACGGCGGCCCGCATCATCTCGGCTTCCCGGGGGTCCGGCTCGATGGACGGACCCACCAGTGCGTCGAAGACGGACTCGAGAGCCTGCTCGGCGCTCATCCGGGCCGGCTCTTCAGCTGCCTCGGCCGTCGCGGCCGGAGCCTCCTCTTCGGCCTCTTCCTCCTCCGCATCCTGACCGGCCAGGTCCGCGCTCGGCTCGGTCTCGATCAGCACGTCGGAGTTGACGCGCACCATCTCCGGCCCGGTCTCGATCTCCTCCTTGGCCTCGACCTCGTGGATCTCGATCTCGGCCGTCGGCTCCTCCTCCACCTCGGCGGTCTCCCCGGTGTCGAGGTCCTCGTCCAGGCTCTCCTCCTCGATCGGGGGGCGGAGGTCGATGACGATGGGGCGGTCGGCGCTCTCCGGCTGCTCCTCCGTCTTCTCGGCGTCGGCCGGCGGGGCGGGAATGTCCAGCTCGGCTTCCGGCTCCGACTCGACAACCGGCTCTTCGACGACTTCCGTGGCGGCGGCGGCCTCGGCCTCCACCTCCAGGGCGATCCGGTCGATCCGGCTGACCAGGTCCATCGACGTGTCCGGAGTGTCTTCCTCCGGCTCGGCGATCGCGAGCGCGGTCCGTGCCTCCTTGTAGTAGGAGATGAACCCGAAGTCGGTGGCCAGGATCAGGGATACCGAGAAGATCGCGCCGATGAGGATCACGCCCAGCGCCGTCCCGAATCCGTCCCGCAGTACGCTTCCGACGGCGTAGCCGAGGGTCCCTCCCAGGTTCTCGGTGCCGAGGAGGTCGGCCAGCGCCGCGCCGGAGACCACGACCACCGCCAGGCTGATGCCCCGGATCGCCAGGTCGCCGACGGACTCCCGGAAGAACACGATCACGGCCCAGGCCAGAATGATCATCCAGCCGAAGTAGGCGCCGATCCCGAAGCTCCCGAAGAAGGTGGAGGCGACGGTGAAGCGGAACCCGTAGTAGGGATTCTCGCTGGCGCCGGAGCCCTGCTCGAAGTAGTCCGACGGTCCGTAGAAGAGCATGGACAGGAGTACGAAGAGGCTGACGGTCACCACAACGGCGGCCACCAGGAATGTGGGCGACAACTTCTTCATCTTCGACCTCTCTTCCTCGCTTCGGAGATCACCGCGCGCCCTGAAGCGCCTGGTACTCCTCGAAAGTCATGAG
>SWCD01021557.1_pt1 | contig 14892 bp, 12 predicted proteins | sample 4693011 | NCBI WGS metagenome assembly SWCD01 (sample SAMN10267278, study PRJNA491770) | bioreactor metagenome | isolation source: DHS bioreactor inoculated with marine | place: Japan: Omine Ridge, Nankai Trough | reverse complement strand
ATGCGGTTCATGGCGCCGACAAGCTGGCGTCGTTCCACTTCACCCAGCGGCGCCAGCAGGGCCGCGACCTCAGCCGCCGATGCCGCGTTCAGGCCGTTGAACACCGCGCGGCCCCGGTCGGTCAAGGTGAGCGCCAGCCGCTTTGCATTGCCGGCAGATGGTGTGCGCGCAACCAGGCCGTCGGCCTCGAGACCTGACACCGTGCGTGAGAGATAGCCGGTGTCCATGCGCAGTATCTCACCCAGTTCCCGTGCCGAGGGCGCCGAGCCGGGCCGCGCATTGGCAATCTCGTAGAGAATGCGAAGCTGCGGTAAAGAGTAGTCGGACGCCAGCAGACGCTCATTCAGGGCACCGACCAGACGGGTGTGAAACCGGTTGAACTGACGCACCGCCTGGATGTCGCCGGCAGAGGCTGGGTTTTCGGACTGATGGTTCATATTGACGAAATACCTTGTATGTTGATTATGTCAACATATGTGACAACAGGCAGCAAGGCAATCACTGACGCGGCTTGTTGCTCAAGTGATGCTCACCGGTCACAAGGGTGACGAGCGCCACGGGCGTTCAGTCTGCAAGCTACCCGGCAGCTTGCCCACATGACATCTCCTGCCCGACCTTCGTCATCCGCGTGAAAACGGGGATCCATTGCCAGCACCGACACTGTGCCCGCTGATGGATGGATTCCCGCTTTCGCGGGAATGACGAGGAAAAAGAAATAACGAGGAACGAAAGTCATTCAGGTACAGAGAACGGCCCGCCGGAGGCGGATAAGCTGTTCGACCAGAGTAGACAAAACAGCCCGCCGGAGGCGGACAAGCTGTTCGATCAGAGTAGACAAAACGGCCCGCCGGAGGCGGACAGGCTGTTCGACCAGTAATTGTTTCATCTGCAAGGCAGCCGGCAACTCTCCCACAGGATATTTCCTGCCCGCGCGCAGGCGCAAACCAAAGCCTTCAGCCTTTCAACACCGCAATCTCATCCTCCAGAAACGCCTTCAGGGCGCGCGGCAGTTCGTGGTAGCGCGGCTCGTCGGTTTCGAGCTTGGCGATGATCACCTCGACCAGCGGCAATGCGTGCCGGGTGATGAAGTCAACCTGGGCGCTGTGCAGGCTGGCCACCGCTGCGGCATCTGTTGCGTTGGCGTGTTCCTGGGCGGTCACGAACTGCAGGAATTCCAGCATGATCGACAGATGGTCGGGCAGTTCGCCGCCGTCGCGGCGCTTGAGGCCGAAATGGTCGTACCAGCGGATCATCTCCTGGTAGAGATCGGTCTGGTCGCGCTCCAGGTGGGTCGACGCGTGCAGCGACACGCCCGATTTGGAAATGGCCGGATCGAAAGCCGCCATGAAGGCGCGCGTCGCGTTTGCCGGTGGAGCCGGCACCAGCGTTTCATCGAGCACGTCCGCGCCGCCGGTCGCCGAGCGGAAGGCGGACGCAAAGCCGCCATAGACGGTCGAGCGTTCAAGCGGCGTCATGGTTGCTTGCAGTATCGGCACCGGCACCGGTGTCAGCACCAGCATCGGCAGAGGTGCGCGGGCCGGATATGCGGGTGATTTCTATGCGGGTATCGCGGTCAAAACTATTGGGCTGACCTTCCAGCATGCCGACTTTCAGATGCGCGTGATCGCCGGCCAGTTCGACCGGGTTGATCGGCGATGGCGACACGTGGCGCGGCGAGCCCTTGCCGGAAAACTGGTAGTTCTCCCAGGCGTGATACATGAACACCTGACCCGGGCGCATGGCGTGGGTGACCTTCACGCGCACCTCGAACTCACCGACATCATTGTGGCAGCGCACCCAGTCGCCATCTTCAATGTCGCGCATGGCGGCGTCCCTGATACCGATCATGATATAGGGCTGGCCGCGGTTGAGCCGGTTCATCAGCCGGTTGTCCTGCCACACGCCGTGAATCGACCAGCGCGTGTGCCCACCGGTCATCATCAGCGGATATTCGCCACCCATCTTGGGCGGTTCCTTGAAGGTGGGCAGCTGCTCGTCGTGTTCCAGGTACAGGTCATGGTCGAGATAGAACTGGATGCGTTTGGACTGGGTCGGATACACCAGCTTGTCGTGGATATGATAGGTCAGCGGAATGAACGCCTTGCCCTCTTCCAGCTTGCCGGCATTGCCGATGGCGAGCGGTGAAATGCCGATGGAGTTATAGCGCGCATAGCCCTTCTCCTTCTGCTCTTCCCACGACACGTGCGACAGGTTGCTGGAGGCATCGATGATGGCGCCGGCCGCCTTTTCGCTGTCATCTTCCAGGAAACGGCCGTCCATGGTCATGTCTTCATACAGGTTGTCGAGCTGCACCGTCTTGCCAAGATGCGAGACGATCGAGGTGATGCCGCGTTCACGCGCGCGTTTCTGCACATGCTTGGTCAGCATGGTGAAAATCCAGAAGTCGGGCTTGGCCTCGCCGAGCGGTTCGACCGCCTTGTTGGTGACGTGGTTGAACGGCACCAGCGGCGTCACCCACTTGTGGTCGGTGGTCTCGTACCAGGCAGCCGCCGGCAAGATATAGTCGGCAAACTGGGCGGTGGACGACATGCGGAAATCAACCACCACCGACAGTTTCAGCTTGGGCCACAGTACTTCGGTGAGCTTTTGCGAGCCGCGCACCGAGCGCAGCGGATTGGCGCAGTAATGAAACAGGATACGCGGGTCGGTGCCGGCCGGCGGCTGCAGCGGCAGCCACTTGTTGTCGAGCGATTCCTTGACCGCCTCGCGCACCGGCTTTTTCAGGCCGGGAATCCATTGATCGGCATTCTCGGCCAGTTCCATGACCCCACCATGCACCTGCCAGAACAGGGCGGCCGAGGTCCAGATCGGCAGGTTGCCGCCAATGTCCTTGAACGAGTTGTTGCCGAGTTTCTTGAAGAACATTTCCGCCGTGTCACCAGCGGCAAGGTCGGTCAGCAGATCAAGCCCGATATCGGTGCCGAACTTCATGCGGTCGCCATTGCGGAAGCCGGCGACATAGTCCTCCCAGCCGTCATTGGCCAGGAAGGCAAACGCCGAGTAACCCGCACCGGGGCGGCCCATCTGGCCCTGCAGGGCCCAGATCAGGATCATGGCGCGCTCGGTCAGGTTGCCGTGAAAATACTTGTTCATGGAACTGCCGGAGACGTTCGACAGCGCCTTGGCCCGGATGCACAGATTGGCGAACTTCTTTATCACGCTAACCGGCGTGCCGGTCATCTTCGAGGCGGCTTCGAAGGTGTAGCGGTCGAGCCGGTCGCGCAGCAGTGAATAGACCGAGCGGACCGCGATCTTTTCGCCGCCCACGCCATCAATGGTGGTGTCGACATCCAGCACCGGGTCCAGCGTGCCGAGCTTCAGGGACTTGGCCGGTGCCGTCATCGGCCCGCGCAGCCTGTCCATCAGGGTAAAGCGGTCGGTGCGCCCGCCCTTGGCGTCTTTTTCGCTCAACAGCTTGCCGGTGTCGGTGCGCACCAGCAAGGGCAGGTCGGTCTGCTCGGCAACGAAGCCTTCATTGACGTGGCCGCCGAACACGATCTCGCGGGCCACGGCCAGCGCCAGGGCGGCATCGGTGCCGGGGCTCAGCGGCACCCACAGGTCGGCCTTGATGGCAGACGGCGAATAGTCCGGCGCGATGCACACGATCTGCGTGCCGTTATAACGCGCCTCGGTGAAAAAGTGCGCATTGGGGATCGAGGTGACGATCGGGTTTGCGCCCCAGATCAGGATCACGTCGGAATAGTAGTAATCCTCGATGGAGCGGTCCATGTAGATATTGCCGAAGGTCTCGAACGCGCCGCGATGACCGTCGCCATTGGAGGAGTTCGAGTCCAGCGAAATGGAATGGGTGAGCTGGGCAAACCGGGCCTGGCCGGCATTGGCAGCGCCCACATTGATGTCAGGCCCCATGTCCCAGATAACCCGGTCGGTGCCTTCTTCGGTGACCACGTCGAGAAACTTGTCGGCAATGTCGTCAAGCGCTTCGTCCCAGGTGACACGCTCCCAATTGCCCGATCCGCGCTCGCCGGCCTGCCTGAGCGGATAGCGGATGCGGCTTTCCTCGTACATGCGCTTGGAGAACGAACAGCCCTTCTGGCAGCCGCGCGGATTCATGTCCGGCACGTCTTCATTGAGCTGCGGATAATCGGCCGCCTGTTCCTCGCGGAACACGATACCGTCGCGCACATAGACATCGAATGCACAGTGCGCCTGGTACCAGCAATTGATCAGGTGGGTGCCGCGAACGGTCTTGTCCCAGGTCCACTTGTTGCGATAGATATCGACGATTTTCTTGTAGTCAGGCGGGCGCGAACCGGCCAGTGCGGTCAGCGACTGGCCGGACCCGGCAATGAAATCCGGCAGCGCCAGCACTGCGGTTACCGCCGCGCCGGCTTTCAGGAAACTGCGCCGTGTTAGCCCGCTGCTCACTGACTGGAGCCTCCGGGGCCGCGATAGGCGATCTCGATTTCCGGCGGCACGATGATCGGCTCGCGTTCCAGCTCGGTGGCGATGCGTTCGATCTCGCGCGGATGGTTGGTGAACGGGCCGAACAGGTCGAGAAAGTTCTTCGAGATCAGCGTGTCCATCAGGTCAGACTCCCTGCCCGCCTGCTTGTCGGCGCGACCCTGCTTGATGCGCTCCAGCGCAGGCCCGGCTTCCGGGCCGAACAGGCTTTCCAGGTAGCCCAGCGGAATGCGGTCCTCGCCGGTCGGGTTGCCGTCATCGTCGAATTTCTCCGGCGACAAAGGCGGAATGTAGAACACGTTGGGTACGGTTTCGTATTCCGGGTGCAGCGGCAGCGCCACCTTGTGGACATTGACCAGCTTGTGGATCGGTCCGTCCTCGTCTTCGAGAAAGCCCAGAAACCGAACGCGGCCCGGGCACTGGCGCGCGCACGCGGTTGCCACGCCCTGTTCGACGCGCGGCAGGCAGAACACGCATTTCTGCGAATGGCCGGTGACGTGGTTGTAGTAGATTTCCTTGTAGGGACACGCCGACTGGCAGAACCTCAAGCCCCGGCAATGGTCTTCATTGATGACGACAATGCCGTCTTCCTCGCGCTTGGTGATGGCTCCGCGCGGGCAGGCCTCCATGCAGGCAGGCTTGGTGCAGTGATTGCAGATGCGCGGAATATAGAAGAAGTAGGAATTGGGATAATCGCCCGCGCCCACGTCTTCGTCCCAGTTCATGCCCCATTGCGGTTCATCGCCAATGGGTTTGAGCGCTTCATTGCCGGCGCCGGAGAACAGCGCTTCCTTGTAGTTCAGCTCGAAGCCTTCGCCGAAGTCGCCCTGCGCCGGGCGCACGCCCTTTTGCGGCTCGCCCTTGTTGAAGCCGCCGCCCATCTGCTCCCAGTCCTTCGGGGTGCCGTGACCGGGCGCGGTATAGACCTGGTTGAACCACATGCCTTCCTGGCCCTCGCCGGATGTCCACGAGGTCTTGCAGGCGATGGTGCAGGTCTGGCAACCAATGCACTTGTTGAGATCGATGACCATGGCCACCTGGCGATTGCTCATTTTTACGTTCAGCTCCTTCAAGCGTCGATGTTCAGTGGCGTCCAGTCGGCAGATACGGCCTTGATGCCGGCGCGCTCCTCGTTGGAGCCGTTCCACACGGCAAAGCCGATCTGTGTCTGGGTGCCAGGTTGCAGGGTAGCGGCTTCGGGCCCGCCCGCAAGGGTGCGCAACATTACAATTGTCCAATAGCCCTGTGACCAGCCCGCCGTCACGCTTTCGGCAACGGGTGTGCCGGGCACGGACGAGCCGATTCCCCAGGCCACAACCGAGCGGATCTTGTTCTTCTGGGCCTGCCACTGGATGAACTGCACCGGTTCATCCTCGTTGCCCATGGTCCACAGCACCGGCTCACCGGCAACCGGGAAGGCAATTGCCGCCCCGTCGGTAAACCCTTCGCGACCGCCGGTATCAGGCTTTTCCTTGGCCCAGCGCAGGCGCACCGCCAGGGTGGTGCCGTCATGCACCGATTGTGCCTCGAGGCTTGCCAGCTGCCCGAAGGGCCGATCGCGCCAGTTGGCCTGGATGAAGCCGTTGGGCTGCATTTCGACCGGCGCGGGCATCATCTCGACCGTCTCGGCAGGAAGCTGCTGCCACCCGGCCGCCGTGGTGGCGGCGAAATCGGCAATGGCTGAAATTTTCACGGAACGCAAAGGCAATGCCTCGAAACTGGTTGTCTGTTGTGCGACAACATACGGGCTGCGCAAAAGGTTGCACAGGATAATCTGGCAACCTGCGCCATTGTGCCTCTAACCGCGAGACGAGCCTTCAGGATACTTTACGCCCGGCAGCACGCACAGCATCTCATAGAGAATATTGGCGCCGATCAGGGCGGTGTTGCCGGACGGATCATAGGGCGGCGATACTTCCACCAGGTCACCGCCAACGAGGTTGAGTCCCCTGGCGCCGCGCACGATTTCCAGCGCCTGCCAGGTGGTCAGTCCGCCCATTTCCACGGTGCCGGTGCCCGGTGCAAAAGCCGGGTCAAGACTGTCGATGTCGTAGGTGAAGTAACATGGATGATCGCCGATCTTGTCTCGCACCTGGCTCATCAGCGGGGCCATGGACTTGTACCAGCACTCTTCCGCGGTGACCACGGTGAAGCCCTGCTCGCGCGGCCAGTCGAAATCCGCCGGCGCATAGCCGGTGCCGCGCAGGCCGATCTGGAACACCTTGTCCTGGGCCAGCAGGCCTTCTTCCACGGCGCGGCGGAACGGCGTGCCGTGGGCAATCTTTTCGCCGAACATGTGCTCGTTGATGTCGGCATGGGCATCGATGTGCAGCAGCGCAACCGGCCCGTGCTTTCTATGCATGGCGCGCAGGATGGGCAGGGTCAGCGTGTGATCGCCGCCCAGGGTCAGCGGCACGCAGTCCTGCGCCAGGATACGGTCATAGGCCTTCTCGATGATCTTTACCGACTTCTTCAGGTCAAACGTGTTGACGGCCACGTCGCCGATGTCGGCGATCTGCAGCGAATCGAACGGGGCAGCGCCGGTTGCCATGTTGTAGGGCCGCAACATGCAGCTTTCCGCCCTGATCTGGCGCGGGCCGTGCCGTGTGCCGGAGCGGTTGGAGGTGCCGATATCCATCGGCACGCCGACGAAACAGGCATCCAGCCCACGCGCCGTTTTTGCCGTGGGCAGGCGCATCATGGTGGCCGGGCCGGCAAATCGCGGCATGTCATTGCCGCCCAGCGGCTGGTTGAAGCTCGTCGCCATGGTTGTCAGTCCTTCTCGTCGGGTTTGCGGTTCAGCGCACGATAGGTCTGAATGACCTGGCTGTCATCCTTCCTGCCGAGCCCGGCGCCGGACGCCGCCAGGAACATCTGGTGGGCTGCTGCCGACAGGGGCAGCGCATGGCGCGCGGACCGGCCGTGATCCAGCACGATGCCCAGGTCCTTGACGAAAATATCCACGGCCGAGCGGACTTCGGGATCGTCTTCCAGCATGCGCGGTCCGCGATCATTGAGCATCCAGCTGGAGGCGGCCGACACGGACACGATATCAAACACCGACTTTGGATCGACGCCGGCGGCCTGTGCCAGTTGCAGCGCTTCTGCGGCAGCGGCAATGTGAACACCGCACAGCAACTGGTTGACCAGCTTGGCGGTGGAGCCCGCGCCATGATCTTCGCCGACGTGAAACACGTTTTTGCCAACCACGTCGAGCACCGGCCTTGCGGTTTCGAACACGTGGGCCGGGCACGATGCCATGATGGTCAATGTGCCCGTCCCGGCCCCGCCAACGCCGCCCGATACAGGGGCATCCACCAAAGTGAGCTGGTGCTGGGCCAGCTTTTCGCCCAGCGCCCGGGCCTGGGCAGGCGGCTGGGTGCAGGAGGCTATGACACACGCCCCTGACGGCAGGCTTTCAACCGCCTTGCCGGCCCCGAACAGCACATCATCGGCCTGATCGCCATTGACCACCATCAGCACGAAAAAGTCCGCGGTTTTCGCCGCAACCGCAGCGCTGTCGGCAACCTGGCCGCCTTGCCCTGCAAAAGCCGTCAACGCGTCCGTGTTGAAATCAAACGCGGTCACGGCATGACCCGCGCGTACCAGATTGATCGCCATGGGAAGTCCCATGGCGCCCAGTCCGATGAAGCCTATGTTCATGCTTGCGCCTTCAGCTCGATACGCCGGGCATGCAGGACCGGCTCGGTATAACCGGACGGCTGCTTGCGGCCTTCAAACACCAGGTCACAGGCCGCCTTGAACTCGATGGAGCTGTCGAAGTCAGCCGCCATCGGCCGGTAGGCCGGATCTGACGCATTCTGCCGGTCCACGACCGCTGCCATCTTCTTCATGGCCGTCATCACCTTGCCGCGGGTCACCACCTTGTGGCGCAGCCAGTTGGCGAGATGTTGCGATGAAATCCGCAAGGTGGCGCGGTCTTCCATCAGGCCGACATTGTTGATGTCAGGCACCTTGGAACAGCCGACACCCTGTCCGACCCAGCGCACCACGTAGCCGAGGATACCCTGGCAATTGTTCTCGATCTCGTTCTGGATTTCCTTGCGGTCCCAGTTCGGGTTCGGCGCCAGCGGGATCGCCAGGATATCTTCCAGCCGGGCTTTCTCGCGCGAGGCCAGCTTCTTTTGAACCTCGGCCACGTTGACCTGATGGTAGTGGGTTGCGTGCAGCGTGGCAGCCGTGGGTGACGGTACCCAGGCCGTGTTGGCACCGGCTTGCGGATGCGCGATCTTCTGTTCCAGCATGTCGGCCATCAGGTCCGGCATGGCCCACATGCCCTTGCCGATCTGGGCGGCACCGGGCAGGCCGCACTCAAGGCCCACATCGACGTTCCAGCGCTCGTAGGCATCAATCCAGGTGGATGCCTTCATGTCGGCCTTGCGGATCATCGGGCCGGCTTCCATGGAGGTGTGGATTTCATCGCCGGTACGGTCGAGGAAGCCGGTATTGATGAAGAACACGCGCGAGCGTGCAGCCCGAATGCATTCCTTGAGGTTGACCGTGGTGCGGCGCTCCTCGTCCATGATGCCCATTTTCACGGTGTTGCGCTTCATGGAGAAGGCATTCTCGATTGCCGTGTAAAGCTGATTGACGAGGGCTGCCTCTTTCGGACCGTGCATCTTGGGCACCACCACGTAGATCGAACCCTTGCGGGAGTTTCCGGCCGCCCCGTTCGGACCGACATCATGCAGGCCGATCGCGGTATTGATCAGCGCATCCAGCAGTGTTTCGGGAACATCGTTGCCCGAGCTGTCCTTGATAGTGCCGATGGTCATCAGCAGGCCGACATTGCGCACCAGCATCAGGGATCGCGAATGCAGCGACAACGGCTTGCCGTTGACGCCGGTGTATTCGCGGTCCGCGACCAGTTTGCGGGTCACAGTCTTGCCGCCCTTGTTGAAGGTGTCGGCAAGATCGCCCTTCATCAGGCCGAGCCAGTTGCGATACACGACAAGCTTGTCCTCGGTATCAACGGCAGCAACCGAATCCTCGCAATCCATGATCGTGGACATGGCGCTTTCAATGACCACATCGGCCACACCGGCGTCATCGGTGGCACCGATGCCATGCGTGCGGTCGATAACGATCTCTATGTGCAGGCCATTGTTGACCAGCAGGATCGAGGTCGGGTTTGCCTTGTCGCCCCTGAAGCCCCTGAACTGGGCATTGTCGACCAGGCCGGTCACCGAACCGGACGACAGTGAAACCGCCAGCTTGCGGCCCTTGATGAAGTAGCGGGTCACATCGGCATGGCTGCCGCCGAACAGGGGCGCTGCATCATCAAGGAATTTGCGCGCCCAGGCGATGACCTTTTCACCGCGGGCCGGGTTGAAAGCGCCGTCGCGGCGCGCGCCCCCGTCTTCGGAAATGGCGTCAGTGCCATACAGCGCATCGTAGAGCGAACCAAAACGGGCATTGGCCGCGTTGAGCGCATAGCGCGCGTTCATCACCGGCACGACCAGTTGCGGGCCAGCGACGCGGGCAATCTCGTCATCGGTATTGCGGGTGGCAATCTTGCAGTCGCCCCTGTCCGGCACTATGTAGCCGATTTCTTCGAGGAAGCCGCGATAGGCGGCCGGATCGATGGCCTGGCCGGCATTCTGCTTGTGCCAGCGGTTGATCTTGTTCTGCAGGGATTTGCGCTTGCGCAGCGCGCTGGCGATCTTCGGCGAGAACTTGTGAATGATGTCGTCGGCCGCCGCCCAGAACACGTCCGGTTCAACGCCGGTTCCCGGCAACGCTTCGGTGTTGACGAATTCATAGAGTTGCTTCGCGACGGTCAAACCGCCGTGTTTCACAGTTTCTGCCATGTGGAAAGTTCCCGGTTTTTCTTGAATGTGCACGCATTCAGCATGTCAGCGGCGGTTTTTCAACGATTCATTCCACGGTGTGGCAACTCCCGGCGGCGATTTTGGCACTGCCGCGATGTGGCAAGATGTATCCTCACTATCTCGAGAAGTTGCGATATACTGGCAGAAGGCTCATATATGACCCACAAGAGAGCGGGTAACCCACCTTAAGACCGATACCGGAGGATTGAAATGAATCTGAAACTTGTAATTGTTGCCGCAGCAGCACTCGGCACCATGGCAGGCAGTGCGCTGGCAGAAGGCGGCGATGCTGCCAAGGGCGAAAAAGTATTCCGCAAGTGCAAGGCCTGCCACACCGCAACTGAAGAGAAGAACAAGGTTGGCCCGCACCTGGTCGGCGTCATCGGACGCCAGGCAGCATCTGTTGACGGTTACAAGTATGGTGCAGGCATCACTGCCGCCGCCGAGAAGATCGGCGTATGGGACGAAGCCAAGATGGCTGAATACCTTGCCAGCCCCAAGGACTATGTGGGCGGCAAGTCCAAGATGACCTTCAAGCTGAAGAAGGAAGACCAGCGCAAGGATATTGCTGCGTACCTGGCTTCCCTGAACAAGTAACTCCGCTATCCAGCGAGACTTTCAAAGCCGGCAGATTGTTCTGCCGGCTTTTTTGTGCGTCCCGCAGACCAGGTTCAGTTCAACAGCTTGTTGGGCAACCACATGGCCAGTTGCGGGAAGCTCATCACCATGCCCAGGCCGATCAGTTGCAGCAGCACGAACGGAATGATGCCGCGATAGATCTGCTCGATCTTGATTGATTTCGGGGCCACTGCCTTCATGTAAAACAGCGCAAAGCCAAATGGTGGCGTCAGGAACGACGTCTGCAGGTTCACCGCCACCAGGATGGCAAACCAGTACACCACATCCTGCTTGGCAATGTGATCGCCGAAATCGAGCAAACCGATAATCGGCGAAAATACCGGCAGCACGATCAGCGTGATCTCGATCCAGTCAAAGAAGAACCCGAGGATGAACACGATGGCCATCAGCAGGAACAACAGGCCCCAGGAGCCAAGCTGCAGCGAGTTGACCAGATGGATGACAATGTCATCGCCACCCAGTGAGCGGAACACGAACGAGAACAGCGTGGCACCAATGAAAATGCCGAACAGCATGCCATTGGTCAGCGCGGCACGATAAACCACCTGGGTGAGCACACCCCAGAAGCCTGACATTCTTTCGCTGAAGGAGACACCGTCGATCCTGTCACCGAGGTCAATGTCGGCCTGACCTTCAAACCGCATTTCCGCCACGCCCAGAGACGGCAGGATAACCAGGTTCATCAGGGCCAGCAGGATCGCACCCATTGCGCCGACACCGGCTGCTTCGGTCGGGGTCGCAAAACCACCCAGGATCGAGCCCAGCACCAGGACAATCAGCACCAGTGGCGGAATGAAGCTGCGCAGCACCATGAGCGCGACACCGCCGGTGGTCTGGGGGCCCATGTCCGCCGGCAGTTTGGGCGCCAGGTGCGGGCTGATGGTACAGCGGGTGATGATGTAGATGATATACAGCGCCGACAACATGAAGCCCGGGATCACGGCGGCCACGAACAGGTTGCCGACCGAGCGTCCGAGCAGGTCGGCCATGATGACCAGCATGATTGACGGCGGGATCAGGATGCCCAGCGTGCCGGACGCGGCAATGGTGCCGGTAGCCAGCGTGGGTGCATAATTGCGCTGGGTCATGACCGGAAGCGCCAGCAGGGACATCATCACCACGGATGCACCGATGATGCCGGTGGTGGCGGCCAGGATGGTGCCCATAATCGTCACCGCCAGTGCCAGTCCGCCGGGCACCCGGCGCAACAGGACCTGCAGGCAGTTCAGAAGGTCGCGGGCCACGCCGGACCGCTCCAGCATGGTGCCCATGAATATGAACATCGGGATCGCGGTGAGGATCAGGTTTTCGGCTATGGACCCGAAAATGCGGGACGGAATGGCCCCGAACTGCGGCCAGTCAAACAGGAAAGGGTCAATGTAGATGGCCAGAAAGGCAAAGCCGAGACCGATGCCGCCCAGTACAAAGGCGACCGGGTAACCGGAAAACAGCAGTATTGCCAGTGCCGCGAACATCAGCAGCGGAAGAGATTCGACAAATGTCATGGCTAAAGGTCTCCCCCGACCGTTTCGGCAATTTTCGCGTCCGGCAGTTTTCCGAGGAAACCGGCAGTCGACTTGATGAGTTGCGAGATGCCGGCAAGGCCGAGCAGCAGGAACAGGATCGGCAGTGCCGACTTCAGCAGCCAGATGTGGGACAGCCCGATCACCGACTTGGAGGCTTCGCCTTCATAAAACGAGGCCAGCGCATACCTGTAGCAATAAACCCCTGCCACGACAGAATATGAAATCAGGAAGAACACACAGCCGAACATCTCGATGGCATATTTTGCCCTGAGCGGCAGCTTGTCCCTGATGAGATCAATTCGAACGTGCCCCTGCCGTGTGTAGGTATAGCCGATCACCAGTGCGAACAAAAAGGTGTGCAGCCAGTACTCGGATTCCTGAACCATTGTCGAATTCAGACCGAACGGTTTGGGAACACCAAAATAGCGCGACAGCACATCGTAACAAACGACAACAACCAGGGCCAAACCGCACCACATCCCGATCCTTGTCGATATTTCCAGCGTCCGGTCTATGCCGGCGCTCAGCTTGAAAAGTCCACCCACAGCCCTGCCCTTCAAAAACGATCCGGGTTTTGACGACCGCAAAACCCCGCTACCTCTTAAAGTTGTCGCACTTCCGTTATGCAGAACCGGCTTTGCGGTCTTGCGGGAACTGCTTCGATCAAGGATCAGACATGGTGATCCGGGACCGGTGTCCGGCCCGGTGACATCACACAGCGTGACGGGCACCGGGCCGGCAACAGTTGGTCTGTTTCTCCCGGCCTATTTCAGGTAGCCGAGATCTTTCCAGTCTGCATATTCGCCACGGAACTTCTGCAGGTTTTCCCAGGCTTCATTGAAAGCAGGGTCGCTGGCAGCGATCTCCACAACAAGGCCTTCCCAGGTCTCCTTGAGCTTGGCCAGGTCGGCATCCGACCATTTGTGGATGATGACGCCCTTGGATTTCAGCTCGGCAAGAGCTGCACCCTGGATATACTCGCCTTCAGCCATGCCCAGCGCGTAGTTGGCGCGGCAGGACACCTCGATGATCTTCTTCTGCTGATCCGTCATGGACTTCCACTTGTCCATGTTGATCATCAGTTCGAATGACGTGGCCTGTTGATGCCAGCCGGGGAAATAGTAGTGTTTGGCGATCTGATAGAAACCGAGATTCAGGTCGATGGCAGGCATCGAAAACTCGGTGGCATCAACAGTAACCCGCTCAAGCGCCGGGTAGATGTCGGCAGCACCGAGCAACTGGGTATCCACGCCCAGCTTCTGCATCACCTTGGCACCAAGACCGAAGAAACGCATCTTCTTGCCCTTGAGATCGTCAATGGACTTGAGCGGTTCGCGGAACCAGCCGGATGCCTCAGGCGCAATTACACCACAGATGATGGAGTGAATATTGTGCTTGTCGTACACCTTCTGCATCAGCTTTTCGCCGTCGCCATGCAGCAGCCAGGCGCCGAATTCACGCGCATCGGGACCAAAGGGCACAGCAGAGAACAGGGCCAGCGATGGCTCCTTGCCCTGCCAGTAGCCCGGGGTTGACCAGGCTGCGTCAACAGCCCCGCTCTTGACGGCGTCAAAAACCTCAAGTGCCGGTACCAGTGCACCGGGCTCATAGAACTTGATCTGGACTTCGCCACCGGAAATCTCGTTGATGTTGGCTTCCAGCGTCTTGCCCAGCGTTCCGAGCTGAGTCAGACTTGACGGGTAGGTGGACGCCATCTTGAGACGTACGGGCTCGGCCACGGCGCTGACCGCGGACAGGGCAACCAAGGATGCGCCGACAACTGCCGACGTAAGGATTTTCTTCATGTGCAGATTCCTCCCTAGCACGTTTTACACTTCAGACTTCGCCCGTTCTGAATGACCGGCATTAGTCAGAAGATGGTCCGGTTTTTGCAAACCAGCGTGATCTTGCGCGATACTCCCGTTCACATCAAGCCCAAGTCATACCGACTACAAAGCCTGCATTGCGGTGGATGACATGATCGAGGGCAAGTGCAATTGGGCAATTTACTTGACCAATTTGAAAGCCCCCTGTTTGATCCGTCTGAAAATCAACACATGTCGTGCCGGAGGCGGGCTGGATGTTTCACCCTGTAGGGCAGCAACGCGTATCATCGGAAATCGTGCACCAGATCGAACGATTGATACTGGAAGGTGTGCTGCGTCCCGGCGACAAGCTGCCCGCAGAGCGCGACCTGGCGAGCGAATTCGGCGTTTCGCGTCCGACGCTGCGCGAGGCACTTGCCTTGCTGGAGACTTCAGGCCTGCTCAGCGCGCGCCAGGGCGGCGGCACCTATGTGGCCAATGTGCTCAACTCGATTTTCGCGGAACCCATTATCGGACTTTTCGGCAAACACGACAAGGCAACCGGTGATTACCTGGAATTCCGGGAAGGCATAGAAGCCCAGGCTGCGCGCTGGGCAGCGCTGC
>SWCD01012309.1_pt1 | contig 14924 bp, 11 predicted proteins | sample 4693011 | NCBI WGS metagenome assembly SWCD01 (sample SAMN10267278, study PRJNA491770) | bioreactor metagenome | isolation source: DHS bioreactor inoculated with marine | place: Japan: Omine Ridge, Nankai Trough | reverse complement strand
GTAGGTGTAGGAGTTGCCGAAGTCGAGTTGGAGGATGCCGGAGAAGCCGCTCTCGACCCGGTACACCCGCCCGTCCTCGTTGATCTCGAAGCCGGCGGACTCGCGGATCTCGGCGAATTTCAGCTCCGCGAGGCGCCGCGCGTCGAGCAACGCCAGGGCGCGATCGGTAAAGACCCGATCCGCGGCGAGTTCAGATTCGGTGAGCCGGATGAAGTACGTCCCGGCACTCCAGGTGAGACCCTCTCCGTCGAGCAGGGCGAACAGCTCGTCCCGCTTGCCGTAGCCGGCGTGGGCGAGTTTCTCCGCCTTCTCGATGAGGTCGGCCCTCGCGGCGCTCTCCTCGTCCGTCAGCGGGCGGTGGAGGTACCCCCCATAGGCGGTCAGGCCCTTATCCTCGAGCAGTTCGCCGAGCTCCCCGTCCACCCGGTCGGCCGCTTCCCGAAGCTCTGCCAGGGGTTTGATGGCGAGCCGGTAGAGGCGGCCGTAGCGCAGGAAGAAGCCGGTCTCCCGCTCCGCCGCCGCCAGCGCCTCCGGATTGTCACCGGCGTCGAAGAGACGCTCCTTCGCGGCCTCGTTGCCCCGTTCGGGGGCGGGTGGCACGGGTACCAGCCGGTCGCGCGGAAGCGCCCCGAGCCACTGCAGGTAGCCCACCAGGATCGGCTTGTCGAGGGCGTAGTAGGCTTCGAGCTCTCGCATGGCGCTCGCGTCGAGCTGCATGTCCTGCCCATCTCCCCCGCCGTCGCCTCCGCCCCCCGCCTCGCCGCTGCGGGACAGCTTGATCCGGGCTTCGGCCTGCTCGATGGGGCCGCCGGGAACGACTCTGAGGATCGAGTAGACCATCAGCGTGATGCAGAGGAAGGTGATCGGCACCAGCATCAGGCGCCGGATGAAGTAGACCGTCATGCCGCTCATCGGGGCGTCTCCTCGCCATCGGGCATGGAGAGCCGGTGAGTGAGCCAGTAGCGGTGCTCCACGTCGTCGTACTGTCCAAGGGGCCCCTCGTGATTCAAAACCCCTCGTTCCCGGTTCGCGGCGGTTTGTTTCGCCCGGTCCTCGTCGTACCACCACAGCCAGAGCACGCTGTTGAAGTCGCGGGCGTACCGGGAGACGTACTCCGGCGGATGGCCGAACTTGTCCCAGTAGATGAACCGGAAGTAGGGCCCGAGCCAGCCGAGGGCGTAGGGGTGGGCATCGAAGAAAATGGCGTCGAGCCGGCGGAGCATCTCGTTGCGCTTCGCCGGGTCGAACTCGTACTTGTAGGCCTCCATGATCCGGTCCGCCTCGGGATCCTTGAACCCCGAGAGGTTGTTCGACTGCGGCCGGTCGGCGTAGACCGAGTGCCAGTTCTGTTCGGGGCCGGGGAAGAGCCCGGCGGTCCACGACCAGCGGACCAGGTCGAACTGGTACTCCCAGACCTTCTTCAGTTGGGAAGCGTAGTCGAGCACCTTCAGCTCGAGCCGGATCCCCGCCTCGTTCCACAGATCGGTGCGGTAGACCTCGTGGATGCGCTGCCTGGTGCCCGAGCCGTCGAATTCGATGGTGAGCGTCGGAAAGCGCTCGCCCTTCGCGTTCGCGAGATAGCCTTCGTCGTCGCGACGGGTCCAGCCGTCGGCAGCCAGGAGTTCACGGGCTTTCGCCGGGTTGTAGTGGATGCGCTCGGCGTCCTTCCGGGCGTAGTCCTGGTAGGGGAAGTAGCTGTCCACGTACTCGTACTCGTAGAAGAAGAACTTGGCGAAGAGCTTCTCGCGGTTCAGCAGGTGGGTGAAGGCGAGTCGCACGTTCCGACTGTCGAAGGGGGGGCGGCGCATGTTCATGCAGTAGCCGCCGAAGCCCTCCGGGACCAGGTTGTAGACCTTCCGCTTCTGGATGTAGCCCCGCTTGATCGGCTTCGCCCGGTCGAGCTCCTCCACCCACCGCTGGGCGATGCCGATCTGGGTCATGTCGATCTCGCCGGCGAGCACTTTCTGATAGAGCAGCTCGTCGTCGCGGACGATCTGCCACTGGATCTCGTCGAAGTTGCAGGTGTACCGGTTCTCGGGGAAGTCCCCGGCCCACCAGTCCTCCCGGCGCCGGACGGTGATCGAGCGCCCCTTCCGGATGTCCGTGCTGTCGAGGGAATAGGGCCCGGAACCGGGCGGCAGCTTCCAGTTCCACTCCGCGAGGTAGGTCTCCCCGTCCATCCGGATGTAGGCTGCGGGATGGATGAAGTTCTGGCTGATCGTGATCATCGTCCGCCAGATCGGCTCCGTGGCCTTCACCTCGACGGTGTACTTGTCGAGGACCTTCGCGTACTCCACCCGCTCCTGCCAGTAACGGTAGACCGAGGGATCCTTGCGGTCCGGGTTCTTGTAGTGGCTCTCGATCGAAGCCACGACATCATCGGCGGTCACCTCGGTGCCGTCCGCCCACCGCGCGCGCTCGTCGATGCGGAAGCGGTAGGTCATCTTGTCCGGGAGGATCCGCCAGTACCGCGCCAGACCCGGCACGAACTTCTCCCCGGTGGCGTCCCAGCCGAGCAGCGTCTCGTAGATCAGTCCGTGGATGGTGGAGAGCAGCGAGAGCCTGGAGGCCGGGCCGTCCGTGCGGATGGTGGGGGGCCACTCGCCCGTTCCGAGCACCAGGCGGCCGCCCTTTACTGCCCGCGGGTCGGCCACGATGTCGGTGGGTTCGGCGGTCTCCCACTCAAAGGGATCGAAGGGCAGGAGTTCCGGGAAGGTGGGGTGGTAGTCCGCTCCGACCACCGGCGTGGGGTCCACCGGCATCGTCTTGAGTGCGCGGAGGGAGCGATCGAAGTCGGCCTCCGTCCGCTCGAGCCCGAGGTCCTCCCAGGCCTTCGCGCGGTCGATCGACGGGGGTGGCTCTTTCGATCCGCAGGTGGCGAGGAGGAAGAGGGAAAGGAACAGGGCGACGCGCGTCGAACGTCTCATGAACTCCTCGCACAAAAAAAGCGCCCCGGTGCGGCGTGGCCGGACCGGGACGCAAAAAAGGCGATATCGACGATCAGGTGGGGAGCCAGTCCAGCCACTCCTTCAAGAGGAAGAACACCCGCCCGATGAACAGCGAAAGCCTCGCCATCACAGTGTAGCCGAAGGATGCACCGAACCCGATCATCAGGATCCAGATGCCGAAGCTCGCCGCGTACCCGAACACTCCCCGGTGCGGGACCGAGAAGAAGAAGTACATGAGGCCGCAGATGGTCCCGATGATCAGGAGCGGAACACCGATCTGCCACAGGGGCACGTTGGTGAAGCCGGGCATGATTTCGGCATTGCCGTGCAGCGCGGTCATGTAGTCGAGGGGCAACTGCGTCGCGGCGCGGATCTGCGTGGTGATGTTCGCCTGGATCGTCACCGGGATGGCCAGGCCGGAGCCCAGACCGATGGTGGCGGCGATCGACCAGCGGGACATCCACGCGATCCTCGGGAAGATCCGGGTCAGCATCAGGCAACCGAGGATGGCCGGGATGATCAGGGCCCAGCGGAACAGGTCCTCGCTTCCGAGAAGCTGGTCTCCGGGCTGCAGGTTCCCGCGCACCAGGCGGTCGTAGAACCGCGGCTCGAGGACCTGGAAGATGTAGTAGATGGCGAAGTAACCCATGGCGAGTCCCACCATGATGTGCTCCGCCGCTTTGTAGAACGGGTTGTCCTTGTAGAGGAACGTGAGGATGATGATCGTCATCCAGGCGGCCACGAACGTGCCGAAGGTGGAGATGAACTTCCCGCCGTACTCCACCTTGTAGAAGTACGACGCCACCATCAGGATCACGATGCAAAGGCCGATGATCTTGTCCAGGGGGTTCTTCAACGGCCACCTCCCGTCTTCCGTCCCAGGAAGTAGCCAAGGTTCCCGAGGAAGATCAGAAAGATGATGAACAGGTGGATGATGGACTGGCTGTCCATGCCTTTGACGGCTTCACCGACCTTCTCGACATAGCCCTTCTCGACGATCAGGGCCTCGTATTCCGCCGCGCCCCGAAGCCCACCGATCATGCCGTGGGACTGCTGGGGGATGTACGGCGTGAAGTCGGCGGCCATGACGTTGGTGACGCCCATGGCGAACCGCGCCTTGTGGCGCTCCACGGCGTTGCTGATCCAGCTGACCGGCAGGTTGTTGCCCGCCAGGTCGAGCACGATGTGCAGGTCCTGGTAGTTGTGAATGTTCCGGAACATCGCCATGTCGTCAAGCGGCACACCCCGGGTATCGGTCGGGTAGTTGTCGCGAATGTCCCGGCCGATGGACTGGATGACCGCCGCGGGGGGCGTGGTGAACCCGAGGAAGGCGAAGTGCTCCCCCTCCTTGATCCCCTGGTCCTCGAATTCATTGGCCACGTTGCGGAGCGTGTCCTCCGCGAGGGCCGCGCCGGTGGGCATGAACGAGATCACGATGACCTTGCCCTTTTTGGCGAAGATGTGACGCAGGACGGCCTTGGCCATCGGGCCCAGTTCCGCGAGGGTTCCGGGATCGTAGTCCATCGAGAGGAGGATCGGCTTGCTTTCCGGATCCGAGGCCGGCTTGATGGAGTCCACCTCGTCGAAGACGAGTTGGGTGTAGCGGGTGGTGATGATCGGCAGGTGCATGGGTACGAAGAACGGCAGCACCGTGAGGATCAACACACCGAGAAACACGATCCGCCGGTCCATCTGACTAAGATTGACGAAGAACTCTCTCATGGCTCAGTCCCCCCTTCCGATCCAGGCCCGCTCGATGCCGAGCATGAGCTTCAATGCGGTGGCCGCCATGCCGAGTCCCACGCCGATCATGATGGCGCGCTTGGCGGCGGTGTTGGGGAACTCCATGATCCACTGCTGGATGTCCGTGATGGGGGGGAAGATCGCCTCCCCCAGCGGAACCCGGCCGAGCATGATCAGCATGGCTGCCAACAAAAGCAGGGTCGCCTCCAGGTTGCGTGCCCTAAAGGCCCGGAAAGAGGCCGAGGCGATGTAGAACGCGAGCAGCGCGAACATCGTCGCCTCCATCGGGACGAGGACGTTGTTGAAGAGCCACTTGAACAGGCTCTCGTTCGTTTCCTGCTCCATGTCCCCGAGGAACGAGAAGATCCCCGGGAAGATCTCCGGCAGCACGCCGGCCAGCAGCATGACCACGAAGGAGGTGATGGCCGCGACGTTGTAGCCCCAGCCGGGCACCTTCCGCTTGACCTTGAACGAGTGGTGCATCAGGAAGGACAGGATGCCCAGAAAGAAGGCGAACCCCGCGATCACCGGCGACCACAACAGGATCAGGCGGTAGAAACCGTCCATCCACGGGAAGTAGTACGTGGTGAACATCAAAAGGCCCATGATCAGGGCGATGGCGAGAGGGATTGTCCTCTTCATTTGCCCACCTCGAACAAGGTGCTGGGCAGGTTCCGGATCCAGTCAGGCCAGGTCGTCGGGTCGGAGAAGATGCCCTGGATGACGAACCAGCCGGTCAGGACCACCATGAAGAAGATCCCGAGTGCCTTGTTCCAGTCCTGGCCCTTCAGTCCACCGGTGAGCTTCGGGTCGCCGCCCATGTAGGCGCCGGCGGCGTAGAGCTCCTCACCGATCAGGGTGTAGTCGCAGGCCACGATGAAGAACGGAAGCTGGGTCACGGCGTCGGTCCCGGCGATCTGAATGGCGCCGGTCATGTTGCCGGTCTCGGCCAGGAGCAGCGACTCGGCGTAGAACATGCCGAGGAAGAAGTTCGTGGCCGGCTTCTCGCGAACCATCATCCCGTTCACCGCCGCGGCGTAGGCGAACTGCCGCGCCGAGAGGTAGAAGACGTTGTCGTCGGAGTAGGCGTCCGGACGGCCCGCCTTCAGGTAGGCCTCCTTGACCACTTCCTGCGTCACAGTGAACACGATGGGGTCGTAGTTCGGCACGATCAGCTTGCTGTCGTACTGCGCGGCCTTCTCCGCCACCGGGGAGAGGATGTTCAATGCGGCCAGCGTGGCCACGTCCTCGATGGTGGAGATGCCCGGCACGAACAGGATCGGCTTGCCCATCTCCGTCGCCCGGCCGATGGCCTCCTCCACGGCCTGGATGGCCGGGATCGGGCGCACGTAGATGTCCCCCTTCGACTTGAGGAGGGGGATGATCAGCGCCAGGGAGGGCAGGACGAGGGGGATGAACGCGAGGATCTTCGACATCGGCGAATTCCAGATGGGGGTGAGGTCGGTGAGCAGAAGGACCACCGTGAACACCCCGCCGAAGCCGAAGAAACCGAGCAGGAAGCCGCCCGGCACCTTGCGTCCCGCGGTCCAGATCCAGCCGAGGATCAGGGCCGTGAACACGAACACGAACAGCACGCTGTTGTAGCGGCCGAGCTTGAAGCGGTTCGGAACCCCCACCGCGGAGCCGGCCGTGACCGCGCCCTCGCTCTCCTGGCCCCTGAGCAGCGCCGTGACCCGGTAGAACCAGGCCTTGTCACCCGCTCCGGTGTCGAGATACTCCTGCGGCTCCATCTTTACGTCAGCCAACCGTTCCCACGGACCGTCAGCGCTTTCGCTGCGGTAGATCCGATACGTGAAGCCCTCTTCCTCCTCGGCCGGGCTGCTCCTCCACAACACCTTCAGCGTCTGGCCGCCCCAGTCGAGATCGTAGTCCTCGACGATGGCTTCCGTCGGTGGTGCGAGTGCATCTTGTGCCGCGGCGCTGCCCGCAAGGAGCAGCAAGAGGAAAAGCGCAGGGAAGAATCTTCTCATGCTCTACCCCCGCTCTCGGTGCCGGTTACCCCGGCGGTCTAGGTTTCAATCATCTCTACATTCGCCCGGGGGAGACAGTACTCCTCACCCGAGTCGAGCTTGACCTTCAGTACACGAACTCTCGTCTCGCACTCCATGGCCACGAGCTCCGGCGGCAGGTCCGTCACGTGGCCCAGCTTGCCGAAGTTCGGCTCGCGGATGACCCGCACGCGGGAACCGGCCTTGAGGCCGAGCGACAGCGCCTCGCCGCCGCCCGCCGCGGGCTTCTCCTGGTCGAGCTTGGGGATGACGATCTCCGGGCGGATGACGCCGGCCCGGATCTGCGTGGCCCCGTTGATGCTGGCCAGCATCCCCACGTTCGCCGAGAGGAGCTCGAAGGTCCGGTCGGCCATGGCGATTTCACCGAAGCCCTCGGTCAGGACCAGGGTGATGCCGAGTTCCTCGTGACCGGTGATGGCGACGCCGAGGTCGTGCCCCAGGAGGGTTCTCAGGTCCTCGTCGTCGAAGCCGGCCGCGATGATGCCTCTCGCCCCGGCCTGACGGGCCCGGTCGATGGCCTCCATGGTGATCCGGGCGCCTCCGATGAGGATTTCGCCCTTCGCCTCGGCGGGGATCAGGTCCGGGGTCAAGGCGACCCCCGGGTTGTCCACCACCAGCCTGAGCTTGCCGCTGGTCTCGCCGCCCACACCGAAGATCCCCTGGATGAAAGACCCCCAGGTCTCGATGGTGGCGCCTTCCTGCTCGTGAACGGCGGAGACGAAGCCGTCCAGGTATGCCGTCACCTCCACCGGGATCGGCGGCTCGCGAAGGAGCGCCTGGCCGGTCACGGAGGAGAGAGTCTCGATGGTCCCGGTGATGGGGGAGTCGCAGGTGGTCCTGAAGAGTCCGAAGAAGGACTTCGACTCCGCGAGGTTCTCACCCTTGATGATCGATTCCCCCTCCTTCTTCTTCATGTAGCGGGGGAGATCGCTCGCCTCGATCGAGAGGCGGTGGGCGATGTTCATCGACTGCACGTCGCCCGGGAGATTGGTGCGCGCGATGACCTGGTCGTGGGTCACCCTTTCGCCGGTCTTCACCAGCACCTCACCCAGAAGGGGCAGACGGCGCTCCTTTCGAAGGAGGGTGAACTCGGAGACTCTCAGGCCGGGAGTGTATGCGTGCCCCATGGCTACGCCTCCTTTCCAGACGGGTAGGCGTCCAGCGCGTCGGTCCATCGTCCGAGCCACGCCACCCTGGTGGCGGCGTCCTCCGGAACGACGAAGGGCCGGCGACCGCGGCAGTCCACGATGATCCCGTTGACTCCGCCCTCGATGGACACCTCGAGCGGCTTGCCGGGTCCGGCGCCCACGTCCAGGCCGCGGGCGGGTTTCAGCACGCCGGTGGCGTTCTCCGGGCCGAACTCGAAGGGGAAGACCGCCACGTCGCCGTAGGTGAACTTCTGGTGGATCGGGGCGCCGCCCGGGACGTCGAGTTCGACTTCCAGACAGATCTTTCCTTCCTTGCCCGGACCCGCCGGCGAGATGCAGGTGCCGAGGCGGACCAGGCAGTCCTTGTTGAACACGTCCACGGCCGCCCGTTTCGCCGACTCCGTGAACTCCGGCGTGTCCACCGCCGAGAGGACGCCGAGCTGCGGCATCATGAAGATGGAGTCCACGGCGATCCTGGTCACGCCTTCCGGCAGGAAGGCATCGATGAGCATCATGGCCGCCTGGGCGCGTCGCGGTGCGTGCGAGAGCACGCCGCCGGAGCCGACCAGGATGTCGAGCTTCTGCATGTCGACATGGGTGTGGCCGGACTCAGCCTGCTTGAAGGTGTCGGCGATGGTGCGCTGCTGCTGGACGCCCTTCAGTCCCACCGCCAGTGCGGTGTGCTGGATGAAGGCCAAGCGGAGCGCCTCGCGGGCGATGGCCTGCTCCACCTTCAGGCTCTCCAGGCTCTGCGGGATGGTGGTGGGGCGGATCATCTTGTTCCGGATCCGGTTCCGAAGGTCCCGGATATCGATGTCGAAAGGCACCCAGCGCAGGACGTTCGGAAGGCCCGCCTCGGCCAGCACGTTGCTGACGGAGTAGGACATGCCGAGGTTGGCGGAGACGGTCCGGTTGAAAACCTCGTCCCGCTCGCCTTCCTTGGTTTCGTGCTGCCACACCGAGAAGACATCGGTGGTGGCGCCGCCGATGTCCACGCCGATGACGCTGATGTTCTCGAGGTGGGCGATGGTCTGCATGATCAGGCCCACCGCGCCGGGCGTGGGCATGATCGGGACCTCGGTCCACTTCATCAGCTTCTTGTAGCCCGGGGCGTGCGCCATGACGTGCTCCATGAAGAGCTCGTGGATGGCGTCGCGGGCGGGCTTCAGGTTCTCACGCTCGAGGACCGGGCGGAGGTTGTCGACGATCGACAGGGCGCATTTCTCCTCGAGGAGCGCCTTGATGTTCGACACCGCCTCCTTGTTGCCGGCGTAGATGATCGGCAACAGGTACTGGGCGCCCAGTCGGGCGGTGGGGCGGGCGGCCGCGATCAGTTCGCCGATCTCCACCACCTTCTCCACGGTGCCGCCGTCGGTCCCGCCGGAGAGCAGGATCATGTCCGGCCGAAGCCGGCGGATCCGCTCGATCCGCTCGTGCGGACGGCGGCCGTCGTTGGTGGCCAGCACGTCCATCACGATGGCGCCCGCGCCGAGCGCGGCGCGCTCCGCGGACTCGCCGGTCATCTGCTTCACGACGCCCGCGACCATCATCTGCAGTCCGCCGCCGGCGGAGGAGGTGGAGACGTAGACGTCCACACCCTGAGTCCCGTCGTCGGGGGTGATGATGGTCTCGCCGTCGAGGATCTTCCGTCCGGACAGCTCCTCCACTTCACCGACCGCGTTCAGGACGCCGCGGGTGACGTCCTCGAAGGGGGCTTCGACCGTGGTGGGGGCTTCCCCTCGCACCACGAGCCGGTATTCGTCACCCTTCTTCTCGATGAGGATCGCCTTGGTGGTGGTCGATCCACAGTCGGTGGCGAGGATGGTCTTCAATTCAGTGGTCTTGCTCATTCATCTCCCCCGACGGCGCCGTTCCTGCGCGCCTTCCTGAGGACCTTTCTCTTCTCCTTCGCCTCACGTTTCAGCGCCTTCTGCCGGGCCTTCTCTTCGCGCTCCAACGTCTTCTGTTCCTGATTCCTACGCTCGATGGCGATGATCAGGCGCTCGATGCTGTCCCGGTCCTCCATCATCTCCGCGAACCGCTTGTAGGCCCGGTGCTCATAGCCCGGCCCCATCAGGCTCTGCAGGAACGGCTCGAAAAAATGCACGATCGGGCTCGCCGCGACCATGGCCTGGGAGCCGACGAAGGAAAGCGGCCGGTGCGATTCCAGAAAGAGAATCGCCGGCGCCGTCATTCGCTTCGCGACAACCCAGGAGGCCAGGCGGTCCAGGATCTCCTGATCGGTCAGTTCAGCCTTCGAGGTCATTCCTGTCGAAACGGCGACGGATAAAGCCCAGGACCCGTTCACGATCCGGAGCATCGAAGCGGAGGTTCAGCCCGTGAAAACGATCCAATCGAGACGGTTGATCGAACGGAGACAGCAGCACGCCGTGGCGGTCCGCCTGCCAACGCCGAATGAGATCCCAAGGCTTGTCCCGGGAGCCCAAGACCGTCCGGATGAAAATCCTATCTTCCGTCATCCGGTACTTCGTTGGGAGGTAAAACGGGGAGAGAGAGGTCCCGAGAATCACCACCGAGAGGCCGGTCAGGAACCACTCGTGAAACGAGAAATGGATCCCCACGAAGAGGACGAGAAGGAACAGCGTGAGCACGAGGGCCACCTTCCGCCGGTGCCGGACCGGATGGCAGACCCAACAGATCTCCTCGCCGACCTGCTGATCCTCCGCTGACAACCCGCCCTCCAGCTCGCCCCGAACCGTCCGAAGTCTATGTCCAATGCCCAGTTAATACGGTCGGAAACCATAGCTGCGCAAGGGGATCGAGTCAACCATTGGATCGAGCCCGGGCAGAATCGGGAGGTCTCATGAAGGCGATCTATAATGCCGGACTCAACTGACCCCCATCGGAGGCGAAATCGTGAAGAAGCTCCTGCTGGCACTGGTCCTGATCCCGTTCCTGGCCCCCGCGGCCCGGGCCGAGGACGACGGCATCCATGTGAAGACGCTCTCAAACGGCCTGCGCATCGTGGTGAAGGAGGATCACAGCAAGCCTCTCGCCGCGCTCCGCATCTACGTCAAGACCGGCGGAGCCTTCGAGATGGAGTTCCTCGGCTGCGGGATCTCCCACTACTACGAGCACCTGCTCTCGGGCGGAACGACGACGAACCACACGGAAGCGGAGTCCTCCCAGATCCTCCGGGAACTCGGCGGTCAGAGCAACGCCTACACCTCGTCCGACCACACCTGCTACCACGTCGTCACCCACAAGGACTTCATCGCCAAGGCGATCGACCTCTACGGCGACTGGATGATGAACAACACGCTCGACCCGAGGGAGGTGGAGCGGGAGAAGGGCGTCATCCTGCGCGAGTTCAACATGGGCGAGGACGAGCCCGGCCGGACCCTCTACAAGCTCTTCATGGAGACCATGTACCGGGAGCACCCCATCCGCGTTCCCAACATCGGCTTCCGGGAGAACTTCGAGCGTATCACCCGGGATGACCTCCTGAAGTACTACAAGAACCACTACGCCCCCAACAACGCGGTCGTGGCCGTGGCGGGGGACGTGGACCCGCAGGAGATCTTCACGCTGGTCGAGAAGTACATGGGGGCCTGGGAGCGGCGTCCGGAGCCGGTGGTCATCCTGAAGGACGAGCCGCGTCAGGATCGCCCCCGCCGGGCCGAGAAGGAGATGGACGTACAGCAGGCCTCGGTGCGGATGGGCTACCACACCATCGATCTCTTCCACGAGGACCTCTACGCCCTCGACATGGTCGCCGCGGTCCTGGCCAACGGGCGTTCGAGCCGGCTTTACCGGCGCCTGGTGGAAACCGATCGGCTGACCGACTCCATCCGGGCTTCCTCCTACACGCCGTGGTTCCGGACCGGGCAGTTCACCTTCGCCTTCGCGGCTCCGGTCGAGAACGTGGACCCGATCATCGAGGTCATCCTTAAGGAGATCGAGCGCCTGAAGAAGGGCCCTGTGACGCCCGAGGAGCTCGCCCGGGCCAAGGTGCTGGTGGAGAGCGAGTACCAGATGTCCAGGCAGACCGTGGAAGACCAGGCCTCCCAGGTCGGCAACGACCTGCTCGTCAGCGGGGACCCGCGCTTCAGCCTGAGGTACATCGATGGGATAAAGGACGTGACCCCGGCCCAGGTCGCGGCCATGGCCAGAAAGTACCTCGACCCGAACGGTCTCACCGTGGCCCTCCTGAAGCCCATCACCAAAAAGAGTGAGGCCGTGGCCGAGGGTGAAGAAAGCCGGGCGAAGGTGGAGGTCGTCACCGAGACGTTCGAAAACGGCCTGAGGGCCATCGTCAAGCGCATCCCCGGCGTGGGACCGGTGGGAGTGGAAACCTACTTCGAGGGCGGCCTGCGGGCCGAACCAGTGGGGAAGAACGGCGTCTCCAACCTCGCCGCCCGCCTGCTCCTGAAGGGCACCAGCAACCGCACCGCCGAAGAGATCGCCCGCCAGGTCGAGGAAATCGGCGCCGGGATCGACACCCAGAGCGGCAACAACACCGTGGGGCTCTCCATGACCCTGGCTCGCGGCGCAAGGGACCTGCCGTTCGCGGTCTCCCTGATCGGCGACATCCTCACGAACGCCCTCTTCCCGCCGGAGGAGTTCGAGAAGGAGAAGAAGATCACCCTCGACTACGCCGCTCGCATGAACGAGAACTGGCAGGCCGAGAGCATCTACTTCATGCGCCGGGAGATCTTCGGCGACTGCCCCTACGCCTATCCGTCCATCGGTACGGTGGACACGATCCCGGGCGTGACACGCCAGGACGTCCTCGACTTCATCAAGGCCCGCTTGCGGCCGGAGGGCATGGTCATCGCCGTCGCCGGGGACGTGGACCCGGCCAGGGTCATGGCGCTGCTCAGGGAGGGCCTCGGCGGGCTCGAGGGGGAGGGCGAGTACCAGCCTCCAGCGCCGAAAATGCCCGATTGGGCCGGCGGCGAGCTTCCCGCGGACCGCTTCGCCTTCCTCGGGAACCAGAAGCGCCAGGCGGTCCTCACGATCGCCTTCGCCAGCCCGGCCTACGAGGAACTCGAGGACCGGGCCGCGCTCCTGATCGTGGACGCCTTCACCTCCGGGATCGGCCTGCCCTCAGGCTGGTACCACCAGGCTCTCCGCGGCGGCGAGCGGGCCCTGGTGTACTTCGTGCACTACTCCCTCTTCCCGGGCCGTGGAGCCGGCGCCTCGTGGATCATGACCCAGTGCCAGGCCGGCGACCTCAAGACCGTCTACGGCCTGCTCATGGGGAAGCTCGACAAGCTCCGCAAGGGCGACTTCTCCGACGAGGAGATGGAGACCGGCCGCGTCATGGCCCTGGTCTCCGGCCCCTACAACAGCCAGACCGTGAACAACGCCGCCCAGTCCATGGCCCTCTCCGAACTGTACGGCCTGGGCTTCGACTTCGAGCAGCGCTTCGATGCGGCGCTGAAGAAGGTCACGCGTGAGGACATCATGCGGGTGGTGGATCGGTATCTGGGGAAGATGTTGGTGACCGTGACGGGGCCTGAGGATGTAGCCTCGGCTTTTGAGGAGTTGGACCCTGCGCGCTGAAGCGCGCAGGGTCGGGGGGAACCCGATTCCTTTTTCAAACTGAAAAAGAGGAATCAACCACTCGCGCGGAACGGGTCCGAGGGGGGCTGTCGGACGCCGGTCGTTTGTCGGGCGCCTGCCCTGCAGCCGGTTGCGTCCTCTTCTTCCATTTGAAAAGGGAAACCGGTTCTACTCAGCTTCCAGCACAATCTGAAAATCCCGGGTCAGGATCAAGATCAACTCATCGAAGCTGGTGATCTCGTAATCCGGCTTAACCGGTGACTCCAGGTCGCGGTACTTCCCGGCCCGCCGGGACCTGACCGTGATCATCCCCACCTCGTGGGCAGGCACGATGTCCTTCAGCGGGTTGTCGCCCACGTACATGACCTCCTCCGGGAGGAGGCCCAGGCGGCTCAGGGCGTAGCGGTAGAGCTTCGGGTTCGGCTTCGAGATCCCGATCTGGTCCGAGATGAAGATGGCGTGGGAGTGGAGATGGGGGGTGAGGGCCAGGCGGACGATCTTCTCGGCCTGCTTGATCTCCAGCCCTTCTGTGAGGATGCCGAGGGTCAGATCCGTCTTCGTGGCGAGCAGTTCGATCGCCCGGCCGGCGTCGGGGAACGGCTTCAGCATCTTGAACTTGGTCTCGTGGTAGGCCACGACTCCCGCGGCCACGAGGAGCGCCGAGTTCACCCCGGCCCGCGCCTCCGGCGGCAGGCGCCGGAGCAGCTTGTCGTAGTGGCGGTCGTAGTTCGCCGAGAACTCGGTGATGACCTCGCGCAACTCCCTCATCGCGTCCTCGAGATCGATCTTGAGCCCGAGCCGGATCATGGCGGAGATGGCGTTCCGGCGAGCCTGCTCCGCAAACTCCGTGGTGGAGTAGAGCGTGTCATCGATGTCGAAGAGGATGGCTTTGAGGGACGAGGTCATGTGGAGGGTGATGATATCACACGGGTGGGGTGTGGTTGGATCGATCGTGACGGGAAGGGCCTGGTTTGGGGGGGGGGGGGGGGAGGGGGCAGCCCCAAGGGGGGGGGGGAGTACGCGCCGGCGGGCGGAAGAGCGTATTGGGGCCTGCCCCCAAAAGAGAGCGGCCCGCGCATCTCTGCGCGGGCCGCGTTGGTTTTCGGGGTGTTCGGGGGTTACCGGACGTAAGGCGACCGGAACCGTTCTTCCTCTTCCACCAGGTCCGTGATCCTCGCCGTAACGATGATGATCAGGTTCTCGACCTCGTTGGAGGAGGCCTCACGGGAGAAGAAGAAGCTGAGGATCGGGATCTCGGCCAGGAAGGGGATCTCGGACTGCAGATCCACCAGTGAGATGTTCTTCAGGCCGCCGATCACAAGGCTGCCGCCGTCCGGCACCCGCACGGTCGTCTGCGACTTCTGGATGTCCATCTCAGGCAACTGGATGGTCACCGGCGTCGTCAAGGCGCCCAGCGAGGTCTGGAACGTCGGAATGGGACGGACCAGAGATGCGATGGTCGGCTGCAGCTCGAGGGTGATGTACTTGCGGTCGTAGGAAATCGTCGGGCGGACGTCGAGTGTCAG
>SWCD01000114.1_pt1 | contig 14945 bp, 12 predicted proteins | sample 4693011 | NCBI WGS metagenome assembly SWCD01 (sample SAMN10267278, study PRJNA491770) | bioreactor metagenome | isolation source: DHS bioreactor inoculated with marine | place: Japan: Omine Ridge, Nankai Trough | reverse complement strand
GGCGAGATCGTCCTTCACCAGACCAACGGCGCCGGGTTTCAGATCGAAATCGATCGCCTCGATGAAGTTCAGCAGCTTCACGGCGAGTTCGCCGGCCAGTTCGCGGCGGGCCTCTTCGAGCGCCTGGAGCTTCGCCTGAGCGTCTCCCACCCTCAGGCTTGCGATCGAGGCCCGGATCCTCTCCCAAAGCAGATCAGGAGCACACTCCAAGGTCAGCCCAACGGGGGTGCCGAGCGCCAGGTCGCGTTCGACCTGGTCGATCTTGGTTACGACCAGATCGAGGGCGTCGGCCGCTCCGACGGCAAGCGCGCGGGCAATCGGCCGGCTCAATGTTGGGATCCCCTTCTCGAGGCGCGCGTAGTCGAGGCTGCCCATGAACGCGCTGAGGTTGTGCCGGAGCAACCGCAGAGCCCCGATCGCGGTCTCAGTGCGCACAGGGCGATCGGCTTCCTGGACTGGCCCATCGAGGCCCTCGAAGAAGTCGTCGGCGTCCGCGTCATCGACGCCGGCCACTTCCTGCCGGAGAACTGGCAGGTCGAGATCCTCGCTGATCGCCGGCTGCGTCTCCTGGCTGTGGAACTCGGTGAGCAGCAGCTGGTCCAGAACCTCGGCCTCTGCGACGCGAGGCTCGTTGAAGATTCGCCAGCTCTCCGGTCCCGGGCCCTTCTCGACCGACGGGCGATCCAGGACGGCCTGTACCGCCTCCGGTCCGAACTCAGCCGTTGCTCGAAGGACGGCGATCTCCCGATGCAGGCCGTCGAAGTCGGGGGGCGACTGCAGGCCCATTGCCCGGCAGCGATTGCGGAGGGCGGTCACGGTGGCGCCGCGGAGTTCTCGCGCCAGGTTGCTGAACGGGGTGAGGGAGAGAATCATGGTCGAGCTCCTGAGTGAGGTGTGGGGGTGTCTCCGTAGGCCGCCTTCTCCTCGAGAACGCGGCGGAGGTCGTCGATGGGGAAGTTCACGCGGCTCTCCTTCGCGACCTGAATTGGAGAAGCGCGGTGGGATGTTCGAAAAGACCGGGGGTGCCGAAGAGGGCGGAGGGGGCGCGGTGCCCGGCCATCTCACGGGGAGTGCGGACGCAGCGGACGCATCCGTACTTATAGACCGTATATGCGCGCGTAGCGCACACACACACACACATTACGTCCCATATGTAGGACTGCGTCCGCAGCGTCCGCACAGGCTCGAAATGGCGGATTCTCCGCTCACTGGCCATAGCGGTGGTCCTCCTCCTGCTCGACGAAGTTCAGCCGGAGGCCGTTGTAGCCGCGTGTCTTGCTGTGCCCGGATGTGGCTGGGGTGAGTCCCTTCTCCTTCAGCCGATTGGTGAACTTTCTCCGGGTGCCGACGAACTCGCCCGCAGCCTCGGCCCACTTCTTCCAGCGAGTCCAAAGGTCGGCGGAACTCTCCCAGGCGTTCGGGTCGATGGTGCCGCAGTCGGCGAAGAACTGGATCACCGAGTCCTCGTCGTCCAGGTACTTGTCGGTGGCGTCGCGAATGACGGCGGGCGGGTTCAGGCCCTCGCGTTGCCAAGCAAGGCAGCCGTCGATCATCCATCGGAGGATGGTCGGGCGCTCGGCTTTCAGCTCGTGCCGGAGGTTCTTGTTCACCTCGTGGTCGGGGATGGTGACGGTGAACGGTACGAAGTGGAGCCGGCGGCGGATGGCCTTATCGACGCCGCGCAGGCTGGGCATATGGTTCCCGACCACGAAGAGCTTGAAATGCGGATCAAACTCGAAGAAATCCTGACGCATGAAGCGGGCCGCGATGCGGTCGCCGCCGGTGAGGGACTTGATGCGGGCTTCCGCCCAGCGCTTGCCCTCCTCGGTTTCCGAGCCGATGACCAGGCGGGCGCCGCGGAGCCGGGCTATCTCGGTGGGGTGCCGGTCACCTGCGGACACCATGAGGATCTCTGTGGGGATGGTGATGGCGTACTCACCGAGGGTGTCGGCGATGGTCTCGAGGAACGTCCCCTTCCCGTTCTGTCCAGTGCCGTAACCGAAGGTGAACGCGTGCTCCCGGACCAGGCCGGTGAGGGAGTAGCCGGCGAACCGCTGCAAGTAGCCGATCAGGTCAAGGTTGTCCGCGGTGATCTTCTGGAGGAAATTCTCCCAGAGTTCTGAGCGGGTTCCGGCCGGGGTTGGGCCGCAGGCGGTCAGCTTCGTGATGTAGTCGCCCGGGCGGGCCTCGTGGAGGTTTCCCGTCCGGAGGTCGATGGTCCCCTCGGGAGTCCCGAGCAGCCAGGGGTCGCGGTCCCACTGCTCCGTCCCGGCGGCACACTCCGCGTTGCTCCTGGCCAGGCCGGCGACGGCTGCCACGGTTGCCGCGGTGCGGATCGTCTTTGCGGCCTTCTTCGCGTCACTGTCGCCTGGCGCCGTCTGCAGCAGCCCCTCCGCGCGGGCTCGGAGATAGGTCCGGGTCCGGGTCAGGTGCTCAAGGCGCTCGTCCATCTCCCAACGGGAGCCTGTCCATAGGAGCCACTTCCCCCAGAGGGCAACGTGCCGAGCGTCGCCCCAATTCCGGGTCATGTCGAGGGCGAGGGAGTCCTGCGACCAGTCAGAGGTGGGCTTTGGGGCAGTGGATGCGTCGCGATCCTGCTTTCCGCTGTCGCTCCGAGCCCCGCCGGAAGCTTCGCCGTGAGCGTTGGCGTCATCGGAGGAACGGGCCCTTCGGCTGCCGTTTGGGGCGCGCGGAGAGGGCATCTTCGGGTCGGGGCTGGTCAGTCCCGCATTGAAGCCGCTCTCCCAGGTCCGCAGGGCCGCTCCGGAGTCGAGTCCCCGATCGACTGCCGCACCGACGAGGAGTTCCTGAGCCGCAGCCCCATCGAGGTGCCCGCCGGCAACGAGCTGCCCAGCGCGGAACGAGAGCTTGTTCAGGACAACATTGCGCTCACCTGGCGAACCGTTGGTCGGTGCCCGGGCTGTTCGCAACTCCTCGGTCAGGCCAGCGAGTGCCGCCTGCCCGTATCGCGTGCATCCTGGAGCCGGGGCAGATCTGCCGGTCCCATTGGCGGGGGCAGAGCCATCCGTTGTTTTCGGCGACGTGGCTCGCACTTCGAGATCCTGGACATGCTGCAGGAAGACCTGAATGTCATACCGAAGGTCGGGCTCGAGCTTCTCCAGGACCACCGGGACCGGCTCGTACTTGAGGTTCCAGGTCCCGGGAATCCGCAGCACGCGGCTCGCGTTCGTGGCCACGCGGTCTGCCCCATACTCCACTGCCAGAGCCTTCAGGACCCGCCGGTAGTTCTCCTTCGTCCCGAAGCGCCACGGCTTGTCGAGTAGCCATATTCCGTGGAGCCCGTGCCCAGTATGGATGACCGCCGAAGGCGACCACGGGACCCGCGACAGGTTCTTCCGGGCAACCTCGGGGCCGCCGTCGAAGTCGAGGCCGATGGCCACCGCAGCCTCGACATCCTCGTCCCTCCCTCGATCCCGCACGCGGGGCGCTAGGCCGTAGAAGAAGCCGTAGTCCGCCTGGGACTCGGGCCCCATCTCTGCTCGGAGACTGATCTTCTCGACGACCCTGAGCAGACCGGCGAACGGGAAGAAGAAGCACTTCGGAGGAATGTCGAGTCCGTCTGGGTCGGCGAATTTCCGCAGCTCGAAGCGGGCGCTCGGATCGTCGCGGACCGGCGCGAAGAGGGCCTCGAAGTAGGCCGTGGCCGTGAGCTTGGCCTCGGCGACGCTCACCGTCCACCTCCCCCCGCGCAACCTGGGCAGAGCGGCAGGCCAGCTGCACCCATCCCCCCCGGTTCACCGAGTGACCTGCCGCAAACTGCACACTGCTCCCACAGGTCAACTCGGGCGGACTCCAGAAACCGTTCGAGATCGGTTTCGAGGATGCGGCGGCATCGGGGACCTATTTGGAATGTCGCGAGGCGCCCTTGGGAAATCCACCTATCGATCGTTCGTGGGTGGACACCCAGGCGAGTCGCAACTTCCGGGATCTTCAGGAGCGGGACACGTTCACTCCCATGTTTGGGCATTCGAACCTCCGCCTTCGTGCATGTGACCCTTCACAATGCATAAGGCGAAACGTCCGTGCCAATTCCGGGTTTGTCCGGGTGCAAGCGATGCATGGACATCCCCAACCTCAGTCCTAGAAATGGCTTAGGTACGTCTTTCGCGCAGGCCTAATTCAGGTATGTCCGGGTCGGTTTGTCCGCCTCAACCTGGACAATGTCCGGACTGCGGTCACCGACAGAGCTGTGGTGGCACACTTGGATGCTGGTGCTCGTCGTCAGGACGCGCGTGATGCGCTGGTCCTTCTTGGTGCCCGGTCGCTTCTCTAGTGAAGTAACGGCACCAAGCTTATCCAGATCGGACGCAAGCCGCTTGATCGGGTTGCGGCTCCCTTCTCCCTTGCGAGCAACGAAACCATCTGACCCCATCTCATCGACCAGTTGCACCCAAGCCAGGGCGCGGGTGAATTTCTGGATTACTCGATTCCCCTGCAACGCTACGACATCGTAGCGCTCCCGCCCCTCCGGCCGCGATATGTGGAAGATGAGGTTTTGTCCATCTCCCCCGCTTGCGGTGCTCGCGCGGTGGCCTGTCCCCGGAGCGCAGGCCCCGATCCGGCGGGGGTCATCCAGGATCACGGTGGCCTCGATGCCGAGCTTCTCGGCGACGTTGAGGAACGCCTGGGCTTTCGCCTCGCGGATGTCCTGCTCGATGTCGGCGAAGATCCCGGACACTTCGAGAGACCGGCTGCCGCGGGAGTGAAGGGGTCCGTGAGGGTGCTGCTCGGGCCTGAGCTTGTTCTTCCTCGCATCTTCCTTCCGCTGCGTCGTGGGCTTGGAGCCTCCCCCAGCATTCCGTCCATGCTCCTCGGGCTGGTGGGGGCGCGGCTGCTCCTTCGGCTCCCGCTCCTCCGGGCGCTTCTCCGATGGCAGAGGGGCCAGGAGTCTCGACCCCCCCGGGAACTTCCGAGCGACATCCATCGCTATCGTTCGATCCAATAGGTTCCACAGCTTGGCCAGCAGATCCAGATCAAGATCGAGCGACGGTCCCGCACCTGACATGAACGAGTCAGGGAAGAGTTCAAGCAGGACTTCGACATCATCGAACAGAGACCACTCGTACCCCAGCTGGCTCTTGGGGAAGGTCTGGTCGATCAGCCCACGGAGCCTGTAATCATGGTCGGTTCGACGATTCGGCTTGCCCACCCCCCTCTTGATGCCGCAAATGTGATCCCGGAAGAGTTCGCGGAGGAGCCGAAGTCGGAACAGGTGTTCATTCTCCCCGAAGAATGCATCGTAGCTGTCCTCTCCCGAGCCGCTGCCGTGGACCAGGTCATGCAGTCTCTCCACAAGGTCTTGGATCCCTCGGCCGGACAGCTGCCTCAGTTCAGCGAATTCGATGCTACCTGGACAGTCCGCAAGGCTCTCCATGCAGAGGAGGCCCTTCTCGGAACTCCACCAAGGTTCATCGTCATCTAGCTCGGCTCGAATCGCACTCAGCGCTGTTCTGATCCGATCCCTGAGCGAGTCCCACTCCCCCTCCCACCGAGCCAGAAGCAAGTCGTACGTCTCAACGAAATCTGGGTGGCGCTGCAGCCGGTTGAAATGCTCGAAGAACCTGTGGATGTCCTTCTCCCTCAAGGCCCGAGCCAACTGCCCGAGTGGTGTGAATGAGAGGGCGGGGGGCGCGTGTTCACCAAAGCCTTCGCCAGGGGGCACCGCGCTAGTCAGGGTTCCCGGCGCTGCTACTGTCGATCCTGTCATTGCGTCCTCCGGGGCCGGGGCCGGCGGGCCTAGGAGGACGAGTCCAGGCCGCCGTGCCGCCGGGCCCAAGCTGCGCTCCGTCGAGCGCACTAACAGTAGCCTATCAGATGACAGGGACACGAAGCCCAGCAATCCGCGAAAATGCTGTTGACCCCCTACATCTTGGGTGGAAACTGGGGCTCAGTGAAGAGTCCGCACTACAGCGGAGAGCAGGCCGTCCAGGAAGATGAGCGAGCTGACCTTCTAATTGGGGAGTTTGGTGAAGCGGACACGAACCCCTCTTCAGTACCGTGGGCGGCGTTCACTGGACCCATGAAACTAGCCCTCTCGAACGAAGCAGTGGTCCGGATCGCAGGGCATGAACCAGTAGAAATTGGGAGAGTTCCAGGTTACTCCGTCCGAGTAGTAGGCTGCGTCCTTCTTTCTCGGATCACATACGTGCGTGACCGGATCCTGGTCCCAGGGGAGAACTCCAAAGACCGATAGCTCCAGCCGCTCCCCAGCCTCACGAAGGGCCCGTTCGTACTCACCGCGGTTACTGATGATGGCATGGTGTCGCCAGCCGATTCTGAACCCCTTGTTCTTCGTGATGTAGGTGAACTCGGTTTCGTCTTGTTCCGCGATTCGCCGGAACAGCCTCTGCGCGCCTTCAGAGTCCCTTCGCGCCTCTCCTGCGGCGTCAATATCGAGGACCAATAGGCGAACATCAAGGCTGTAGTCGCGGTCATCAACACAGTGTCCTGTGCGCTTCGCCTCAGTTGAGCCCTCCCGCTTCCGCACATTCCCCTTGGCATAGATGGCGAATTGCTTCTGTCGGAATCCCTCGTTCTGGAAGAAACTCCGAAGGGTCTGATCCACCACGGGTGTGGCGGTCAGGACGCCGTGATCTGAGTCCTTCACGAAGATCCCGAGGTCTGATGTGTTCATGGTCACGGGTCGAACTCCCTCTCCTTGCAGACGTGCATATTCTAGCCGCTCGCGTCCCGAGGATAGTGGCGCTTCCCCGGTGTCCAGTCACTCCTGGCTCTGGATCCACCCCGCCCCGAGGTGGAGGGCCAAGGGGAACAAGCCAGCGCAGTTGCGAGCGAGGACCTCAGGCGCCGGCGGTCTCTTCCGCCGCCCGCCCTGGCCGATAGAACAGCCCCAGTCCTTCTACCAGCCTCCCAAACTGGCGATCGAGAAGCCCGCTTTCGCGCCACTCGGAGAAGTCCAGGACGTTGTACTTCTTGATCTGCGTTCGGAGCGGGCCGGACCAGGCGCAGGTCTTCCACGCATCATCGAGGGCCACGGGGCAAATCACGTGGCGGCGGAGCTTCTTCTCAAGCTCTCGTGCGAGCTCCGCCTCGTGCTCAACCCAGTCGCTCTCCACCGACTGTTCAGAGAGCACCAGAAGGACGGTCGGGTTCAGCCGCATCGCACGCGGTACGATTTTGTCAAGTGGTCCTGCTGGCGCGTCGTGGACATCCCACCAGAAATTGATGCCGCGAGCTCTCAATCTCGGCTTGAGGGCGTCGAGGAACTCCGAGTCTGCGTGGGAGTAGGAGAGGAACAAGTTGGTGAACTGTAGCCCCTGCTCGAAGCGCAGCAGAGATGCACGATTCTGGATCTCAGCAAAAGCCCCCTCCGGGAGAGCTGGGTCGTAGAGTCTCGCGTGTTCGATCTCCCATTCGGCAAGTCCGCATCCTCTGAGAAAGCGCTCGTGCAGTCTCCCGCGCGATGCCTGCAGCGTGCCTGCTGTCAGGAATGACGGTCCCAGGTGTACAGCGGTCTCCAGCCCCTTCACTCGCGATAAGTCCAGCTCGCAGAACAGGGTCCGCTCAAGGAAGACGTGAGACAGATTGGCCTCCCCCAAGCTGCTCTCGCCGTAGGCGTGTGAGAAGTCGAAGCCGGCATCCGTAGGACAGTTCGATTCACCCCTGAACTCTCGGGCACATCTCACCGCAGCCTCCTGGAATCCAGTTGCCCATGCCACGGATCCGAATTGCGCACCGATCAGGTCCGCGCTCTCAAGATCGGCGCGGTGCAGCGATGCCCCGCGAAGGTCAGCTCCCCTGAGGTCAGCGCCTCTCAGGTCACTTGAGCCCAGCACGGCCCCAGCCAAGTTCGCTCCACGAAGGAACGCGAGCCGCAGGCTAACTGATTGAAGGCTCGCGAACGACAGGTCCATTCTGATGTCAGGGTGCTCGCTGGCCCACGCACTGAGTTCCCCTGGGCCTCGTTTCACCAACTCGACATGCTCGGGGTCCGCCATGACTTCCTCCTCCGCTAGCCCTCCATTCTACTGAGAAGCCCGAGGGCGTCCGGACGGAACTCCAGATCCGGAAGGCCAAGTTCGTCCTCTGGGGTCGGAGACTCGGACTCCGCTCAGCGCCGCTCTGAGCACCGATGGCTCACTGTTCTCAGCAGTTGCCTGCAGCAGGCCCATGTGTCACGGTAGCGAAAGACGGGGGGCAGGGTGATGGTCCCGTTCAGCCCTTAGCTTCCGCGAACTCCTAATGAGACCGCGAGGTTGCAGGATCGATGGATGCTCTTCTCGAAGCATTGCGGAGCTTGTCAGCGACAGGTGCCGGTGGGTTTGAGGGCTTTGTCCGTGATGTTCTCGCTCATGTCACCGGACAGAAATTCCGCCTGGTGAAGCCAGGCCCTCAGGGCGGCATCGACACGCTGAGTGAATCATCCGACAGAGATTCCGTGTCGATCGGCGTTGAGGCAAAGCGATACGGTAAACCCAAGAGACTGCCGCTCGACGAACTGAAGCGGAAGCTTACTGATGCGACCGACACCCATCCCGATCTGGATCTCTGGGTGCTGGCAGCCTCTCAAGAGATGTGTGCGGCAGATCAGAAGAAGCTGTGCAAGGTCGGGGATCGACTCGGCGTCGCAGTTCTGATCCTGGATTGGTCCAGCTCTCCCGATGCTCTCCCAGCTCTTGCTGTTCTTGCAGCTTCCGCCCGGAGAACCGTCGAGGCCCATATCGCGGTCATCCCCTCTATTGCCGCTGAATTGACCAACATCGAGAACGACGAGCGCTTCGAACTTGAACGGCAGCGCCTGATCAAGCAGCTGACTGCTCCCGACCTCGGCTACGCAACGACACGCCGGCACGTGGCGAAATGGCTACGCCTCTCCTTCCAGGATCCGAATACGGCGAGGGCCCGTCTTGACACCTTCGCGAACCTGCACGACCCGGCCGTGCATCTTGTCCCCCGCATGGCTCTGGAAGCGACCCTCTCGGAGTGGTGGTCGAAGAGCAGCGATGCGCCCATTGCCCTCCTGGGAGACGAGGGCGCAGGAAAGACATGGACCATACTGTCCTGGTGGGATCGGGCAGCCGGCGAAGAGGCCAGTGGACTACCGCTGACTCTGGTTGTCCCGGCGAGGCTGGTGAAAACCGACGATATCCTGGAGTTGATCGCCGAGGCTCTCAAGAGGCAGGCGGAGGGGCATACAAGCGAGTTCTGGCGAACGCGACTCGATCGTTGGCTGAGGAGGCCCATCCCCGCCTCTCCACAGATACTGCTCGTGCTCGACGGTCTGAATCAGAACTGGACTTATGCAGACTGGGCATCGCTCCTGGCGCGCCTCTTCGACGAGAAGATTCGAGGGAGGGTTGCGCTGGCCATGACCTGCCGACCGGACCACTGGAGAACGAAGCTGAAGTCCCTCCAGAATCTACGACCACGGAGCAAGGAACTCACCATCGGCCCCTTCGGTGATGAGGAACTGGACGAACTGCTGTCGATGCATGGACTCTCAAGAGGTGACTTTCAGCGGGAAATGCTCGATCTGCTGAGGATCCCGGTGCTCTGCCAAAGGGCTATCCAGCTCCGTGAAGAACTTGAGAGCAGTGGAGATGTCACCCCCGAGCGGCTCGTGTTCGAGGACTGGCGACAACGGCTTGCACAGCACGGGGAGCGCCTCGCGATCGATGAAGTGGAGTTCGCGGAGTACCTAACCCGCCTCGGCCGCGACTTGCACACTCAGATCACGATGGACCAGCCTGAGCAGACGCTCTGTGTGTCACGATCAGAGATCATCAAGGAACTCGGACGTGAGAGTGGACGGGACGGAGAGGATCTCGCCACAACGATCAGTGAAATTGTGGATGGTCGCTGGATGGAGCAGGCGGACCATCCACACCATTTCAGACTTCGCCCACAAAGGGCTCCGTTCGTCCTCGGGCTGGCGCTTGTTGATCACCTATGCTCGTACGGTCAGACTGAAGGACTGGTCGAGCAACTGGCAGCATTCCTCGACCCACTGCGAGGCCGGGATTTTGGTGTAGACATCCTGCGTGCCGCTTCGACGGCGGCTCTTCTGCAGCGAAGATGCCCCAGTTCTGTCCGCCGGGTACTCATCGAAGCCTGGCTCTCTTCCCAGAACTTCAGGCGGACAGACTTCGGCAGTTTCTGGAGGTTGATCGGTGCCGACCCCAGCCTGTGCCTCAGAATCGCTGAGGCTGCATGGCTCAACTACCGAGGAGGAATCCACGCGGACGAGGTTCTCATAAAGGGCCTCTCCAATGCGGCAAGATGGCCCCAGGTCGCCAGCCTCCTGCAGCGATGGGCGGAGAAGTGGCTCGGCTCCTACTGGAACGACCCACGAGAAGGCAATGTCTCCGGCTACGACCCAGCATCATCTGGCGCGGAGAACCGAAGGGAGATGTCCATCGAGCGCCGCAAGGTATGGGATCAGGAGCTCGCGAAGCGGTGGACAGGACCAGCTGTCTCCGTAGAGTGCATCCAAAACGGCGGATCAGCTGGGTGGCTCGTCCATCGAGCAATTGGGGTCCTATCGTTTCTTCCTCGCGAACGGCACGTCCCGGCACTGACCGCGTGGGCAATAACCCGGGCGATAATGGGAGATCCCAGGCACCATCAGGAGGTTGCGTGGTTGCTCAGATGGAACCCCTACGATCCCCAGGCGACCGAGGATGCAGTGCTAGAGGCTGCGGAAGCGCTGCTCGCGCTGAACCATGGACTCGCAGCCTGGGCTGCACGGTTCATCCTGGAGGCTCTGGCATCCCCACGAGCAATGGAGCATGTCGCGAAACTGCCTGAGAGATCAAGGCCGGTTAGCTTTGCTCCCGACCACCTCCTGGTCAACCACGAGACTGGTGAGATTGACTGGGACTCGGATGCTGCCCAAGAAGCTGAGCGTTGCGGCGATGACATCCTCTTCGCTCTGCGGGGTCTCTCTCGCCACGCTATAGATCCGGGGAAGTCCCTTGCCGGCGCAAAAATCCTAACTTTGCGCGGCCTGGCTTCGAGGACAGCCTCGCCACCGGTGCACGACCACCTGGGCACCACACCGGCCGATCTGAGTCTGAAGGAAGCTCGTGGCGCGCTCGCTCGGTGGGCCCCAGACGAATACTGCAACCTGCTTCGCTCGAGATTCGACATGGCCTCGTCACTCTCACCGGATTGCGTCGTGCGAATCATCGGCGAGATCCCTGAGCACATCCTGCTCCTTTCCAGTGACCGAATCCATGAGCTCAAGGCCGCGTTCCAGGGGGCACGTTCAGATCTCGAGACCAGAGTTCCGGGTATGGTGAGGCCTTGGCGCCGCAATCTCCTCCTAGCGCAGCTGGCTGGTCTGGAATCTCGCGCACAGATTAATCTGATTCGCCAGACTGGCTCTGAGGATCTCATCGCCGAGCCGCTTGATGCCGTGCTCTGTCAGCCCTGTGCAGCCGACTTCTCGGTGCTGTCCGAACTCCTCCGAAAAGACCAGCCCAAGGAGCGGCTCCTCGCCTGGCTCTCGTATCTCTGCTTGACCTCACTGGCAGAGATGCCCTCCGGATTTGGGCCCGTTTTTGAGCTTGTTGGGCACGGCGACAGCTCAGTCCGTTCGCAGGCGTTGAAGGTTGCCCTTCGTTCCGCCGACTCTGAGCTTCTGGCTGCCATTGCAGCTGGGCAATGGCCCCACGGCAGCAAGCCGTCCAGGGCGGAGGATCTACTTGGCTCCGTCACTCTCTGCAGTGCCGTTGAGCGTGGTGTTGTGAGCAGCAGGAGTGTCCGAGAGAGAATGATGCCGGAGGCCCTAGGCTTGCTGGCAGCTCTACCAGGAGCTTCTGATGAAGATCTGAATGCATACTCAAGATTCGTTGCCGGAGAAGTATCGGAAGTTCTCCACACGAGAACGAGCCATGTCGGGATGGACCTCAACCTTGACAGCGACAAGCCTCTTCGAGCCCTGGTCCAGAACCGCGGTGATGAGGTCGTCAGCTGGTTCGAACCAGTTCTCAGGAACGAGCCAAACTCTCTGCGGCACTTTGGATTCCTGGATGACTTTCCCGTCGTGGGCCTCTGCCGCGCACTTCTTCTCGAGCGCCCAGAAGAAGGCGCTCAGATCTGGTCCGCCCTGAAGAAGGCATACGACTCCGGTTCAACTCGAAGAGACGACTTCGAATTCCTCCCGATCATTGCTGCCGACTGTCCATCAGTTCTGATTCTGAGGCGAGAGCTCCTTGAGGAGGCCAACACCGACCGCAGCCTTCATCTAATCGCGCTCTACTCGACCGGCTGGAGGCGCGAGGCATGGCTACTGAGCGAGATCAGAAGAGATCTCTCTACTCCAGCGCCTGCAGCCTGCATTGCTCGAGCGCTGACACTCGCCGGGTCACTCGATTCATCGCCCGAGGCGGAAGCTCTTTGGGCCGAGGGATTGTCGGGTCTGCATTTGGCGGGTTTCCTTGCAGAGACCCTCATCGAGGCGGCGTTCCGATACAGGCGGAACAAGTCGGCGCACCACTGGTTCAGGTGCTTCATGAATGAGATCCGTCCGGAGCGAGCCCTCGCATATTTCACACTGTTCACCGAATGTGCGGATGCTCGAGCGCGAATATGGGCAGAAAAGGCCGTGCGGAAGGATGCCGAGTCATTCGTCGGCTCAAGTCTGCTCCACTGGCAACTGTGCTGGCCCAGCTTGCGTGATCAGATCCAGTCGAAGGATCGGCAGCGCAAGGGGACTCTCTTCGGCAAGAGCACTCTGGGCCAGACTCAGGATCCGTGGCTCTAGGCCGGGAGACCTAGCTGGAGGTTCGGGGGTTACACGCTCAGGCTCTTCAGTGGGGCGCCATCGGTGCCCGCATACGCCTTGACTCTCTTCGGCACTTCTGCGGGCCATACAGCCCCATGTCGCTAATCCTCCTACTTCGCCTTGCCCCTCCGGATCGTCACCGTGACGAGGTCGAGCTTCCCCTTCTCGGTGTCGAGCACCGGGAAGATCATCAGCCTCCGAAACTCTCCTTCTGGCGTCGGAAGCTCATCCCACACAGCCGAAAAGAGAATCTGCGTCCCATCCGGGCTCACGGCTCGGGCGGTGAGCTTCACGTCAGAGAGTGCCGGCACCGCGGAGTACTCCTCCATCTCCGCCTTCGCCTTCCGCGAGAGAGCCCTCACGTTCTTCGCGCGCACGAGCTCCTCGAGGTCCGCATAGACCTTCGCGAGTTCGGCCTCGGCGATCGCCTTCTCAGTGGCGAAGTCTCCGGATCCGGCAGGAGGCCAGGTCTCGAGCTCGGTGAACTCCTCCATCTCGCCGATCAGGACAAGGTGGAACTCCTTCTTCTCGTGGCCACCGCAGGCGACGAGGAGGAGGGTCAGGCAGGCGATCGTCGTTCTTGGCATGATGTGCTCCCCGTTCGCGAGCCGGCCGCAGAGTCGGTCTTGATGCAGTCTCATTCTCGGCGATCAGTCGGTGTCGCGCAACCCGAGGCTTCTCGCCGGCGAGGGCCCGCTCGGCGGATCCGTCAGGCTTCGCGGCGGGCCTGGATCTGGTGGGCTTTCCACACGGCCTTGCCACCGACGCAGGTCCAGAGACGGAAGAGCGCGCGGCGGACCAGCCTAGGGGCCATGTAGAAGCTCTCACCTCCTCGGGTGAAGAGCGGTTTTTCGGAACCCGAATTGCCTCGAAAGGGAGATCTCCCGGCAGGCAAATCGGCCGAGCTCGCAATTGATCCACGCGATGGTCTGATCTTGATCCTGCATGCTGCTTGAGAAGCAGTCCGCTGACCCACCCGCATCGGCTGCGCTGGCGACGAGATGAACGATCACCCCGAGAATGTTCGCGCGGTCGCCTCTCGATCTGGGGATCGACGGCCGCGGTGGGCGTCTCATCACCAGCCTCCGCGCACGAGGCCAGAGGATCAGCCTGCGGGGCGCTCTCTGCCCTTACCACACTCCCTTCGGTCCGCTACCATGAGCCCTGACACGAGGAGAGAGCATGCCAAACCGCAATCATGCCGAGAGAGTGAGGCAGGGTGATGCCTCGAACGAGTAGTGGCAGGAGAACGCCAAATGACAGCCCCCGAGCCCCAGACTGACAGCTGGATCTACATCGTCCCGATTCAGAACCTTCAGATCTCCCCTGACCTTGGCGTCAAGGTGAAGGTGGGCCGTGTCATGCTCCTGACCAAGAGCAGTCTGAGCCGGCTAAGGAGGCGCCTCGACATCCCTTTGCCCATCTCCTCGTACTGGCTGTCAGACATGGACCCGCTCGACCAGAGTAGCGAGAATTCCAAATACGCTGCGCACGGTGTTGTCAGGGAGACGGGCACGTCGGAGGAGGTGTCGACCTATGCATGGAAAGAGGTCCAAGACGCGGTTCGGATCTTGGCCACATCCTTCTATCCCTGGATGCGTCGCGGCTTCTTCTGTCCCTTTGGAGTCGGGCTGCAAGGTGCCTCTGGCAGGAGGCTGGAGATGCTGATCGGAACTGGGACCGGCCAGTCGCAGGGACACTGGGGGGCGCTGGGAGGAGTCATCCCGGCACAGCTGACCCGGGAGTGGTGGAGGTGCTGTAAGCAGAAGTGGAATGGCTTTCGCGATCTTCTGCAGATCTTCGATGGCAGCAGGGGGACGGAGTGCACGCTCGTCCGAGCCCTTCGCTCAGCCGCCATCTTCGCAGGCCGCTCCTGGCTGGCTACCGGTAATCGCGCAGATTGCCTGCTATTTGGATGGATCGCCCTCGAGATCATGCTTCTGGACAGCCAGGACAAGACAGAAACGGTCTTGGTCAGGAGGCTTGAGAACCTGTTCAACTGCGAGAGCATCTCGTCGTTTGCCCGAGGACGAGATCAGGAGAGCAAGCGTCAGTCGATTCAGGAGAACGTCAAGAGGCTCTTCAAGCTTCGCTGTGCCCTAGTTCATCGGGGTGACGCATCCGGGGTCACATAGCGCGGCATAGCCGCAGCCAAACCCCGCTTCCCGTCACGCTT
>SWCD01005890.1_pt1 | contig 15020 bp, 20 predicted proteins | sample 4693011 | NCBI WGS metagenome assembly SWCD01 (sample SAMN10267278, study PRJNA491770) | bioreactor metagenome | isolation source: DHS bioreactor inoculated with marine | place: Japan: Omine Ridge, Nankai Trough | reverse complement strand
TCTTGTCAGTAACGAACAGCCTGTTCCGCTTTGCTTCTGTATAGACGCCGTATCGGAGAGCGTCGACCGCATGATCGTTCTCCTTAACCGGCTTCCCGTTCGAGCTCCACCTGTACGACGCGAGCTCCCGACGGAGATTCTCGCAATCTTCGTGAATGTACAACGTCGGACGGATCGAACCATCCGATCGAAGAACCGGCTTTAGCAGTGTCGCGAGGAGATCGATCCCAGGGTTAACGGAGTTGTCCGCGCGCCTGATATCAAGTTTCCGTTGCCTACATAAGACGATGTTAGAAGGTTCGCTCGGATCTGCCCAGCCATGCGAGACGCCGCGCTTGGTCTGTGCGTTCGAGAATCGGTTCGTCCAGCTATCCACCTGGAGAGCGTCCGGCGGAGGAGCGAGCGGGAGCTCCCGTTCGTAATCCTCCCGAGTCGCGTAAAGGTATCCGTCGAGAGAGAGCCCGATCTCGATCTGTGAACCTGGGTTACTGTGACCCCAATCGATCCCGGAGAACCTCCGGTAGATCGTGCTCGGAAGTCTTTTAACGATATGCGTCTCGTCGTCGAGGAACTCCTCGAAGATCTTCCCCTCGAACGCGTCGAAGCTTGCCTCGTAGTTTCTGAGGAATAGAGCTCGGGAGAGAGTCGCTCGAGCCTCCTCGACCTCCGCGACGAGGTGAGGGAGAGAGGTATTATCGACCGTCCGGAAGTGAACATTCGCGAAGCCCTCTCGGTCTACAGCCCAGAGGTCGGAATAGATCCAGTTCTTGCCTAGAGGAGTCGTCGTAAATAGAGCCCACCCGAGCCGATCGGAGAGAGCCGGACGGAGGTTATCGTTCCACGCGCTCTCCTTAATTCGAGCCGCCTCGTCTGCCCACAGTCCGTTAAGTCCCGAGCCAACAAGTCGGAGGGGATTGTCCGCGGACTTGAACTCGATCAAGATCCCGCCTCGAAGCCATAACGCGTTTTTAGATGCCACGTAGGACAGAATCATCGGGGAGTCTCTCCCTCCGAGTATCTCGAAGATCTCGCGTTTCTGGTAGATCCCGAGAGCGTAGGTCGGAGCTATGCACCAATACCAGAGGAGAGGCTTCGACTCCTCCGAGAGAGTCGCGGGAGGAGTCCACTTCTCCCCGCGTGCTCGAGCTCGGTTGAAGTCCCGGACGATCCGTTTAAGGAACTCCCGCCCTCCGCCGTAAGTCTTGCCGCTCCGTCTCCCCGCGACCGTCGTAACGAATCGGTTCGAGATCATAGCCGTTGCTAGCTGCTTCTGCGCCTCGTGCGGCTGATACTCCGAGAGATACCTATCCCCGAACGCCCGTTCCGTCGGGAACTCGTCCCCCGTGACCGACACAAGACGACCGAACAGAGGCGAGCTCCGGGCCAGCGCCCCCTCAGTGTAGTTTTTCGAGCTTGCCTTCGACACTCAAGACCTCGAGGAGAGAGTCGACCGCTAGCGCCTTGCCTTCCTGCTCCGCGGCGGTCTCGAATAGCTTCGCGGTCGCCTGTATGAACTTCGGGAGGTGACGAGCTTCGATCGTCTGAGGAGCGATACCCTCCTCCTCGTTCCCGTCCATAGCCTCGAGCGTCCGAGCGATTATCCTCATAGACCGGATCGCGCTCGAGGTAGAGATCTCCGCGTAATTGAGGAGGCGAGCTCGATACGCGTTAAGCTTGCCAAGGTGATCAATTTCCGCGTGAGAGACCGCCTTCGCATCATTGAACCGATCGAAGCTTCGGACTCGGACCGTCCAGTCGTTAAGGGAGCTCCATTTTTGAAAGTATCCGGGGACGCGAGATCGCTTCGACGGCCTCTCCCCGTCTTTCGTCTCCCGGTAGTCATACCAAGCCGCGAGGAGAGTCCGATCCATCGGAGGGAGATCCCGGTAATACCGGAAGCCGCTCCACGCGCTATCAGTCTCCCCGTCCATGCGTTCCCAAGGTTGATAGGTCGTCTCGGTCATGTTTTCCACTAGAGTTCCTCTCCGTCGATCTGCGCCGATTGTAGGCTATCCGGGAGGAGGAGTCGATTCCCGTCCGACTCGTTTCCCCAAGTCGACCAGCCGGGACGTGGATCCCGCGCGAATAGCTCGAGCTTTTCGACGTCCGGGAACCGCTCCTCGATCATCGTATAGAGCTCCCCTGGCTTCTTGGAGTGTATCCGCCTCCCTCGTTCGTCCTTCGGGTGAGGGATCGTCCCGTTACCGAGTAGCGTCGAATTCTTACCGGGGATCTTGGGGAGTCTAGGCCACTTACCCTTGACCGCGAAAAGGCATAACTCGTGCTGTCCGTGGAAGTAGTAGCCGAGCCCGGGCCTATCCTTAGCCCAAACCAGATTAGTAATGTAGCGATACCCGAGAGCGTCGACGACCTCGAGCCCGTCTCGGAGGAAATTGTTCGTAACCCAAAGGAACATCGCGCTCCTCTCGGGATCTACACGCCGAAGAGGTTCGCAATCGTTAACGAGGAGGTCGATAATCGCGGGAGTCTTCATAACCCCATAGTGTCGATCTGCGCCTCTCTTTATCTTCCCTCCGCCTCTCTCGAACCAAGGCGGATCAGCCGCTATGACCTGGAATCCGTTCGTCGTTTCGTTCATCGTGTCTCCTCACGTTGTTATATATAAACTTTGCCCAGACGTTGACCGTCCGAGCTCCTCTCGATACCTTCCTCTCGAGTTTTCCGATACCTTCGACCTTGACCCTCGAGCGATCGGTTAGAGAGCGCCTTCCCTTAAAACGGAGGGCGTTTTCGTTTCTTGCTAATAGAGCTCGAGATACCATATCGACCAGAACAGCCACGCCGCGACCGCGAGGAGCTGGACGAGCGAGACCGAAAGATCCCGAAGTCGCTCCCGGCGTTGCCGTCGGACGTGAGCTAGATAAGCTCGAGCCCTCTCCTCCCCTAGTCGTCGCTTTTCAGTCATAAGGCCGCGGAGGTTAGCCCCCGAGCTCGGTCGCGTCAAACCCTCCGCCGATCGACGTAGTGCTCTCCGCCCCCTTGGTCTGTCAGGTAGGCGATCGCCTCCCCGAGCTGCCCCAAGGGATAGATCTCGAGCTTCAGCACGTACAAAGCCGAGTCCGCCCAATGTTTGCAGCTTGCGCAATACTTGAACCGATCGAATCCATATTCCCAACGCCCCGAGAGGACGTGATAGATCTCGTCCGGCTTGATCATGAGATCACACTCATAGCACCGATGACGCTTTCGAGCCCGGAAGACAAACCAGCTCGAGAACGCCGGACCGTCTCCTTCTCCGTACTCCGTCACCGTCCGCACTTGTTGTGGTGTTTGAACGGATAACCCCAGACGAACGAGTCGACGACCTTAGCGCTCATCACTTTTTGACAATGGCAACAGCGGTGCTTCCCTTTGCTATCTACCCACGATCTAGGCGTGAGCTCCTCGCGTTCTTGCACACGATCCGGACTTGTTCGAGCGTCCTCGTCGAGCTCCGCCGCCGTTGTAATATACTTGTCCGATTTATCCGCAATCATTATTACACTTCCTATTTTCTGTTTCCAAGATGCCACTTGCCGCACGATTCGCAGAGGTACGCGACGAGACCAACGCCATGATATTTCGATCTGATCTTAGAGATCGACCTCTCCGCCTTCACGCGTGTCTTGTGAGCTCGCTTTCCCCTGCACTCGAGAAGGAGAGACTCGCCTCTCGGACGAGGTGACGCCCCGCCCTTTAGCGCCTTGAGCTCGTCCCATAGCTTCTGATCTTTCTCGTTCATTGGCACGGGATATTTCCGAACCCGGAGACGCATCGCAGGGGAGAGGCGCAAGTCTCCTCCTCCTCCGGAGGCCGGTAAACGGTCGCGCCCTCGACGAAGACGACGACTCTATATCCCGTCGAGTTGCATAGCGTCTCGAGATAGGCTTCGGGCTCCTCGGTCTCCGGAGGGAGCTCGTCGCCGCATCCGATCACCTGGGTTATCAAAAAGGCCGCGATCACTAGAGTTATTATCCGCATCGTTCTCTCCCGTAGTTGTAGGCCGCATCGAGCGCCTTTTGTTCCGTAGTGTACTCGAGCTCCGACATCTGATCGAAGCCGCGCCCGTGAACGTGACCAGCGACAACGCGCCAATGATACCGCCCCTGCTTGTAATCGGAGGAGATCCCGATCCCTTGGTCTCCCCAGACCTTGCGGACGTCCGAGAGCTCCGCGCTCTCCCCCACTCTGAGGTATTGCTTCGGACGTCTCCGCTTGTCCGCGACCCTCTCCGCGAACTCCTCGTCCGCTCGGTCACTCTCGGGATTAGCGTCCCGCCGCTCGTGACCGCTTACCCCGTCCGTCCTGTAGTCATCCGGGAGCTCCTCCGGTCCGAGGCCGATCGTCCCGACCGAGAGCCCCTCCGGTCCGAGCGCGATCCAAGCCCTATCCGAGTATCGCTCCTCGGTCTCTCCCGTCTCCCGTTCATACTCGCATCGTAACCGCTCCTCCTCGGTCGCGAGCTCCTCGAGTACGTCAAGATCGAGCTCCGCCTCCGCCTCTAGGTGTTCCTCGAACTTCTGATCGTAGTGCTCCCGAACGATATCCCCCATCTCCTCGCCAATGCGTCGGAGATTCTCTCTCTTCTGACATCCGGGACAGACGTCCCCGCCCGCCCCCTCGTCCATCATGAGCCACCCCGCGATCTGCCCAGCTCGGAGCGCGCTCGAGTGATTCGAGAAGAGGAGCGTCCCGCATATTGTTTTCGAGTAAACGTCAGTAGCTAGAGATCCGCCTTCATGCCCGAGCTCGGTCTCGCAACCCTCGGAGCTGCACGCCACGTAAATCAATTCTTTATACATCTTCTAACCTTGTTCCAGTGTTCTAGCTTCCTCGAGGAGCGCCGCGTCGACGGCTCCCCGCCGGTAAGCTATGAGCTCGAGCCGATCGAATAGGTACTCCCCTCCGAACTCCTCGAACGATCGGATCAGAGCTCGAGCTCCGGTCCGGAAGTAATCGCGCTGGACTTCGATCTCAACGTCGAGTCCGCCTTCGTATCTTTCCACGGCTCGAAGACAAGCCGATCGAGCGACATAGATCCCGCCTCCGGTTCTAACCTCGAGGAGACCGAGCTCCGAGAAGCTCCCTCCGAGGTATCGACCGCAGAACCTTATGTGATCGCTCTCGGAGTAGACCGGGAGTCCGCGCTTTGTTGATACCGCCCCCGACTTAGCTCTAAGAGGCTCGAACAGGACGGAGAGGAGCTCCTCGAGCCGAGGCCCTAGTCCGTTCATTCGCATTTAAGAGCCCTCTCTCGTCGAGCTCGTTCGCGCTGTAGCGATCTCTCGTCTTCCTCAGTCCACGGGAACAAGTCGGAGACTAGCTCCTTAATCTTTCGCCTGGACTCCTCCCGAGCTCCGATCGCTATTCCCAGGACAACGATCATCCGGTCCGCGAGCTCGTCCGACATTGGTCTTCGGTTCGTCTCGAGGAGAGTTACATACGGCTGAGATAGTCCGACGAGCTCCGCGAGGTCGTATTGTCGAAGTCCAGCTCGACGCCGAAGTTCCCCGAGCTCGGTCCGGACGTCCGCGCGCGTGAGGCCGGGGACACTGCTATCGCTCTGCAATTGTGCTGCCTTGTTCATTCTTCCTCTCCCTCGAGGTGAACAATCCACTCGGGATTTATCCACTCGATAACGGAGACCAAGTCTCCGAACGTCAGGACGTCCGGAGAGAGCTCGGTCTCGTGCTTTGCTGTAAATACCATCCCGCCGGGGACGTAGCTAAATCGGTCCCCGCTGGACAGTTCTCCCGCCGTCATTCCGAGCCCCTCGAGACTTCCTCGACGAACTCGATCGGACGGCACGCGGGACAAGCTCCCTCGATAACCCTCGAGCACGTAGGACACTCGGTCGAATCCTCTCGACGCTTGAAATAACAGGCTCCGCAGATATCCGCCTCGAGGTCGATCGGCTTTAGGCATACCCGACACTCGGACGGCTCCTTAATCGTGACGACCTCCGAGGCTCCGTTCGAGACCGCCTCCGAGAGCTCGGTCCCCTCGAGAGCTCGAAGCTTCCTCCGCGCCTTGTGGAAGCTTGTCCGGTACTGCGAAGCGTCCGACTTGAGCTCGTCGCGTTGCTGAACGAGAGCGTCGGTCGCTGCGAGTATCTCGAGCCAGGTATCGCCCGGAGCTCCGAGACGCTCCGCGAGAGCTCGACGGATTACCTTTAGTTCGTGTTCGCTCATTGCTTCGGTCCGGTGTGGATTGCACCAAGTAAAGCCGCGAGCGGACGATTCGCAGCCGTACTGAACTCGGGGAGCTCCCCCGCAAGTCCAAGGATCCGGAATTGCCAGTCCGAGAACATCGTCGTTTTGTGCTGTGCTTGGATTACGTCGAGACGAGCTCGGTCGAGAGACTCGGAGACGAGGTCGACTCGGTCTCGGTCGACATCGGATCGATCTTCGGAGTGCTTGAGGAGCGACGAGAGCGCCTCGACGAGCTCGAAGTCCGTCGGCTCCCCGTCGATAGTGTAGTCTCGTAGCGTGAGCTCTCGGAGGAGCTGTGTTCGTGCTGGGTTATCTTGCTCTCGGAGCTCCCGAAGCTCGTCGGATAGTCGTTGTTTGTGGAGCTCTAAAAGCGCGATTTTTGAATCTTGCGCAATCAATTCTCGGTTAGTTTTCGCGACGTTAGTTAACGCCTTGGTGATTCTTCGTAGCATGTTGACCCTCGTTTGAGTTGGCCTAAAGAGTTACAGCTCGGCCTCGTCCGCGTCAATTTGTTTTTGTTTTCTTTTTGTTATTTGCCCAAGACCACAACGAACGCCCCCCAAGGTTGGGAGATCGAAAGTCGGAGCGGACTCAAGGGAATCGGGCCGAAGCTCTCGGTCGCGCCAGCAGACGAAGCGGGACGACCGGAGGGAGGAAAGGTCCGAGACCCGGAGGGAGGGACGAGCTTTAGCTCTCCCCCCTTTAGGGGGGAGGGATCGACTGCCCTAATTTTCCCCTATGCAATCAATAGCTTAGACCGCTTTTCAGAAAATAGGATCGCGCTTCCCTATCTCCTTGTAATTCACTTCCCGTATCGGTAGGCTAACGCCTACCTATACGCCTCGATTTAAAACACCATAAGAATTATTACGGAAGTCGAAAAGGCATATAGGGAACCGATGGGATCGTCTCCGTTTTGGAGGGATCTTGTAATAAACCGAGAGGAGACTCAAGCATGTTAAATTACACTGAAAGCGAATCACACGTCGAAGCGTCCCGAGACCGAGCTATCGAAAGACGATCGATCCGCTGGACTCGTCCCGCCTTCTTTAACCAAAGGCAAAAGGAGAGCATTATTGAGCGACTCCACTATACCGCGATGCAATTCGCGAACGGCTTTAAGATGTATTTCAGGAAGAGATCGACGGTCCGCTGATTCACCTGGACTCGATCACGCCGGACGCAAAAAAGCCGCCTCCTCTTAATCGAGGGAGCGGCTCTCTTAGTTCTTGCGCGCGACCGAGCTCCCCCTATCTCCTCCCGACAAAGGGAGCGACATTACTCGAGGGATCTATAAGCTCGAGCTCGAACTCCCGATCGTCATAGTGCCAAGGGAGACGCGCCTCCCCAGCTCCGATCTCGACGAGATATCCGTTTGTCTTGTCTTTCATGTGCGTTGCTAGCGTGTCCGTGAGCGTCCCGTAATCGTCCCCGAACTCCGTAATCTCCGTCAGCACGTAACCGTGAGATCGGGCGTCGAGAGCTCGGAGTCCGAGAGCTTGCCCGTCCGTATAGCGGAGATAGCCTCGAGTCGAATACTCCGAGAGGAGAACGCGTATACGCCGCGCTCCCGGTAAGTCGGTCTCCCCCGCGAGAACCTCCGAGAGCTCCTTCGGAGCGTAAAGCTCTCCGAGGTGAGCTCGAGAGTTAATCTCGTGCATGATCCGATCCCTCTGCCTCCTCCGCTCGACGTTCCAGCTCTCGAGCTGTGATTCTCCCGCCGCGACGTCTTGCCCGTTCGTCTCGACGAAGACCCCGTCCGAGAGCTCGACGCGTTTCGGACCGGGAGCGATCCCCGCCCGCACGTCAAAGAAGACCTGACGCTCGTCCGAGTCCTCGGAGACGCGAGAGACGAACACAGCGGACGAATAGTAACCTCGGAGCGCCGAAGCTCCCCGGAGAGCGTTAAAGGGATCTTCGAGCATCTCTCGACGGTTCGTCTTGTTCGCATGGTGCAAAAGTATGATCCCCGCCTCCGGATTAACAAGGTCTCGGAGCTCGTCGAGGAGGCGGAGAAATACGAACATCTCCGCGTTACTGTTTTCGTTGCCGTCGTACATGTTTTGAAGGGGATCGAAGACGAGCACGTCCGGAGGAGCTCCCGGATCGGGGAACCCTCTCCGCGCGAAGTTGAGATAATGAGGGAACGAATCCCGGTTAAAGGGAGCGACGCATTTATCCGAGAAGATGAAGTTCCGCCCGAGTCGGTCGAGCTCGATCGGAGAGAATCCCTCCGACTGCCGGAAGTTGTGGACTCGGGATCGCATCATATCTAGCGACATCTCGAACTGGATCACGAGAACGCGGAGAGGCCGCAGCGGACGGAATCCGAACCACGGTTCCCCGAGCGCCATTTTAACCGCGAGGTCGAGGAGCATAAGGGATTTTTGAGACTTCGGAGGCCCCGCGACGACGGAGAGAGTCCCCTTCGGGATCAGGCTCTCGAGGAGGTGAGGTTCGTAAGCGCTTCGGTCCGTCCAGCTATCCGCGAACGAGACGACCTTAACTCCGGAGAAGGGATCGTCCGTAACGGCTCCCGCCGCCGCGGAGAGCGTCTTAATCTGCCCAGCGTTACCAAAGTCCGGAACACGTCCGGACGCCTCCGCTTGCCGCTGTATCGAGCCCATGATCGAGGAGACAAATCCGAGCGCGTTAGTATAGGGATCTCTCGTCTTAAAGTAAGGCTCCGTCGGATCCATAAACAACGGAGGATCATGAGCTCGCAAGTCGAAGGAGACGATCTCCCCGACGACCTCTCCGACCTTCTTCCCCTGCGACAAGCAAGCCGCGACCATAGACTTTAGAGTATCATTACGCCCCCTCGGTCCGACTTGCCCGCCGGGAGTCGTTAGGCCCTCTCTCCCGCTTGCGTATAGGTAAGTCTCCGGGGAGTCTCCCGCGAGAATATGCTCCGCGGTCTCGTGGAAAGTAGACCAGTCGTACTCGTATCCGTTGATCTCCTCGATCTTGACGACGTGACCGCCCGCCCTTTTCCAATTAACAAGGCCGGGGAGACGGAGGAGACAAGCAAAATTCCGAGTGATGTTAGGATCAAGACCGAAGCCGAACTCTCTCGATCGTTTCTGTAGCATAGCCTCGAAGAAGGAGGAGCTCGTCTTCCCTTCCATCCAGTCCCCGGAGGAAAAGTCTCGAGGTTCGCTCGCCTTCCAATAGAGGTGAAAACCTCCGCCGGAGTGAATGACGATCGACGGTTTGATCGGGAGCGCCTGAATCCAATTTCGAGCCGCCTCGAAGGTTGCCGCGATCGCTCCCGTTTGTTTGTGACCTCCCGCCTCCGCGACGTCGACCTCTGCCCACATGCCCGGAGATTCGGAGACGAACGACTCGTCCCCGCGATCACCTGGACTCGGTTGTCTCCCGACGGGAGCGACTCGGATATAACAGTTATCCCCGTTCGCGTTCCGCCGGACCGCCTCGTCGATCGCAAGGTCGAATCCTCCCTCGATCGCGTAGCAGGTTGTAGAGACTCGAGCGTCCCGGATGTAGGTTAGCTGGATAAAGCCGGTCTCGACGTGCTCGAACCACGTATCGAGAAATTGTCTAGCTATTGCGCGCGCTTGCGTGTTTTCCATTGATTCCCTTTAGTTCGTTTTTGACCCTCGACTATCTCTCGAACGTAACGACTCGAACAGATCCGAGCAAGATAAAATATAATCAGAAACAATGTTGACGGGAGGTTACACTTCCGTTATTTATAACGTCCCCTCAAGGGACCAAGGGAAGAACTATCTCCGAGGATCGGAACAATGAAAAAGCAAACACTAACCCGCTGCCCTAACACCGTCGACCTCGAGCTCGGTCATACCGACTCGGAGAACAACGACGAGAACCAGCGCTCCCTTTTCTCCCTTCTTGGCTTCGGACTTCCGAGGCTCCTCTCGAACGAGGAACTCGGAGGAGAGCCGACCGGACAAGGATCTCTCCCGACTCTCGTCGAGGAGCTCGTCGAGCTCGCCAAGAAGCCAGAGCATAGGGAAGATGATCCCCGCCGAATCGTCCTCGTCGGATGTGTAGCAGGTAAGAACAATCCCGGAATGAAAACCCAAACAGGACGAGCCGGGACTGTCTTCATGGACCGAGCTACGATCGAAGCTAAGGAGCTTTACAGCTCGACACTATGGACCAAGCGTCGACGCTACGCGGAGAGCTCAGGGGACACTTGGGGGATCATGAGCGCATTTCACGGCATCATTAAGAACGATGCGCAGATCGAGACCTACGACTTCTCGATCAAGGACCGGAAGGAGATTAACGAGCTCCGAGGGGAGGAGCTATTCGCTCGGAAGCTTATCGGAGGAATCGCGATTGTCTCCGGTTCTAAGAATTGGGATATCGACGGGAAGATCATTCTCGAGATTCACGCCGGAGCGCCTTACGTGAAAATGGTTCGAGACGCTATCCGCCTGAACGGGCTCGAGGATCAAGTCCAGGTCGAGACGCCGGTTAAGGGATTGCAGATCGGGGAGCTCCTCCGGTGGTACAACGAACAAGACGAGCAAGGTCTCGAGCTACAGGCTCGAGCTTAATTTAACGCCAGACATAAGAGGTCATACAGTGAATTTAGATCAGTTGTCAGAAGAATATCGAGCCGCAAAAGATGCGGAGAGTCTCGCCCGAGAGCGGCGTTACGAAGTGGAAAGAAAGATCTCCGAGCTCGTCGGGACAAAAGACGAGGGACAGATAACCTCGAAGACGGAGCGATTCAAAGTCACCGCAAAGCATAAGATTAACCGGACGATCGACGCGAAGAAATGGGAGGAGATTAAGGACGGGCTCGATCCCGCGATCGCCTTGCATCTTATCAAATACAAGCCGTCGCTTGACCTCAAAGGATACCGCTGGATCCGCGACAACGATCCCGCCGCCTTTGCTATCGTGTCCAAAGCAATCACGAGCAAGCCCGCAAAAGTCGGGATCTCCGTCGAGGAGCTCGGATAATGGCGTTCGTTCTTACACCAGTCCGAGACCTCGCGAGAGCTCGAGGTATCAAGGTTCTTGTTCACGGTCCGCCCGGAGTCGGGAAGACCGTCCTCTGTACTACAGCGGGACCGCAGGACCGAATAGCTATGATCTCCGCGGAGGGCGGTCTCCTCTCGATCCGAAACTCGAACTTGATCGGCTCCGAGATCCGGACGTTCGCGGAGTTCGAGGAGAGTTATCGTTTCTTCGCATACGATACCGGAGCTCTCGAATGGTTTCACACGATCTGTCTCGACTCGATCTCCGAGATTGCGGAGATCTGCCTCGTCTCGGAGCTCGCCTCCGCGAAAGATCCGCGGCAGGCATACGGGGAGCTCGCCGTTAAGATGAAGACAATGATCCGAGCGTTTAAAGACCTCCCCTATAACGTGATCTTTACAGCCATGCAGGAGAAAGCCGAGACCGACGTCGGGACGAAATTCTTCCCGGCACTACCTGGACAACAATTAGCGGGAAAAGTGAATTGGATCTCGCACCAATTCGACGAGGTATTCTCTTACAGAATACTACCCGACGAGGCCGGAGGGACGAACGCTCGCCGCCTCCTTCAAACACAACCCGACGCCGCCTTCGACGCAAAGGACCGAAGCGGCTCCCTCGAGTTTTGGGAAGAGCCCAATCTCGCGAACATCTTTAAGAAGATTCTCGAAGGTTAACTCCCTTCGGTCATAGGTTCCGGTGGGATACTCTCCTCGGAACAAATCAATCCCCCTAGTGGGTCATACAGTAGGTTAATATCATGGCACAGATTCCCGGCAATTTTGACACAGACGAAGAAATCCAAGACGAGGCCCTCCTTCCGAACGGGAACTATTTGTTCGAGATCGTAGACTCGGAGTATTGCGTATCGAAACACAATTCCTCGAGCACCTATATCAAGATCGTTTTTGACGGTATCGCAGGATCCCCCTCGGACGGTTGCCGTATCTGGCAGAACTTCACGCACCAGAACGCGAACCCGACCGCCGTCCGCATGGGAAAAAAGTCTTTCAAGAAGCTTTGTAAGGCCGTCGGTCTCGGAGGTAAGGTCTCCGATACGTCCCAGCTCCACGGGAGACGCGTTCTCGGAACGACGGTGATCGAGAAAGGGAGCGGAGGTTACGCGGATAAGAATCAGTTCTCGGACTATCTCGCCGCTAACTCCGCAGGATCGACGGGAGCTCCCCCTCCTCCGTCCGCCCCGTACCAGCCACCCGCCGCGGCTCCTCCCGTAGCGCCCCCGGTCGCGGCTCCCGCTGGATACGTCCACCCCGCCTCCCCGCCGTCGGTCGCTCCCGCTTTGTCCCCAGCTCCCGCGCCCGTTGCGGCTCCCGTGTACCAGCAACCCGCGGCTCCCGTAGCGCCTCCGGTCGCGGCTCCCGCATATCAACCCGCGCCCGCGCCCGGACAAGCTCCGCCCGTAGCGCCTCCGGTTGCGCCTCCCGCCGCCGTAGCGCCTCCGGTCGCGGCTCCCCCTTGGCAGAGCTAACGAAGTAGGGGACGACTCGGGACGTTCTCCGCGTGGACCGGACTAGCTATCCGGTGAGCTATTCGCGGACATTGATTACCCGACGGAAGGAGTCCGAGGAGATACCCCTCGGAGCGGTAGAGCGTGAGACTGGTACACGTTCGGAGGTTCGATCCCTCCCCTTCCTTTAACTTGCTTGAGGAGACAAATAATGGTCAAGGAACACACACGAGAGGAGCTCGAGGAGCTTACAGTTAAGGAGCTCCGAGAGATTCTCTCCGAGCTCGAGCTAAAGAAGTCGGGAAAGAAGTCGGAGCTCGTCGCCCGGATCTCCTTCGCATTGATCTTGGATAAGGAGGAGCTCCCCGTCGAAGATCTCCCCGGATTCCCGTTCGCTCCCGAGCTACCCGAGCTCGTCGCGGAGATCCAAACCAAGAAGCCAGGTGAGGATGTGCAGGAAGCGGCCGGATCGATCTTCGAGATCGTTAAAGCGTTCGTCCCTCCGAAGTCGAAGCTCCCGAAGCTCGAAGTCGATCCGAGCAAGAACAGGAAGATCCCGGTCGTCGAGGAGCTCCCGACTCTCGCGCGAATTATGGCGAGCTGCCGGAGGGAGAACGATCCGTCGAGGCGTGGACAGACTCTCTCCGCCGGGAGTCTCGGTCTCGAGTGTAAACGTCAGATCTATTATCGTTGGCGATGGGCCCAAGTCCCGGACTTCTCCGACCAGCTCCTCCGCATCTTCGAGAGAGGGAACCTCGAAGAACCTAGAATGATCGAGAGCCTTCGGAAGATCGGGATCTCCGTATGGTCGACTCGAGCCGAAGTCGCTGGCGCACCTTGGACCGTCCGAGAGTACGGCTTCGCGGAGAACGTCGCGATCGATCCCTCGAGGCCGCTCGAAGTCCGAGCTCCGTCTCCGACTTATCACGTCTTCGATCCGTTCGGAGTCGTCGTCTCGAGTCATGGTGTCGACCGAACCGCGGCGGAGAACGTCGCTCGGATGTGGAACGATAAGCAGATTAAAGTAACCGCCCTCTCCGGTCACATAGGCGGACGGCTCGACGGGATCGGGAAAGGCTTCGACGAGGCTCCAAAGGCCGCGCACGTCCTCGAGTTCAAAACCTCGAACGCGAAGACCTTTAAGAAGATAAAGGAGAACGGCGTCGAGCTAGAGAAGCCGGAGCACTACGGACAAATACAATTCTATATGCGGAAGATGAAGATCGAGCGGACGTTCTACTTCGTGACGAACAAGGACAACGAGGAGATCTACGGGGAGCGCGTGAGCCTAGACCGCAAGAAAGCGGACGCCATGATCGAAAAGGCTCGGGAGATAATCTCCTCGAGCGTCCCTCCGGATCGACTCCGGAACGACCCGACGTTCTGGAAGTGCAAGTTCTGCGACTTCTCGGATCAGTGTCACCGCGCCCGAGCTCCCGAGACCAATTGTCGGACGTGTATCCATTCGACGCCGGTACTTGATCCGACAGACGAGGAGAGAGAGTTCCCGGTCTGGATATGTGAGTTCGGAGGAGGAGAGCACAAGATCGACGGACTTCGTCAGTCGACCGGATGTCCAAAGCACCTAATGATTCCAGACCTTCTCGGTCCGGAGTTTACCTTCGACGGATCGGACTCGTCGACCTCTCCACGCTGGATCTCTTACTACGACCGAAACGGCTCGAAGGTCTATAACGTCGTCGACGGAGAGGAGGCCGCTCTCGAGGTAGAGCTAGGGACGCCAGCGGTCTATACAAGCTCGGAGCTCTCGCAATTCGAGGAGGCTCCGATCGCGACCGATACAGACCACGCGACTTTACGCCGTAAACTCTCGGAGGTTCCATTTTGAAGACCGAGAGATATCAGCTCGACTTGTTCATACTTGCGGAAAACATTAGGCGGAGAGTTCTGTATCTGACGCCTAGTTTTGTCGAGATAAGCTGGAAGATTCACCCGACCGCCGGAGATTGGTATCTCGTGACCGAGTTCCGAACCGACGCCCTAAAGATCGAGGAGTTCGATCGCTATCCGGACAAGCGCCAAGCGGACGCCGCCCTCGATAGCGCAGGCGGTCCGCTTTGAACTTCTCCCCTGGCTACGCATGGACCGGAGATTCTTTCCCGTATCCGTCTCCGCGAGAGTGGCAAGCTCGAGCGCTCCCGATTGTGCTCGAGGCCGCGGACTCGGGGAGACCGATAATCGTTCGCGCGATCATGGGATCAGGAAAAGCCGCGTTCGCCGCGGAGCTTTGTTACTGCGCATCCCCGAACGTGAGCTCCGAGACGATCGTCGTCTCCGCTCCGTCCCGTAGTCTCGTCGACCAGCTCTCCGAGACGATCGGTAATAGACTCGGAGCGGAG
>SWCD01005532.1_pt1 | contig 15045 bp, 9 predicted proteins | sample 4693011 | NCBI WGS metagenome assembly SWCD01 (sample SAMN10267278, study PRJNA491770) | bioreactor metagenome | isolation source: DHS bioreactor inoculated with marine | place: Japan: Omine Ridge, Nankai Trough | reverse complement strand
AAGATCAGGTTTGTCGGGACCAGGGTCTCCATCTGCTCAAGAATGTCATTGAGAGAAATCGCCTCGCGCTTCAAAGAAAAAGAATTGCTCAGTCTTGCATCAATCGGAACCAGGTAATTGGTCTCGCGATACTGGATGCCATGGCCGGCATAGAAAAACAGCGCAACGTCGGCCCCCTGCAGCTTCTGTGAAAACTGTACCAGTAACCGCGAAAACTCGTCGCCGGTCAGGTCGTTGCCGGTCAGCACTTCAAAACTCAGGCCCGACAGTTTGTTCGACAAATCACTTGCATCATTGATCGGGTTCAGCAGCTCGGTTGTGTGCAGGTAACCGGAATTACCGACAACCATGGCAATGCGGCGTTCCGCGTGCGCCGTGCCCCCCCATCCGGCGCCAAACAGGACAACAACAAGCAAGACACGCCAGAGTTTTGTCATGTCCGCAATCCTCGCCATCACCTGGTCATGTTCACGATGGTGACGCGCCGGTTCTCGGCCGCTTCGGGGTCATGGGGGTGCTTGAGTTGCTCCTCGCCATATCCCACCGCAATCAAGCGCGACTTGTTGATATGGAAAGTCGCCTCCAGAAAGCCGACAATGGAACGCGCCCGGCGCTCCGACAAATCCAGATTATAGGCATCGCCGCCCGTCGCATCCGTATGTCCGCTGACCAGAAATACGGCGTTCTTGAAACCGTCATCGCGCAGGGCGATGCCGAGTTGGACAAGCGCAGGCCTGGCCTGCGCCGATATCTTGTCGGAGTCATAATCAAAATTGATCTCCAGATCGATCGAGGACAGCTCGTAACTTTTGACAATCGTGGCAAGCTGCTTGCGTTCCTCAAACCGGATTCCGCGCGTGTTGCCCCGCAAACGATCAATGAACTGACGGTCGGTGCGCTTGATGCCGGCTGGCGGGGCCGAAAGGCTGCGCGTCAGCGGCTTTTTTTTTGACTTCAGCGCATCAACAATCGAAGTGCTGTCAACAGTGTTCTGGGCAACAGCTACGGGAACACTCATAACAATCGCAGCAAGTGCACAAGTGAATATCCACCGGAGTTTCATATTGTGTCGCCTCGTACTTCCAGATGATCGAAACAAAGTCTAGTCAGGGATTTCCGTTAAGGCAACGGCATCGCTTTGGAATCTGCGATCGGGCCGGTTTGAACATTCAATACGTGACGCGTATCACTTGTTGGAAACGAGATAGATTTCGCGGGCAAGGTCTGAATTGTGCCACGGGCGCTGCTTGTTTTTGGTCAACCGCAACACCTCGGCCTTGACCTTCTTCATCGCCAGTTCAATCTCCAACCCCGGCGTGGGCAAGTGTTTCAGCAGGGCTGTCGTAAACGGTGAATTGGCCATTCCGTCTCCGTCAGCAGCGACGTTTCCGGGCGCTGTGGCAAACCCGATCAGCATGCCGCCATGCTCGGCACGGATGGGGGCCAGCCCCTGCCCCACACTTGCAGACCTTGAGGCACCGAGGCTGCGCGCTAGGGATCGCGTCAAGGGGTTATCGCGACAGGCATCCAGCAGGATGATCGAGGTTTTGCCGTTTCCTCCCATAAACTGGGTCACCTTCTGGACGTCGATCAGTTCAAACGCCAGCGATGTCTGGTCCTTCACTGCAGCTTCGACCGGCACGAGATAATTGCGTCCTGCAACCTGGATGCCATGCCCCGCATAAAAGAATAAGGATACATCGGCAGATGCCGCAGCGCGCGCAAAGTCGGCAATTTTGCGCTCCATATCAAGCCGTTCCAGGTCTACGCCCGAGACGACAGTAAATCCCATGTCTCGCAGAACCTGGGCCATTGCAGATGCATCGTTTGACGGGTTTTCCAGTTCCGGCACGTTGCTGTAACGGCCATTGCCTATAACCAGTGCGACTTTTGTTTTCGCGGCGGTTGCAGGCACTGGGACTGGAGCAGGTTCCGCTGTGACTGTTTGAGGGGTGGCAGTCTGACCGGCAACACGTGGCGGGGTGCAGTCCTGATGCAGGTCGCGCCCGTCTTCTCTTTCGATCCGCAGCGTGTCGTCCGGTTGTTGCGCGACAAGCAGTTCGACATGCCAGTGCCCGCACAACGACCTGACGTCGTTCGCCAGCTCAAATCTCACAGTGTAGTTGACAAGAAAGCGCGCTGATCCAAGTGCTGCAATATCGATTGTCCTGATCGTGTTATTTCTGTCCGGCCACTTGGCGAAAAGCCTGGCCTTTTCCTCCACGATCTCGGAAACGGTCCTGGTGCCCTTGTCATACCACTGCACATTTTCTGAATAGATTGTGCGATAGGTGGCAATATCGGCCGCTGGCAACCGACTGAAGGTTCTCACAAAACGATCGACGTCGGATTTGGTGACAACCCTTCGGTGCTTCGTCTGTGCAGGTGCTGCACCGGCTACAATATAACGCTCGAAGGCCCATCCGGTCGAATTGGCTTCGGTTACGATCTTGAACCATCTGCCAGACCGGCTAATGATCGACACAAGCTCGTTCGGCGACAGTCTATCCACCTCCGGGAATTGTGATCCCGGCCCGGTTCTCACAGACAGGTAATTGTCCCCCGAAGGGTCCAGGCCAGCCACCCGTGCGAGTGTTCGAGGTTGCCGCGATACCGCCGCGCCGCCATCATCGCGTGACAACCTCAGTGCCGCGACCTGGCTGGACGCTGGAAAAATCGCTGAGACGCGGTCTGGCCACACCGCGGATACAAACCGCCGGCCCATGCTAAGGTAGCTGTCAGAAGGAATCCTGCCCGCCTCCACCAGTCGCACCTTCAGTTGCTGCAGGCGGTTCTTGTCATCCCAGCCAAGTACGACCGCATAGTAGCCATTGGATGAACCGAGAACCGCGACAGATGAAAACCGTGCCTGGTATCTGCGCGCAAGATCGATGGAGGCGTTGCGCGACGGCCTGCTTGCAATCACCAGCCAGGCCTCGTTGGAACTCAGGCTCAAGGGCGCCTGGGCACGCAGGCTGGAAGAACTCCATAGCAAGACAGTGGCCAGTACAACCATGGTGACCACTGTGCCAAATACCCTGACAGACAACGCCCGCAACAGACTTTTCATCATTACAGACCGCCCCGCGCATTTGAGCCAGTTGCCGCCCCGAACCATCTTCAACAAGGTGATCGCTGGCAATACTTGGGGGTTGCAGGCCATCAAGATTGAACTAGTGTAGGTTAAAAATCAATGGGATGGCGCTCATGCCCTCACTGGGTTCCTGGCTGATATTTCTGGTCTGTCTTACCGCGGCGATACTTGCAGTTCCCGCTGCCAGTCACACAGGGGTTGAAACAACCTTCTCTATCGCCTGCTCGTCAGCGGCCTTTGCAGGCATGGCCATGTCGCAGTTGCTGGCGACCAGGTTTCGGCCGGTGGAGTACCTGTTTGGTGGCCTGGACCGGGTTTACGCGGCACACAGAAAGCTCGGCATCAGCATTTTCGTCCTCATACTGGCGCATTATTTTGTTACCCCGAATTTCAAGGGTCTCGCCCTGACCAGTCAACTCAACGAGCTGGCTGGCGATGTTGGTGAATTTGCCTTCTATTGCCTGGTAACGCTGATCGCCATCAGCCTGGTGGGACGCATTCCCAGAACCCGGCTGGAGTTGCCGTATCAGGTATGGCGCTTCAGCCATCGCTTTATGGGACTGGCATTCATTCTGGTTGCGCTGCACCTGAACTTCATCAAACGACCGTTCGACTCTACCGCGTTGCTGGCAGTTTATCTGAATCTTTGTGCGGCCATCGGCGTGGCCAGCTATCTTTATACACAACTGCTGGCACCCATGAGGCGCCGCGCCTATCAGGTTGCGGGCGTGACTGCGGTTGATGGCGCCACCCTGGTGACGGCAACACCAACCGGGCGACCGGTCAAAGCCAAACCGGGACAGTTCGCTTTTCTCAAGGCACATAAAAAGGGCCTGCGCGAACCCCATCCTTTCACAATAGCGAAAATCGGCAAGGACGGATCGGTCGGCTTCGCGATCAAGCCTCTTGGAGACTTTACCAGAAAGCTGCGAGACGATCTGAAACCGGGAGACACGCTATCAATCGAAGGCGGCTATGGCCACTTCAACTATGCCAGGGGATCCGACAGGCAGGTGTGGCTTGCCGGTGGAATCGGCATAACACCGTTCCTGGCAATGTCCCAGGCACTGCAGTCATCCGAGAGCAGGCTTGTTCACCTGGTCTATTGCGTGAAGGAAGCCAGTGAAGCGGTCGGGACCGAGACGTTCACGGAAGCCGCGCAAAGAGTGCCGGGGTTTTCCTGGACACTGCATGCTTCTTCACAAGGACGTCTGGATGCACAAAAGCTCGTGGATCAACTGCCGTTTGACGCCAAAGGGGCCGAACTCTGGTTCTGCGGGCCTGCTCCGCTGCGCGCTGCAATTCAGTCCGGATTAAAAAAAATCGGGGTACCCCCTTCCAAAGTCGAGTTCGAAAGGTTTGAATTCCGCTAAGGCAGGTTGCAGAATCCTTGCCTCAATTGATATCGGCGCTTTGAGGGACCAGATGATTTCAGGCTGTGCACACGACAACGCTTCAACACTCATCGCCAAATCAATACTGGCTCTGCTGCTCGTGGTCAGCTGCTGGACAAGCCCGGCGTCAGCCGCGCCGGCGGCGTTTGAAAGCACCGCCTTCGCCGACTACAAGGCAGACACAGACAATGGCGAATACATGTTCAACGCGGCAGGTTGCGCGGCGTGCCACGCCTCGCCTGCCGATCCGGACCTGCTGTCCGGCGGGCTTGAGATGCGCAGCGCCATCGGAACCTTTCGCGCCCCCAATATTTCAGCTCATGGCAACGGCATTGCCGGGTGGAGCAATGCCGACTTCCTGAATGCGGTGATGATCGGTGTGAATCCCGATGGCAGCGGGCTCTATCCTGTTATGCCCTACACCGCCTATGCCGGGATGAAGCCGGAAGATGTGCTCGATATCAAAGCGTACATTGAAACTCTTCCACCGTCGGACGCCAGGTCGGCCGATCATGAAATCTCGTTCCCGTTCAACCAGCAGTTTGCCGTTTCGCTGTGGAAGCGGGCCAACTTTTCAACACGGCCCTTCCAGCCAACCGAACAAAGCCAACTTGAACGAGGGCGTTATCTGGTCGAAAACGTAGCCGGGTGCGCACAGTGCCACACCGGCCGCACCATCACCTTCGGCCTGGATTCAGAAAAACCCTATGCCGGCGAAAAAGGTCTGACGGGTGATTTCGCACCTGCCATTGACCAGGCAAGGATGAACGCCCTGCCCTCCGCCTCAACCTTTGTCGATGGCGTGCTGGTCAAAGGCAACAAGCTCAACGGATCTCCGATTGCCGCGAGTTCCATGAAGCTGATCACCCAGGGCACAGCCAAGCTGACGGCCCAGGACCGGCTGGCCATCTATGCATTTCTGGCCAACAAGGAGATCAAGCCCAAGCCGCAAATAACCGTGGCGAGTTGCTCCGTGAGCACTGCCCCGACAATATCCGGTGCAGCAGACCTGACTGCGGCTGCCGACGACTATGTCGGCAAGTATTGCCGGTCATGTCATGGTCCGGGGGAAAGTGCCCAGGGCAGTTTTCCAGCGGGTGACATGGCATCAATTGCCGCCAATCCTGCATTCGTGACCCCCGGAGCCCCCGGCAATTCGCGCCTGCTCACAAGTATCTCCAGCGGCCGGATGCCGCTCGGCAAACGCCCCACGGCATCGGAAACGGCGCAACTGGCGTCCTGGATTGCCTCACTGGCGGCCGCGGACACACAGGCGGCACCCCCTCCAGCCAACCCGAGCCGCCAGCGTCCGGTTGTGTCCTACCTGTCGGAAGTTGAAGCTGCCGTCAGGGACATTGCCACCGTGCATCAGCTTGACCGGCAATACGTCCGGTATTTCTCCTATCGCAGCCAGTACAATGGCGTCATGGGTTGTGAGACCGAGGCTGCGTTCACCAGCAGAATGAGGTACTATCAGGCGGGCTTCCGCAAGCTGCTGAATTCCTTGTCATATGGACCAACACTGGTCATTCCCAAGCCTGTAGCAAACACAAGGAATACGCTTGTAAGGGTTGATTTGCGCGATCTGAGATGGTCTGCCGCAGACTGGGACCGGATGATCGGCCACTATTTCTACGGGATCAGCGAACACGGAAGTCCTTCACTTGAAACCCTGGTGCGCGGCACCGGGACCGTGTTGCCGGTGGTCCGGACAGACTGGTTCATGAGCAATGCATCAAAACCGCCGCTGTACAATGATTTCCTCAAGTTGCCGGCGAATATACACACGCTTGAAAAAGACGTTCTGCGGGTTGATACAGCAGCCAACATCCGCAATCTCGACGCTGTGCGCGCCGGCTTTGGCCAAGGCGCATCAGGCGTATCCGATCACAACCGGATGCTCGAGAGGCACGATCTGGGCCAAGGCGGATACTACTGGGTGTCCTATGACTTTGCAGGCGATGTCGACCGGCAGGACCTGAAGCGCTTCCCCCATGGCCCCGAAAGTATCGGCCAGCTTCCAGCCGGACTGCATCCGTTCGAGCATGACGGTGGCGAGATGATATTCTCCCTGCCCAACGGAATGCAGGGATATTATCTGTCGACCAGCAAGGGGGATCGGCTGAACGTCGGACCAACTGCAATTGTCTCGTTTCGAAGCCGGCCAATCGGCAAGGGCATCGAAGTTACCAACGGCCGGTCGTGCTTCGACTGTCATGCCAGTGGCATCATACCGAAGCGGGACGAAATCCGCGCACATATCGAGACCTCCACCCTGTTCAGTTTCGACCAGCGCGACGTATTGCTGAAAATGTATCTGCCGCAGGAACAGCTGGACAAGGTTTATCAGAAAGACCTGAGCCAGTTTGTAGCCGCACTGGACCGGATCGGCGCTGCAGATAAGGCGGCTAACGGAACCCTGCGCTCATTGGCGGTGCCGGGAAAAGCAGCCGGCACCGAGGTGATTACCTACTATGCCGACCTGTACGAGCAGAACATGGACCTGGATTCGGTTGCTGCCGAATTCGACCTCACGCCACAACAATTCGAAGATGCCGCCAAGCGGTTGCGGGGGCATACATTGGCAATCGCGCTGGACTGGATAACCCGTCTGAAAGCCGGCGTAGATATACCGCGGCATGAAGTCGAAAGAGAGTTTGCCGGGATGATCGGGCCTTTGACCGGATTGCATCCGTTGCAGTACACCGCGCCACCATCAGCCGAAGCCAAGCCCACAACTGTCGCGCAACCGGCTCCGGCAAAACCATATGGCGAACCTCGGGTTGAGACCATTGCAGCTACTCAAAGCTATGCCGATGATCGTGTAAAGCTGGCGATCAAGGTTGCCTCAAGCTATGTGAAGGTCGGCGACAAATTGAGTTTCAGCATCTCCACCAACAAGGATTGTGAGTTGCAGGTGCTGTACGTGGAAAGCGATGGCAAGGTGGAAGTCTTCCCGCAAGCCTTCATTGGAGATGCCACCCTGCGTGCCGGTGAACAGCGCCAGATCCCGCCGGCAGCGGTGGGTGATGTGATATTTGATTCCGCAGCGCCCAACGAGACGCTGATCGCATTCTGCAAGGCCGGCGGCCTGGGACACGACCGTCTCACGGCGGAAGCTGCCAAGAAGCTGGCGACAGGTGCCAGCCAGCCCCTGACACGCGGCATCACCTTCAAGCTTGCCGAGAAGGGCAAGGTCAATGCCGGAAAGTCAGCGGTCCAGGTGATTACGTTCGAGGTGCAGAAGTAGCACGATACTCGTCATTGGAGTGCACGATCAGCAACCGCGCAATCTCAATGTTGCCCGGCCAAGCCGGCATGAGCTTTCGGACAGAGAACACGTCCCGGAACCAATCAAATCGTGCTGAACCAGATCCCGGTCCATGATTTTGAGGGATACCTTTCCGGACTTGCCCTTAAGGGTCCAGCGGCATGAAAAACTGTCCCTGCAGGTCTGCAAGTTCTTGTTTGTCTCGACATCTCGCAAATAGATGTCCGGCGCAACGCGCTTGCCTTCGACATCCCAGGGTTTTCCATTCTTCTTGGTGCGCCTGACGCTCGCGGATATGGCAACGCACCCGGAAATGGATGCCGCTTTGCGCGGCGCCAACTGACGCTTCCTGGCAACCGGCTTTTTGGACGATGCTGCAGGTGGCCGGGGAGCGGAGAAAACACCGCCACCCTGCTTGTCGGCCGCCTGGATTTGTGGTGCCGAGACCATTGCCAAAACCGCTATCAGAAGTACTGCCCCCTGGCTTCTCATGCCCGTCATTCAAAACTCCGAATTCTACCAAACAAAAGCATTCATTCCGGGACATCAATGACGGCAACTGAAGTCGGTTGAGTTATCAGCAATACTCGTCACTGCACTGTTTTCGCGGCTTGCCTATCGCCGTGAGACAGCTAACGTCCACTTGCATGTCTTGCCACGAGGATCCACTGCCCGCATGGACCCCGATGTAACAATCCCAGCACGCTGAGGCAACTTAGCGGAGCCATTCCATTTGCGGTTGAAGTATGTTGAAATTCTCAAAGTGCTAATAATCAATTTTCTACCTGAAACTCGGCCACCGAGCAAAGGACCAAACCCGATCTGATAGGAACCTTTGCCATTGCGAACGGCAAACTTAATGGTTGCCGAATAGCAGGTTTGGCCGGTGTTGTTGTGGACCAGGTTTGCTCTAACTGAGTATTTTCCATCTGAACTAGAGTTCGTCGCGGTGACCTTCCTCTTGTTCACTTTCTTTTTTCTTTTGACGGCCTTGGGCCGTTTCTTCGTGGATGATTTGGGTTTGATATTTCTGGGCTGAACCTGCGATGGTTGCGAGAAAGCACCCCCGCCACTCTTTTGGGCCGCCTGAATTGCCCCCGCTTGCGCAAGTGTGCTTAGACCAACAATGACGACAAACAACAGCTTCCGCATTATCTTATCCCAATCCCCATACGCATAACCGTGAAGCTAGTCACTGGCTGCACACGCATCTGACTTGACCACACACCCACTGCCGTGACGTCCACAGATTTCAAGTGCCGTAGCACGAGCTTCCTGCAGATCATCCCGAACTGCCCACCCCCAGCCGCGACCGGACAGGGCTATTGCAGCGCAATTGTTGCCTGCAAAGGTCAGAGTCTGGCTGCAACTGCCGCACTTTGTGCGCAGGGTGTCTACTGCCGATTGCCGTGACCTGAAATCTGACAATACCGATATGTGTTTTTCCGCCGGCGAGAATCCGATTATTCCCCATTGAGCGGGCACTTGACGATTCCGGATTTTTGCCAGCAGACCAAGGGTCAACTGGCCGTCGGCCACCAATCCGATGTCCGCCTGAAAAGCGCTGATTGCCGACACGGTTCGTGTTCCGATTGCCCCATCGGCAGGGCCCGGGTCAAAGTTGAGCTGAAACAGTTTGCTTTGGACCTCGGCAATTGCACTGCGTTCAGTGACCGCCGTTTCCGGCGGAATAGCCGCTAGCCTGGCGTTCCCGGTTTCCTGCGCAACCGGTTTGAGTTCAACCTCCTGCGCCGGTGGCGCCGGGTTTTCAGGTTTGATCCTGGCAATCATCAACCTGGCAATGGTTGAAAATGTTCCATCAGGGTACTCTTCAAGATAGCTCCCCAGCAGAGCCGCATCTGAACTGTCCTTCACCGAATCCCAATACAGCATTTCAGCGGCCAGTAGGCTGTCCTTGCTGTTGCGTGCAAGCGCATTCGGCACCGGCTTTTGCGGCACCATCGTTGCTGCGACAAGTGATTTTTCAGACGCCTTCTTCAGAAAGATTTTCTTGCCGGGCAATGAGCCATAGGTGAACGGTTGCTGCCGACCCCTCGTTGTCTGATAAACCTTGTCGCGGACTTTCCGGAACAGAAAGTTCAACTCAAGGCCGGGCTCTTCGAGATTTTCCAGCAGGGCAGCCGTATAGGGACTATTGCGGCCCTCGCCATCGTCAGCAGTTGTGCCCTCCTTGGCCGCAAAGCTTACCAGCGTCCCGACGGCCGGTTCGACGCGTGCCAGACCGCGTCCGATTGATCTGGTAGATGATGTCTTCTTTATCTTGTTCAAGAACGGATTGTTGCGGCAGGCGTCGAGCAGCAGCATGCGCAGTTCACCCGCGCCTTCTACCGCCAACATCCCGCTATCAAGCGGAATTGCTTCAAACTGAACATCAAGATCATTCCGCAATTGCGCATCGACAGGGATGAGATAGTTGGTCCCGTTAACCTCGATACCGTGGCCGGCGAAATAGACCAATGCTCTTTCCGACCCTTGAGCCCGACGACTGAATTCCCGCAGATTTCGACGCATATTGTCGTAATTCAGATCATGAAACAGCATTACCTCGAAGCCCAGGCGTTGCAACGCAGCGGCCACGTCGGTTGAGTCATTCCTGGGATTTACCAGCTGCGAAACGGCCTGGTAATTGGAATTGCCGATTACAAGCGCGACGCGCTTGGACGCTGCCCACGCGCCGCTCGACATCGCGAGCATCAACACGGCAAGCGTTGCCGCCGCAAATATTGACCAGTATCTCATTCCCACAGCTCCTTCAGGTCACAGGAGAGGGTAGGCAACCCGCCGCAAAAATCAAGGGTGCTCCTTGTTTTGCTCCTTGCAAACACTGGGATGGTCGAAAAGGGCAGATAGATCGCGCCTGCCGACGATAGCCAGCCAACGCATCCAAGAAAGGCATGGGTGTCCTGCCCATTTGCCTGCAACGTGGTGTGCTTCGGGCCAGTTTTTGCAAAACGGGTTTGCAGCGTGATGGCTTTTCACTGAAACTCGGCTGCAAGCTGGACAGATTCCAGTCGACACAGCCCGATGGGCGCGGTCAGGTAACAACAAGGGAGAAAGCAGCCATGCTTACCGGCGACATGCTGCGTCGATCTGCAGAACGATTTCCACACAAGCCGGCCATTCTCTGGCAAGGCAGCTGCTTGACATACCAGGCACTCGATGAAGCGGCAAACCGGCTGGCCAATGCGTTGATCGCAAGCGGTATCGCCAAGGGTGCGAAGGTTGGAATCATCAGCCGCAACCGCACCGAGTACGGGATCGCATTTTTTGGCGTTGCCCGCTCCGGCGCGGTTCTGGTGAATGTGTCAGTCCTCTATGCGCCGGACGAACTGGTCTATGTGCTGGACAAAGCCGACATCGAGGTCCTGTTCTACGAAGACCTGTTCGCCGAAAAAATAGATGCTGTACGCGACAGGCTGCCCAGGCTGGGCAAAACGCTGCGTATTGCCAGCGACAGCAGCGACGAGTTCAGCCGGTATTACGGGTCATCGCCGGCAGCAGTTCCCGGCGTCGAAATTCAGGAGGATGATCCGTTTTGCATGACCTATACGGGCGGCACCACCGGCCGCCCCAAGGGGGTACTGGTCAGCCACCGAAATCGTGCGATCACGGCTCATACGGTGATGATGGAAGAAGCCATCGACGAGCGCGATGTCGTCGGCATCGCAACCCCGATGTTTCATGTCGCGGCCCTCAACATCATGTTTCAACCCGCCATACTCGCCGGTGCGACCACCACCTTGCTCAGCAAATGGGATCCAGGCGACTTTGCGGAAATGGCGCAACGAACCGGTATGACCGCCGCTTTCATGGTGCCGACACAGGTATCGATGGTCGTCAGTGATCCTCAGTTCGATGCAACGAGATTTGCAACCTGGCGCAAGCTGTCGTTTGCGGGAGCGCCGATGCCCGACTGGGTCCAGCACAGGATGATCGAGGTCCTGCCAAACGTGAACATGACCCAGATTTACGGTCAGTCGGAGATGGGTGTTCTGACGGCGCTACGCCATTGGTATCTGCCCGGGAAACTCGGTTCCGTTGGACGTCAAGCCTACAATGTGGATGTAGCCGTCATTGATCAGGACGGACATCCGGTAGCGCCGGGCGAGATTGGTGAAATCGTGTCGCGCGGCGACAATGTAATGCTTGAGTATTACAAAGAACCCGAGCAGACGGCTGCTTTCTGGCGGCATGGCTGGGCCCACACGGATGATGTCGGCACCATTGACGAGGACGGCTTCATCACCCTGGTCGACCGCTCCAAGGATATGATCATTTCCGGCGGGGAGAACGTCTATCCAAAGGAAATCGAGAACGCCATATACGATCACGACGCCGTCGCCGAATGCGCCGTATTCGGCATCCCGCACGACAAGTGGGGAGAAGTGCCGGCGGCCTATGTGTGCCTGAAAGACAACGCCGTGCTTAGCGAACGCGACCTCGTTGCGCATTGCGCTGACCGGTTGGCGCTGTTCAAGCGACCGCACATCGTCAAATTCGTCGATGACTTTCCCAAGACCCCGATCGGCAAAATCCAGAAGAACATCCTGCGCGAACCCTACTGGAAGGACCGGGACAAGAAAATCTGATCAATCGGCACGCCGCTAATTTCATATATAAATATTTTACTTTTAAAATATCCCTGAATTATGCATGATCAGTCCATCTAATGCAGCAGTTTCGCTGGCAGGAGGATGAACCGGATGAAGGTTGCGTGTATCGGCGGTGGACCGGCAGGTCTGTATTTTGCAATTTCGATGAAGTTGCGCGATCCGGGTCATGAGGTCATCGTGTACGAGCGAAACCGGGCCGATGACACATTCGGCTGGGGCGTGGTGCTGTCGGACGAGACACTGGACAATCTGGCCGCCAATGACGCCACCAGCGCAGCCTCCATCCGCGAGCATTTCGCCTACTGGGACGACATCGCCGTTCACTTCAGGGGCGCAACCCAGGTCTCGACAGGTCATGGCTTTTGCGGCATCGGCCGCAAACGGTTGCTGCAGTTATTGCAGGTCCGGGCGCGCGAAGTTGGCGTTGACCTGCGCTATGAAACAGAAATCAGGGACATAGACGAGCTGATGCAATCACACGATCTTGTGGTGGCGCCTGATGGTGTCAACTCAGCCGCACGCAGCAAGTTCCAGGACGTGTTCAAGCCCGATATCGACGTTCGCAAGTGCCATTACACATGGCTTGGCACGCACCAGAAGTTTGACGGTGCCTTCACTTTCATTTTCGAAGAGACCGAGCACGGCTGGGTCTGGGTGCATGCCTACCAGTTTGACCCGGACACCGCGACTTTCATTATCGAGTGCTCCGACGAGACCTATCACCGCTTTGGTTTCGATCATATGAGCCAGCAGGACTCCATCGCCACCTGCGAAGAGATTTTCAAGGACTATCTCGGTGGGCATTCGCTGATGACCAATGCCGGGCACGTGCGCGGTTCGGCCTGGATCCGGTTCCCGCGCGTGCTGTGCGAGCGCTGGAGCCATGAAAACCTGGTACTGATGGGCGATGCCGCGGCAAGCGCGCATTTTTCCATTGGGTCCGGCACCAAACTCGCGCTGGAAAGCGCTATTGCGCTGGCAGACTACCTGCATACCGAGACATCGATGCAGGCCGCGTTTGAAAAGTATGAAGATGCCCGCCGGCTGGAGGTCTTGCGGCTGCAATCGGCAGCCCGCAATTCGCTGGAATGGTTCGAGGATATTGAACGCTATTTCAACCTGGACCCGGTGCAGTTCAATTATTCGCTGCTGACCCGCTCGCAGCGGATCAGCCATGAAAACCTGCGCCTGCGCGACCCTGAGTGGATGCAGCAGGCAGAACGCTGGTTCCAGACCCAGGCCGGTGTGACCGATGGCGAACCGGTTCGCCCGCCGATGTTTGCGCCTTATGCCTTGCGCGCCATGACCTTGAACAACCGTGTGGTGGTGTCGCCCATGGCACAGTACAAGGCGGTGGACGGCTGCCCGACCGACTGGCACCTGGTGCATTACGGCGAGCGCGCAAAGGGTGGCGCGGGGCTGGTCTACACCGAAATGACCTGCGTCAGTCCGCAAGGCCGGATCACCCCGGGTTGTACCGGGTTGTATGCACCCGAACATGAAGCGGCATGGACCCGAATCGCGGATTTCGTTCACGCGGAAACCGATGCCAAAATCTGTTGCCAGATCGGCCATTCCGGCGCCAAGGGCTCAACCCAGGTGGGTTGGGAGGAAATGGATGCGCCGTTGCAGGATGGCAACTGGCCATTGCTGGCAGCATCGGACATTGCCTGGTCGCCACGCAACCAGAGGCCGCGGCCCATGGACCGGGTTGATATGGATGAAGTGCGCGACCAGTTCGTAGCTTCTGCGCAAATGGCCGAGCGCGCCGGCTTCGACATGATCGAACTGCATTGCGCCCATGGCTACCTGCTGTCGTCTTTCATCACGCCGCTGACCAACCAGAGAATGGACGAATATGGCGGCAGTCTTGAAAACCGCATGCGCTATCCGCTCGAGGTATTTGCCGCGGTGCGGGCTGCGTGGCCGGAAGACAAGCCGATTTCGGTCAGGATTTCCGCCAATGACTGGATGGGCGATGAAGGCATCACCCCGCAGGATGCTGTCGACATTGCCCGCATGCTGAAAGCAGCCGGCGTGGACATCTGCGATGTGTCAGCCGGGCAAACCTCTGCAGAGGCGCAACCCGTCTATGGGCGGATGTTCCAGACACCGTTTTCCGACCGTATCCGCAACGAGGCCCGGATCGCCACCATGGCGGTCGGCAATATCTACGAGGCTGACCATGTCAACTCCATCCTGATGGCCGGCCGGGCGGACCTGGTGTGCCTGGCCCGCCCGCATCTCGCCGATCCCTACTGGACACTGCATGCTGGTGTTGCGCTGGGCGACACGCACACACAGTGGCCGGTTCCCTACCAGGCCGGACGTGACCAGGCCTATCGCCTGGCCGAGCGGGCTGACCAGCAGACAATGAAGGTGTGATCATGCAGCCCAGCCTTCACGGACAACATGCACTGGTGACCGGCGGCGGTACCGGCGTTGGTGCCGCGATAGCCGTGGCCCTGGCTCAGGCAGGTGCTGCGGTCACCATTACGGGACGGCGCGCAAAACCTCTGCAGGAAACGGCAACCAGGCACGAAGCGATACATTGGGCCATGGCCGATGTAACCGATGCAGCGGCACTGCGCGCGGCGGTTGCCGCAGCAGCGGAAAAAAGCGGGCCGGTGGCCATTGTGATTGCAAATGCCG
>SWCD01000427.1_pt1 | contig 15050 bp, 12 predicted proteins | sample 4693011 | NCBI WGS metagenome assembly SWCD01 (sample SAMN10267278, study PRJNA491770) | bioreactor metagenome | isolation source: DHS bioreactor inoculated with marine | place: Japan: Omine Ridge, Nankai Trough | reverse complement strand
CGGGGTGAGCCAGAAGAGCGACCTCGATGACGCGCAGGCCGCCTACGACGTGGCCGAAGCCGATGTCCGCGCCGCCCGGGCGAACGTCGACTCCGCCGAGCAGGATCTCGCCGTCGGCGGAAACCGGGTGCAGGTCGCCGAGATCGCCGTGGCCGTCTCCGGCGCACAGGTGGAGTCCGCCACGGCGGACCAGGAACAGGCTCGCGCCGCCCTGGAAAAGACGAAGATCCGCGCCCCCTTCGATGGCGTCGTCGTCCTCAAGGACGCGGAGGTGGGCGAGGTTGTTTCCCCGTTCTCCCAAGGAGGCTCGAACGCGCGCGGCTCCGTGGTCACCATGGTGGATTTCGCATCCCTGGAAGTGCAGGCCAACGTGCCGGAGACCAGTCTCGACGCGGTTCTGGTCGGCGCACCGGCGCAGATCTTCGTGGACGCCTGGCCGGACCGGCCCTACGCCGGACGGGTGGACCGGATCTGGCCCACCGCGGACCGGCAGAAGGGGACGATCGAGGTGCGCGTCGTCTTCGATGCGCCGGACGAGCGCCTGCGCCCGGAGCTCGGCGTGCGCGTCGTCTTCCTCCCCGCCGGGGAGGCGGCTCCGACCTCGAACGAGCCGACCGTCGCCCGCATTCTCCTCCCGGAGGGCGCGGTGACCAATCGCGGCGACGGCGCGGCGGTCTTCGTCCTCGAGGGCGACGTGGCCCGGCTCCGCTCGATCGAGACCGGCGCCCGGGCCGGCGGCCGCGTGGAGGTCACGAGGGGACTGACCGAGGGCGAGAGGATCCTCAGCGCTCCGCCCGCGGATCTCGTGGACGGAGACCGGATCCGAGTGAAGGAGTGAGGCCTTGACCGATTTCGTGGATCTGAGAAACGTCACCAAGGACTACGCGCGGGGGGGTGAGACCCTCCGGGTCCTCGACGACCTCTCCCTCGGCATCGAGCAGGGCGGGTTCTACGCGCTCATGGGCCCCTCGGGCTCCGGCAAGACGACGTTGCTGAACCTCGTGGGGGGGCTGGACCGGCCCACCTCCGGCGAGGTGGTCGTTTCCGGAGAAGACCTGGTCGAGTTCTCGAATGCGGAGCTCGCCCAGTGGCGAGCGGATCACGTCGGCTTCGTCTTCCAGGGCTTCAACCTCCTGAATGTCCTCTCGGCCCGAAAGAACGTCGAACTCGCCCTCCTCCTCACGCCGCTCTCGCGCTCGGAGCGCAAGCAGCAGGCCCTGCTCGCCCTGGATCTGGTCGGCCTGTCCGACCGCGCGAACCACCGCCCCACCCAGCTCTCCGGAGGCCAGGAACAGCGCGTGGCCATCGCCCGCGCCATCGCCACGGACCCGGCCCTGATCCTCGCCGACGAACCGACCGGCGACCTGGACCGGGAGTCGGCCGACCAGGTGCTGGGCCTACTCGCGCGCCTGAACGCGGAATTCGGGAAGACCGTCCTGATGGTCACCCACGACCCGGTCGCCGCCGGCTACGCAAAAAAGATTGTCCACCTCGACAAGGGGAAGCTCGGCAGCATCGAGGTGAATCCGGAGCGTGAGGGCTCATGACCGTGCCCTTCTCCCTGATCCCGAGAAACCTCCTGGCGCACCCAGTCCGGACGATCCTGACCCTGGCGTCCCTGGTGGCGGCGACGCTTCTGGTGCTCATCCTGGAGACCGTCGTGGCGAGCCTCGACGCGGGGGTCCAGGGCACGGCCGCGAACCGCCTGGTCGTCCAGTCCGCGGTGAGCCTCTTCGTGAACCTGCCGGAGTCCTACCAGACGAAGATCGAGGCGGTCGAAGGGGTCGAAGAGGTCGCGAAGTGGCAGTGGTTCGGGGGCATCTACCGGGACCCCTCGAACTTCTTCGCCCAGTTCGGGGTGGACGCGGACCGCCTCTTCGACCTCTACCCCGAGTTCGAGGTCGTCGACGGCTCGGCGGAGGACTTCATCCGCGAGCGGTCCACCTGCGTCGTCGGCGTGGATCTCGTCAGGAAGTACGGCTTCAAGGTCGGCGATACGGTCCCCCTCATGGGGACCATCTTCCCGCGAACGGACGGGGGCGCGTGGGAGTTCCGCGTCGCCGGCGTCTATCGTTCGAAGGTCAACAGCGCCGACAACAGTTCCTTCTTCTTCCACTATCCCTACCTCGCGCAGGCGTTGGAGGTCGGGGCGGCGGAAGGTCCACCCGGGGTCGGCGTCTACATCCTGCGCGTCGCTCCCGGCCAGTCCGCAGAAGCGGTCATGCGGAGGACCGACGACCTCTTCGCCGGCGGCCCCCAGCGGGTGCAGACCACGACGGAGGCGGAGTTCGCCCGGCAGTTCGTCTCCATGCTCGGGAACGTCCCCACGTTCCTCGGGTCCATCGGAGGCGGCGTCCTGTTCGCCATTCTCCTGGCCGCCGTGAACACCATGTTGATGGCGGCCCGGGAGCGGACCCAGGAGCTCGGGGTGCTGAAGGCGCTCGGCTTCTCCGACGGCGTCCTCTTCCGGTTGTTCCTCCTCGAATCCCTGATGCTCTGCGGCGCGGGGGGGCTCCTCGGCACCGGGCTCGCGTTCGCCGCGGAGCCTGGGCTCAAGTCGTTCCTCGGCGCCTTTCTGCCGGGCTTCGACTTCGGCCCGGGGGCCGCGGCCCACGGGATCGGCCTCTCCCTGTTCGTGGGCCTGCTCGCGGGGATCGTGCCCGCCTGGCGGGCGCGCCGGCTCGTCGCCGTCGACGCGCTGAGGGCCGTCTGATGGCCTGGCCCCCGTTCTCCTACCACGCCCGGAGCCTGCTCGTTCGCCGGTCCGCGACGATCCTCACGGTCGTCAGCATCGGGGCCACCGTGGCGGTCCTGGCGGGCGTCCTCGCCCTCCAGCAGGGCTTCCAGGCCATCTTCACGACGGGTGGCCGGGAGGACGTGGTCGTCTTCCTCCGCCCCGGATCGACGTCGGAGGGCGAGAGCTCGTTCAGCGCGAGCCAGGCCGACGTGCTCGTGAAGAGCCTTCCGGAGATCGCGACCGGTCCGACCGGCCTGCCGCTCGCCGGGCCCGAGCTGTACCTGGCGATGCGTCTTCGGAAGACGGACGGCGGGGAGACGAACGTCCCCATCCGCGGCGTCCGCCCCGCCACCTTCGCGATCCGGAGAGACGGCATCCGGATCGTCACGGGCACGAACTTCCGGCCCGGCGAGGACGAGGTCATCGTCGGCCGCCCTCTCACGGAGCGCATCCGCGGCGCCCGCCCCGGCGAGGTCATCCTCCTGAACACCACCCCCTTCCGGGTCGTCGGCACATTCGAGGCGGACGGCCCCTTCGCGTCCGAGATCTGGGGAGACCTGGATCGGATGGCCGAGGCCCTCGAGCGCCCCGTCTTCAGCCGCGTCATCGCGAGCCTGCGCCCGGGCACGGACCTGGCGGCGCTCTCGACGCGCCTGGAGAACGACAAGCAGGCCCCCGCGAAGGCCTTCTCCGAAAAAGCCTATCTGGCGTCCCAGACCACCGCGCTCTCCGGCACCTTGATCGGCCTCGGGGCCTTTCTCGGCATCATCATGGGCACCGCCGCGGTGTTCACCGGGACGAACACCATGCTCGCCGCCGTCAGCGCACGCACACACGAGATCGGGATCCTCGTCTCGATGGGCTTCCGCCCGGGGATGGTCTTCGCCGGGTTCCTCTTCGAGTCCCTCCTGCTCGGCACCCTGGGGGGCATCGCCGGTTGCCTGATGATCCTGCCGTTGAACGGGGTCCAGACCGGCACCACCAACTTCCAGACCTTCACCGAGGTGGCCTTCGCCTTCCGGGTGAGCCCCTCGGTCCTCCTGACCGCCGTCCTCTTCGCGGTGGGCCTGGGCATGGTCGGCGGAGCGTTCCCCGCGTGGCGAGCGGCAAGGATGACGGCCACGGAGGCGCTCCGGAGGCACTGAGTACGGAGGCAGGTTCCTTTTTCCAGAGTCTGTCAATTCGTACCGGAGCAATTTCTCCAGCGATTGGAGAAGCGTGCGCGCTCCCACAACAGAATTGATTTATCTAAAGTTGTAGTTTATATTTCTCAAACATGCGATACATCTCCAGAGACCTGGAGCGAGAGGTTGCCAAAGCCGCCCGGAACTTCCCGGCAGTGGTCTTGACCGGACCGCGGCGGGCGGGGAAAACCTGGCTGCTCAAACACCTCTATCCGAAAGCGCAGTACTTCCTGCTCGAGGATCCCACGGTCGTGGCGCGCCTGCGATCGGACCCGGTGGAGTTTCTCGACGAGGTGGAGCCCCCCGTCATTCTGGACGAGGTCCAGAATGTCCCAGAGGTGTTTGCCCTGGTGCGCGCGCGGATCGATGAGAAGCCGCGATCGGCCGGGCGCTGGTTCATGACCGGTTCCCAGGATTCACCGTTGATGCAGGGCGTAACCGAATCCATGGCCGGTCGAGCAGCCATCCTGCACCTGCGGCCGATCTCGGTGCGTGAGAGCAAGAGGGTGGACTTGCTGCACGGCGGGTACCCGGAAGTGGTGGCCCGGCCGAGCGCGGCGGGATTGTGGTTCAGTTCCTACGTGCAAACCTACCTCGAGCGGGACGTGCGAGCCGTGACGGCCGTCAAGGACCTCGCAACCTATCGACGATTCCTCGCCCTGGTCGCCAGCAGACACGGGCAGACCTTGAACAAGACGGATCTGGCGGCGCCTCTGGGAGTCAGCGTTCCCACCATCACCCAGTGGCTGGGCATACTGGAGATCACGGCCCAGATACTGGTCGTCCCGCCTTTCTACGACAACCTCGGCAAGCGCCTGATCAAGTCGCCGAAGATCTACATCGCGGACTCCGGTCTGGCGTGCCACCTGCTGGGGATCGAAACGGCGGCCGAGCTCGCAAAGTCGCCTTTCCGCGGCGCCCTCTTCGAGGGGCTCATCGCCGCGGAGGTGGTCAAGACCCAGGTCAACAGAGGTCGGCGGCCCGAAATCTACTACTTCCGCGACCAGCAGGGCCTCGAAGTCGACTTCCTGGTTCCGGGCCGCGGAAGCGCGATCCGCCTGGTGGAGTGCAAGGCATCGCGCACGGTTACCCCGGCGATGGCGCGGCCGATGCAACAGCTCGCCAAAGCCCTGGAAGAGAAGACGACGCGCGGTGCGGCCGTCGAGAGATTCCTGGTGCACCAAAACCCGCGAGTGCCGGCACCTACGCGTGCCGTTGCTCCCGGCGTCACGGCCCTGCCCTGGCAGGAGTTCATCGCCGGGCTGTAGGAGTACGGAAGTACGGAGGCAGGTTCCTTTCTCCAATCACTGTTGATTCGTCCCGGAGCGAGTTTCCCAGTTATCGAAGACACGTGTCTGCCTCCGTACTTCACTCCCGGCCGGATTGCTCTGGATCGATTTAACAGAGTCTGGAAAAAGGTGTCTGCCTCCGTACATTACGGGATCCGGAACACGGTCAGCACGCTCTCTCCGGCCGCCAATTCGACCTGATTCACGATGTCCGGGGGGAGAGAGACCACCACCTCGATCAAGCCGGGCGGGAGGCCTTGGAACTCCGCGAGGTAGTCCCCCTCGATCCGACGGTCCCGGCGGTGGGGCCAGCGGAAGGAGACTCCGGTTTCCGGGAAACGCAGGCGCGCGTCGAAGGTCGAGCCCGGCTCCCTGATCTCGATCTTCACCCTGAGGGTGGCGTCGCCCCGGGGGCAGCAAAGCGTGATCGGGTCTGCGTCCGCGCCGCTCTCGATCACCCGGTAGTCCGCCGCCCGACCCGGCTTCGTTGCGAGAAGCACCCACTCCCCGGCGTCGGGGATATGAAACGAGAAGGAGCCGTCGGCGGGGGTGGAGCCCTGTGGCGCACGCTGCCCGGGGATCGATGATCTGAGCCCCAGGGAGACGCCTCCGACCGGGGCGCCGTCCTCATCGAGGACCCGACCGGTCAGGGTTCGGACCCCCACGGCCGGGATCGTCCTCAGATCGAAGGTCTCACCCTCCTCGAGCTCGACCTCGGCACAGCCGCGCAACTCGCCTTCCCAGGTGCTGAGTGTGATCGTGACCGGCCCGGAGGGAATCCGCACATCCGCCTGCTCGTTCTCCGAGACAAAGTCCACGACAGCTCCATTGACCGCAATCTGAAGATCGGGTTCCAGGCTTCCCACGAGCCTCGCTCCGCGGGACAGGACGATCCGGACGGCCTGGGCCGCGGCCTCCGCGCCCGGAATCAGCTCCCCCTCCTTCTCGAGGAAGTCGAGCGCCGACACGGACCAGGTGGTGGCGACCCCGTCGAGCAGGCGATACCGTCCCCCCGCCACCGGCGCGAGGGGCTCCCCGCCGTATCCCGGGCGCACCGTAAGCTGGGCGTCGGAAACCTCCTGCCCGTCCCGATCCACGACGGCGAAGGTCACCTCCAACTCCCCGGGCACGCTGACCACCGCCGGCGTAGCCTCCGCCGTGGCAAAGGTGACGAGGGGAACGGACCAGCAGACGTCGCGGAAACCACCCTCATCCAACTCGGCGGAGAAGGACACGGGGAAGCTCTCCCCCGCGGGCACGGGAGCACGGACCGCCGCGCGCCCATCCTCGTCGGTGGTGGCCCGGGTGCCGGCATAGCAATCCACGCCGGGGAGGGGCTTGCCGTCCCCATCCCGGACCTGCAGCACGATCCACGATTCGATCGGCTCGGCGAGCACGATCAGAAGCGGATCCTCCGGAGGAAAGGGACCGGGGCGAACCGTCCTGCCGAAGTGCTCGGGGGCATCGATCTCGAGCCGGGAGAACTCGCCCGGCACCCCCAACGGGACAAGCTCGACCGTTCCGTCCTCTCCCGTCTCCCCCACCACCTGGCGGCCGTTTTCCTCGAGCCGGACGGTGGCGCCGCTCACGGGTTGGCCGTCCGAATTCTCGACCCGAAGCGGGAGTCTCGTGGGTCGGCGAAGCCGGATCAGGAGCTCCTCGTCGCCCGGGACGACCTTCCATTCCTGCTCGGGGTAGCCTTCGGCGTGGACGACCAGAAAGCTCCCGGGCGGGCCGAAGACCTCCGTGAAGAGGAAGGCGCCGTCGTCGTCGGTTTCGGTCGAGGTCGCCCCCGGACCGGCGTGCTCGAACCGGATTCGCACCCCGCCGAGAGGCGCACCCTGGGCATCGAGAACACGCCCCCCGAGCCGGTACATCAGCCGCAGGCTGAGCACCACCGGGCCGTCCTCGGGAGGATTCACGCGGGCGAATGGAACCCCGTACTCCCCGAAGTGGACCCCGAAGCGGTCAGCCCCGGCCCAGTCGCACCGGACCCGGCCATGCGGGTCGCAGATGAACTTCCGGATCCCGCTTCCACGTGCCGACCGGCGAAGGACCACCGCCCCGGGTTGAGGCCGGCCGTCGGCATCCCGCACCTCGATCGCGATGCTCCGGCCGACACTCATCGCAAAGTCCTGCTCCCCGGGGCCCTGGACCGTGCCCTCGGCCAGGCCATGGCCCTCGGCCGTGACGAAGAGGCAGTAGCGGCCTCGATCGGGAAGCTCGAGTGCGTATCGGCCCAGCTTCCCGGTCACCGCCTCCGCGACCGGTTCGGCAAGGACGCGATCCTCGTCATCCACCGGCAGCGCCCGGACGATCGCGCCGGGAACAGGCATCGATCCCGCGAAGATCGTCCCCGTGCGACGGATCGGCTCGGAGTCCACGATCGAGCCGGCCTCCTCCAGAGGAATCCGGAGCTCCGGCGAAATCATGAAGATCAAGTTCGAGAGAATCCCGACGACCACGGCGACGCCGAGGAGAAAGAGAACCGTCCATTTCCCGCTCATGGATCCATTCGAACATCAGCCGGGAGGGCGCGCAACCCGCCGGATATACGGAGCCAGAACAGTTTCTCCAATCACTGTCGATTCGTGCCGGAGCAATTTCTCCAACTTCTGGGATCGGCGCCGGGTTCCTGTCATCATGTGTCCATGACCGGAGGGGAGAAACCGAGAGATCAGGGTGGCTCGGGAGCGCCGGATCCATACGGGCTCTCGGAACCGGTGCGGGTGATCCGGGAGACGGTCTTCACCCGACGCCACGCCGAGATGCTCTTCGACCAGGTGAAGGACCTCCTCGGCGAAGAAGCCTGGGTGGAGACCTTTAACGACCGCACGATGCTGCACCTCTACCGGCGGGAGGCGCCGGGGGCACAGATGATCTCACCGTGGCCGATCCTGAAGCTCGGCCTGGGCGGACGTCTCTCCACGGTCAGCCCCGTTTTCACCTCAGACGGCACGCCGGCAAAGCCCCCTCCTCCCCGTCCGGGGAGCGCCCCGAAGCTGCGCGGTCTCGGCCCCGGGGAGATCTCGATCCATGACGGGCCGAGGTCGGTGACGATCAACTACGGAGCTGACGGGCGCTGGTTCGAGACAACGAGAGGGGGCGACCTCGATACCATGGCCGCCGTCGTCCCCGCCCTGGCCCGCAAGACCGCGCAGCCCGTCGAGCTCCTCGCCGCCTATGTGGCCGGGCTGGATCCCCGAAGGCGCTTTCCCGGATGGTCTCTCCTCCCGGTGCCGATGCCCGGAGGAGTGGGGGGCGTGTTCCGGCTCGGGCTGCGGGAGATCCGCCGGGCCCTCTTCACCGACCGGATTCCGGCCCATGCCGGCATCGTGGTCGTGGACGGCCACGTCGGCACCGCTTTGGCTTTCGGCCGGACCAGGAAGGAGGCCCTCGCCGCCTGGAAGACCGAGGTGGAGCGGCTGCTGCCCCGTCCACCGCAGCCAAAGCCACTCCCGACCCCACCCCCCCCCGGAGCAGACGAAGTTGGAGGAGCGACCGGACGGCTTCCGGATGGAGATGACGATGCGCGGCCCGGTCTCCGACGTGCCCATGCCGGAGCTGACGATTTCGAACACCCCCGCCGCGCTGCTCCCGATCGATGCCATCCTGCCCGATCCCCCGCCCGTCGGCACCTGGGTGCGCCTGATTGGAGACTGCGGTCAGACAATCCACGCGGCCCAACGCACCGACCCCGACGGCTTCACGCTGATCGGCCGCCACGCCCTCGGCTTGCTCGACCTCGATCACCTCGACGAGCAGCTGGACTCGGCCGACCGCTGGCTCGCCGAGCACCGGCCTCCCATGCCCGAGAATCTGTCCGCACACTCCCCCCGGTTCAACAGCCAGCTTCGTACCTACCGGGTCATCGACGAGGAGACGGGCCTGCCGGTCACGCCACGAGTGAGCCGGTCGTCGCTCGGACCCGGATTTGACCCGGCGAGCCTGACCGGCCGCCGACTGGAGTGGGAGGTGATCCGCCTCCGCAGTACGGAGGCAGACACCTTTCTCCGGTGACTGTCGATTCGTCCCGGAGCAATTTCTCCAGTGATTGGAGAAAGTGTTCTGCCTCCGTACTTCAGTACGAGTCCTCCGTCAGCACCACCTTGCCCCTGAAGGTCCGGTACAGGAAGAAGCTGTAGACCAGCACCAGCGGCATGCCGAGGATGGCGATCCAGAGCATGGTGGTGAGGGTTCTCGGCGTGGAGGACGCGTTGCCGGCGGTGAGGCTGAAGGCCAGGTCGATGCTCGAGGGCACCAGCCGCGGGAAGAGGCTGACGGCACAGAGGCCGATCAGGCTGAGGATCGCGACGCTCGAGGCCAGGAAGGCCCGGCCGAGGTTCCCCGCCTTGATGCCCACCGGCAGGTAGACCAGGCCCGCGAGCACCAGCGGGAAGAAGATCCACGCCAGCGGGTTACCGAGCACGTTCGTGAAGAGGTGCGGGGCGAAGAAGAACGACAGGAGGGAGGCGACCACGTAGAGCGCCACCCAGGCGACCCAGCCGCGGGAGGCCCAGGCCTTCATGGCTTCGCGCAGTTCGCCGTCGCTCTTCAGCGTCATGTACAGCGCGCCGTGGCAGGTGAACATGACGAGGCTGAGGAGTCCCACCACGACGGCGTACGGGTTCAAAAGGCCGAGGAAGGTGCCGGTGTAGGTGCCCGTAGCGTCGATCGGGACGCCCTTCAGGATGTTCCCCACGGCCACGCCGAAGAGCAGCGCCGGAAGCAGGCTCCCGATGCCGAAGGCGTAGTCCCAGAAACGCTTCCACGTGGCCGATTCGACCTTGCCGCGGAACTCCATGGAGATCGCCCGCGCCATCAGGGCGAAGAGGAGCAGCATCAGGGCCAGGTAGAAGCCGGAGAAGACGGTGGCGTAGACGATGGGGAACGCGGCGAAGAGCGCGCCGCCGCCGGTGATGAGCCACACCTCGTTGCCGTCCCAGACGGGGCCGATGGCGTTGATCATCAGGCGGCGGTCATGGGGGTCCTTCCGAAAGACCGAGAGCACGCCGACGCCGAGGTCGAAACCGTCGAGGACGGCGTAGCCGGCGATCAGGACGAAGTAGAGCAGAAACCACGTGATCTGCAGTGCGGTGGGCTCCATTACGCACCTCCTCCGGCAGCATCGGCGGCCGGCTCGGGACCGCGTCCGATCTTCTTGGTGAGCAGGAACACCCATAGAACGCCGAGGGCGAGGTAGATCGTGGTGAACATGATGATCGAGAAGAGGATGTTGCCGGCGGGCACTGTGATCGAGGCCGCGTCGGCGGTGCGCAGGACCTTGTACACCACCCAGGGCTGCCGCCCGACCTCCGCCGAGGTCCACCCGAACTCACAGGCCAGCACCGGGAGCGGGAGCATCAGCATGAAGGCCCGGAGGAACCACTTCGACTCCATGATCTTTTTGCGCCACATCTGGAAGAGGCCGAAACCGGTGACCAGGATGAACAGGCTCCCGAGGGCCACCATGTTGTGGAAAGAGACGAAGGAGAGCCACAGCTCGGCCCCCTTCGGCACCTCGTCCGGCGGGAAGTCGTTGATCCCCTTGACCTCTGCATCGAAGTCGCCGTAGGCCATGAACGAGAGCAGGCCCTTGATCTCAATGGGCGCCAGCAGTTCCGGAGTGGAGGGGATCGGGTAGCCGAAGATCACGAGCGGCGCCTGGGTCTGGCCGTCGTAGAGGCCCTCGATGGCCGCGAACTTCTCGGGCTGGGTCCGGGCCACCTGCTTCGCGCTCATGTCCCCGGTGGGGAACGCCACGAGGACCGCGAAGATGAAGCCCACCACGGTGGCCAGCTTCAGGGTCCGGGAGGCGACGTCGAGGGAGCGCTTCTTCAGCACCATCCACGCGGAGATCCCGCCCATGAAGAACGCCCCGCACACCATCGCGGCGGTCACGGTGTGGGTGTAGCGCTCGATGGTGGAGGGGTTGAAGACCGCCTCGGCGAAACTCGTCAGCTCGGCGCGACCGTTTAAGAGGACGAAGCCGGCCGGCGTCTGCTGCCAGGAGTTGGCGACGATGATCCAGAACGCGGAGAGCGTGGCGCCCACGGCCACCATCAGGATCGAGAACCAGTGAACTCCCTTGCTGACGCGGCCGCGGCCGAAGAGGTAGAGCCCGAGGAAGCTCGATTCCAGGAAGAAGGCGAAGACGCCCTCCGCCGCCAGCGGGGCCCCGAAGATGTCCCCCACGAACTTCGAGTAGGAAGCCCAGTTCGTCCCAAACTGGAACTCCATCACGATGCCGGTGGCCACCCCCACCGCGAAGGTGATGGCGAAGAGCTTTCCGAAGAACTTCCCGGCGCGCACCCAGGCGTCGTCGGCATTCCGCCAGCCCTTGTACTCGGCGATGACGAGAAGCCAGGCCAGGCCGATGCTGATGGGAGGGAAGATGAAGTGGAAGCAGATGGTGATGGCGAATTGAAGCCGTGCCAGGAAGACCGCGTCCATGGGTATCTCCGAGGTTTTTCCGCAGCTGCTACTCGATCCACACAATGAATACCATCCGCAAACCGGGTGGCGAAGGATCCCGGCAAGGGAGGGCGCGAGGCCCTGGCGGCAAACGGTGCGGACGTACGGGGAGCCCGAATTTCGGACGCGCCCCCCCCAGAGGGGAAGACGCTCGAGCGGGCCGGAAGTCGCGCGAAAAATGGCAGAAATCCAAGAAACGGGGTCAGCCCGGGGGGAGGCGAGGCCCGAGAGTGAGCCCTCACCACGCGACACTTGCCGCTCCATCCCGAGGAAGGGATGATGGCCGCCCATGACGAGTACCCCACCAGAGAGCCCCCCGGCACCCCGCATGATCGTCGTGGATTTCGACGGAACGCTCCTGCGCACCGACGGCACGCTGGCAAAAGACGATCTCGAGTGCCTGACGGACCTCGGCCGCCGGGGCACACTCCGGGTGATCGCCACCGGGCGCTCGGCGTTCTCCTACCGGCGGGCGGTGGGTGACCGGGCGCTCCCGATCGACTTCGCGGCATTCTCCTCGGGCGCCGTCGTCGCGAAGATGCCCGGGTTCAAAATCGTCCGGAGTCACGAACTCTCGCCCGACCGGTCCGCCCGGGTAGCGGACGTCTTCCTCGCGGCCGGGGTCGACTTCATGATCCAGGACCCGATGCCGGACAACCACCGGTTCGCCTGGCATAAGGCGGTGGGCGGAGCCGACTTCCTGCGGCGGATCTCACTCTACGAGGGCCACTGTCGGCCACTGACGGGAGATCCCGGCCCCTCCACCCAGCTTCTGGCGGTGCTCCCCTCCCCCGGCGCGGCGGCGGTAGCGGAGGCGCTCACGCGGGACCTCATGGCCATCGAGGGGTTGAGCGTGATCCGGGCCACATCTCCCCTGGACCACGAGTCACTGTGGCTCGAGGTCTTTCCCGAAGGCGTGAGCAAGAGCCGCGCCTGCGCCCGTTTGGCGGCGGATGCGGGCATCGCCCCCGAGAACGTCCTCGCCGTCGGAAACGACTACAACGACCACGACGTCCTCCGCTGGGCCGGCACGGCCTTCGTCACCGGCAACGCCCCGGAGGAGCTCCGCGCGGAGTTCGAGGTGGTGGCGGCCAACGATCACGGCGGCGTGGCCGAGGCGGTGCGACGGTGGCTTTCCGATGAACCCTCGCCCTGAGAACACGTTCGAGGTAATCATGCGCATCCTCACCGTATTGGTCCTGCTCGGCAGCTTGACCACGTCTCTTCTCGCCGGCCCGGCGGAGGCCGAGGAAGCCGCGCTCGCCAGGCGGGTCACCGCCCTTCTTGCGGCCGACACGGCGAAAGACCGGGCCTGGGGCGCCTATTTCGCAGGGAAACACGGACTCTCGGCTTCGGTTCCCCGCCTGATCGAGTTGGTGAAGGACCACGCGAAGGACGATGGCTTTGCGGGGCAGGCGCTTCGAAGGGCCCTTCTCGACGCCATCCTCCGGCTTGGCGGTCGGCCCGATCAGGAGACCTGCAAGCTGCTGCTTCTCGGGAATCGCACCTCGATGGTGGTGCTCCTCTCCACCTGGGGCCCGGAGGCGGAACCCCTCCTCCTGCCGCTCCTTAGCGAGAAGGAAGGTACCGGCCCCTTCGTCGGGATGGCGGTGCGGATGCTTCTTGCGGAGGGTAAGTCGCCTCACCTGGCGGCCGACCTCCTCGAAGATCTGGAGCTCTATGCCACGGTCTCGGTGATGTCGAAGAACAGCGCCATCGGGGTCGGTGGACGAGGCTTCAACCAGGGCAACCCGAAGCGGCGCGAACTGATCCCGATCCTGCCCGGCTGGCCCCCCGCGGTCCGGTACCAGCTCACGGACCGGGCCACACCCGGGGTGGTCCTCCTGGTGAACGGAACGCACCCGATCTACTACCGAAGAATGGAGGTCGCCCGGGGGGAGGAGAACGCCCTATCGGGAGAGACCCCCGATTTCCCACGCCAGGCCTTCAATCTCCGTTGCCTGGCCCACATCATGCGCTGGGACATGAGATTCCTGGGGCTCAAGCACTACGCCGACAACATGATCTGGTACGAGAACGACGAGCAGTACATCGAGGAAGCTCAGCCCTGGCTCGACCGGATTCGGGAGAAGTACGCGAATCTCGTGAAGCAGCTCGTGAGCCGGAAACTCCTGACCGAGGAGGAGGCGGGGGGGATGCGGCTGAAACTGGACATCACGGTGCACGACATGCGCCCGCCTGAGGAGCGGACAAACCTGCCGGCCGTGAAGTGACCGGCAGGTTCGAGGTCAGTTCAAAAAGAGTCTAACCCTTGCCCTTCAGGGCCTTCTTCGCCTTCTTCTCGGCCCGCTTCTCCTTCAGCGACTTCTCGGACTTCTTCTTCTCGGTCTTCTGAACGCTCTTTCCCTTGGCCACGGTCGCCTCCCTCAGAATTCTCATCTTCTGGTGTAAGAATCGAACAGGGTTCGGATTCTACCACCGATCTCCGCCGCCTCGCGCTTTCGCGAGATCCGCTCCGCGCTCTCGGCGGGTTCGTGAAAGCCCCGAACCGAGCACATCTGCTGAGCCTTGCGCATCACGTTCTCCCGGAGGGCGGCCGGCGCAGGACCACGGCGAGGGCGATCAGTACGGAGGCCGCCAGCAATATGGCCACCTGATTGCCTTTCACGCTTCCTCCCGGCCCACTGGCGAGCAGTCCGAGGAGAATCAGCGTCGAGAGTACCGGGGCCGCCGCGCCGATCAACCCCAACGTCGTCCCGGCAGCACGGTGCAGTGCCAGCTCCCACAGCATGTATCCGCCCGCCCAGGGGCCGAGAGCCGATAGGGCAACCGTCCACCATGCTCTCTCGCTCATCGGCTGCCACTCGTGGCGCAAGGTGCAGATGCCGGTCGCCACGATACCGACGACCAGGAAACCCAGGGGGGCCGCGGCGTAGTCCTTCGCCCATTCCCGCCAACGGGACGTCAGCGCGCAGTAAAACGCCCAGAACACCGCCGCCCCAACCCCCAGGGCATGCGGCCAGAAGGAAACCGCAGGGCCCTGCGACACGATGTCACCCCAGTTCGCGAGCACCACCCCTGAGAGCGAAAGGCAGATGCCGATCGCCAGTCGTCGATCCATCTTCTCGCCCGGCACCAGCCAGATCGTGAACAGGACCGTGAGGGTGGGCCACAGGTAGTTCATCAGACTCACGCCGACCGTCTGCGAGTCCGTGCTCGCGGTCGCGAGCCCCAGGGACAAGAACAGCAGGTACGAGACGAACCCCAGGAGCATGGCGAGCCACAGTTTCAGGGGAGGCATGAGGAGCGAGCGCAGCGTGCGCCCCATGACCAGGTAGCCGAGCAGCTGAAGCAGCCCGGCGGTCAGGGTGGTGAGGGCGAGGAACTGCCACACCCCCAGCTGTC
>SWCD01012429.1_pt1 | contig 15065 bp, 14 predicted proteins | sample 4693011 | NCBI WGS metagenome assembly SWCD01 (sample SAMN10267278, study PRJNA491770) | bioreactor metagenome | isolation source: DHS bioreactor inoculated with marine | place: Japan: Omine Ridge, Nankai Trough | reverse complement strand
TAAAAAAGAGAGCGATGAGCAAATTTGGGCACTTGGCGTATTTATGTATCCCAGTTTCTATTACGAAGCAACTAATGGTGGAGCTAGTGAAATTATTGAAGAAGACCCAAAAGAAGCCAAAGATTAATTATGTTTATAAATAGGGAAAAGCAAGATGCAAAAAGTAGATCAACAGATTGCCGATAAAAAACTATTTGATTTATTTCAAGGTTTCCATTGGAATACCATTCCTGAAACGATCCTTGAAGGCAGCATGGGTGAGGTTTATGTTAATAATGCCAAATCCCCATCTGTAGGGATGGCCACTATTCCAGAATTGAAAGTTGTTTTTTTGGGGGGTGATTCTAGCAATATAGAGATCCATGATTTCATAAAAGAGCTCCCAATTTTATCCATGATCATGTTTGCCTCAGAGGGCTGGCCAGATATTTTAAAAAGTATTCATCCGAAAAAGTGGATTGTGATGCCTCGCTTTGGATTTACTGCTGAGAATCTAAACATTGATACTTTACTGGAGTTGAGTTCTCATATATCCGATGAATATCAAATAAAAAAAATTGATTTGGTATTAGCAGAGCGCGTAATGGCTATGGCAAAAGATAAAGATAAACTGATGATGGAACAGTTATTCGGTTTTGCTTCCCCAAAAGATTTCATGGAACGGGGATTAGGATATATCGCTTTTTTGGGTGACGAAATGGTCAGCATTGCGGCCGCTGGGGCTGCTTCTAAAAAGGGAATCGAAGTTCAGATCAACACTCGTAAAGAGTACGAAGGTCAGGGTCTGGGCACAGCTGTTGCAGCCGCACTCCTTATTGATTGCCTCAAAAATGAGATTTGCCCTAACTGGGATGCCGCAACCGAGATCTCTGCCGGCCTTGCAAAGAAATTAGGCTATACACCCAAGGGTGAGTATCTGGTTTATGTGTATACAAAATTTAAATTCCTAGTTCATTTGCGAACATTTTTGCGTAAAATTCGCGGGAAGGGAATCATCGAACCATAAGTATTTTTGAGGAAGCTGACGCATGACTGGAATTTCCAAAACCGTATCCCAAGAACCAAAGGATATGAAAACATTCTTCATAATCTGGACAGGCCAGCTTATTTCCATGCTGGGAACTAACCTAACCAGTTTTGGTCTTGGGGTTTGGATCTATGACCAAACCGGAAAAGCAACCCCATTTGCGATAACTGCTTTGTTTGCCACATTGCCCGGCTTGTTGCTCAGTCCAATTGCGGGCGCATTTGCTGATCGGTATAACCGCCGCAAGCTAATGATCTTTGCCGACACCGGAGATGCACTCGTGACCCTCTCGGCGGCGTTCCTCCTTTTTAGCGGCAATATCGAAGTTTGGCATATTTATATTATTGCCTTTGCCTCCTCTTGTTTCACTGCCTTTCAAGGTCCTGCATCTGAGGCCAGTGTGACTATGTTGGTGCCTAAAGAACAGCTTGCGCGTGCTGGGGGCATTATGCAAATGGGGCGCGCCATCACAACCATATTAACTCCGGTATTGGCTGGTGTCCTCTATGGATTGATGAGCATCAAATGGATTTTAGTTATTGATTTTGTCACCTATTTCTTTGCCATCGGCGCATTGCTCCTGGTTCGCATTCCTCAGCCGAAACGGATTACGGATACAGGGGATGGAAAAGAAAGCATCTGGTCAGATATTAAATTTGGATGGAATTATCTCCTCCAACGGCGCGGATTATTTTGGTTGTTATGGTACTTTGCCCTAGTAAATTTTTTACTCAATTCTTCCAATATCCTTTCTGCACCGTTGATCCTTTCTTTTGGTACTGCGACAGACCTTGGCATTATTCAAATGGTTGCCGGAGCTTCTATGTTGATTGGGGGTCTCATTATGAGTGCTTGGGGCGGTCCAAAAGAAAAGAAAGTTTGGTACGTGATCGGTTTTATTGGTTTGTCTAGTATTGGGATGGTGGTCATTGGCCTGCGCCCAATCACATGGGTAATTGCTTTAGGAAATTTCCTACTCCTTATCTGTATCCCATTTGCTTCCGCTTTAAGTCAAGCTATCTTTCAAACCAAGGTTGCACCAGATGTGCAGGGTCGAGTGTTCTCGATCAGAAGCATGATCTCCCATTCGATGATCCCTATTGCTTTTATATTATCCGGCCCACTTCACGACTTTGTTTTTGAACCTCTTCTGCAGGAGGGGGGTGCTTGGGCAAATACCATAATTAGTCAAATCTTTGGTACAGGGGAGGGCAGGGGGGCGGGTCTCATGTTTGGTATTTCAGGTATATTGCTTGCGGTGGTGAGTGTGCTCATTTTCCTCAACCCAAAGGTTCGTAATGTAGAAAAAGATTTATCTGATATTGAGGTTGTGGTTGAGGAAGTATAAACCCCAAGTTAAAGTAAAAACAGTAAGTGAATTGAAAATTCTCACCTTCTTTTAATTAAGAGTTTGAAATAATTCTACTAAAAAATCAAGAACAAATGTTCATGTTATAATTTTTTCATAATGTCCGACTTATTCGAACATGCCATGAATAAATCCCTAGCCACCGAAGCGCCCCTCGCGGCTCGTATGCGCCCGCGCACGCTCGATGAATATTATGGGCAGGAAGATATATTAGGAGAAGGAAAATTACTACGCCGGGCGATAGAAGCTGACCGTCTATTTTCTTCGATTTTGCTTTGGGGCCCTCCCGGCACAGGAAAAACCACCCTGGCGATGGTGATCGCCAACCAAACCGAAAGTTATTTTGTCACCTTATCAGCGGTCTTAGATGGCAAGGCCAAATTGCGCGTGGTAGTCGCAGAAGCGATTGAACGGCGCAAACTATACAACAAACAAACTATTCTTTTTGTAGATGAGGTCCACCGCTGGAATAAGGCTCAACAAGACGCTCTCTTACCCCATGTCGAAAATGGGACAGTCACATTAATTGGGGCAACCACAGAGAATCCATATTTTGAAGTTAATTCGGCTTTGCTCTCTCGCTCCCGCATCTTTCAGCTTCATCACCTTGAACCAAAAGATGTCCGCAAAGTCTTGGATGCTGCATTGGATGATAAAGAAAGAGGACTGGGTCAGTATCAGGTGAATATTCCCCAGGAATCTTATGCTCATCTGATTAATGTAGCGGGGGGGGATGCGCGCAATGCGCTCAATGCTTTAGAACTGGCGGTAGAATCCACTCCTGCGGATAAAAATGGCATCATTCAAGTCACATTAGAGGTTGCCCAGGAATCAATCCAACGCAGAGCAGTGCTCTACGATAAAGATGGCGATTCGCATTATGACACCATCTCGGCATTCATCAAATCGGTGCGCGGTTCAGACCCAGATGCTTCCCTTTATTGGTTAGCAAAGATGCTCTATGCTGGGGAAGATCCTCGTTTTATCTTGCGGCGTTTGATCATCCTTGCCTCAGAAGATATTGGGCTTGCTGACCCCAATGGTTTGGTAGTGGTGAATGCCGCTGCTCAAGCCTTTGACTATATCGGCTTGCCCGAAGGCATCTTTCCGATCGTCAATGCTGTCCTCTACTTAGCTACAGCACCAAAATCAAATACAACCACTTCCTATTTCAAAGCCTTCAAGTTGATCGAAGATGAAGGAAAGGTAACTGTACCCAACCACCTCAAAGATGGCAACCGAGATGCCTATGCATTAGGACACGGAAAAGGGTACCAATATCCTCATGATGCAGAAGACCATTATCTACCGCAGCAGTATCTCCCTATAGAGGTTCTAGGTACTTATTTTTATACCCCTTCAAACCAGGGTTATGAGCAGCAGATTGGAGAGCGATTAGAAATGTGGCGGGAGGCTCAGCGCAAAGCCTTAGGGATTGTTGAAACTGATTATCTTCCAGAAATGAGTGAGGAAGAGATCACCGACTTGAAGCAAAAACATAAATCTACGGGGGCGAAAGGTAAAAGATAATAAAAAACCCGCCGTTTCACCGACGGGTAATTATTATCTTTTATAAAATCGATAAAATTATTTAGTGTCTTCCCGATAGTGAGCCCCACGGCTGTTTCGGTTTTGGCTGGCAGCATGGGTCACGATCTGAGCCGCTTGAATCCCATTACGCAATCCAATGAGACCATCGCTTAATAGCGTTTTCCGATAGAAATTTTCGATCTCAGAGCGCAAATTTGTAAGATCGCGAATTGCACGATTGATTTGATATTGATTCCTAATCAAGCCGACATAATGCCACATTAAATTACGAATACTGGCCATATCCACTTGAATTAAAGCAGGATCGGGTTCATATCTCAAATTATCACTAAACCATTTCGGAACGTCTTTCTCTGAAAACCCATTTTTACTAGGTAAAGATCGAATATGTTCAGCGGCTTGATGACCCCAGACCAACCCTTCCAAAAGTGAAGTGCTGGCTAATCGATTTGCGCCATGCACACCCGTGCACGAAACTTCACCAATTGCGTACAGCCCTGGGATCGTGGTTTGACCATTTAGATCAACATGTACACCGCCACAAAAATAATGTGCTGCAGGTACCACAGGGATCGGTTGAGTTGTAATATCAATATTAAATTTTAAACAATTTTCATAAATCTGGGGGAATCGCCGTCTGATCTCATCTGGTTTCTTAATCGAAGAAATATCCAAGAGGACATGCGGGTAATCATTTTGTAGCATCTCCCAATAGATCGCCCTGGCAACCACATCACGAGGGGCCAACGCTTTCCATTCTGGAGCGTACTTTTCGATGAAACTATTCCCATCTGGGGTTAATAAGACAGCCCCTTCTCCTCGTACTGCCTCGCTGATTAAAAACCGAGTCGGTCCAGGATTATATAAAGTGGTGGGATGAAATTGTATATATTCGGCATTGAGAATGCGCGCCCCTGCGCGATAGGCCATCGCCAAGCCATCCCCACGGGAGGTAGGGGGATTTGTCGTATTTTGAAATATTTGTCCCAACCCGCCGGTTGCCAAAATAGTTTGATTAGCAAGGATGCGGATTACTTTTTTATCTTTTTGATTATAGGTATAAGCACCAAGACAAATTGGGGATTCATAGATCTTTAAGGGGTCAACCGCATGGTGGGGAAATGTGATCAGGTCAATGGCGGTGTGATTTCTTAGAAGAGTCACATTGCTTTTTTGTTCAAGTTTGTCAAGCAAGGTCGTCATGATTGACTTGCCGGTCATATCGCTCACATGTATGATGCGTTGTTTCGAATGCGCCGCTTCTAATCCAAAAACTAAATTTCCCTTATCATCTCTGTCAAAGGGAACGTTTACTTCATCAATTAAAATATTTTCTAAAAGTTTGGGACCAAGATTTGCAAGCTGTTCAACCGCAGGAGGATGGCTCAGACCAGCTCCTGCTTTTAAAATATCCTCTTTTAATATTTTTGCTGAATCTTGAATTCCTTGACCTACAATTCCCCCCTGCGCATATCGGGAATTAGACTCCAACGCATCTTCCACTAAGGTCAGCAACGTGATCTGACGCTGTGAGTCCTTAGACAACTGGAGGGCGCTTATCGCCCCTGCAATTCCTGAACCGATGATCAAGACATCTGTTTGCATATTTCTATCCGATTGCTATCATTCGTTCAACTGATTTTGCCGCACGAACACGAATATCCTCTGGGACATCGACTTCATATTGTTCATTTCGCAATGCGGCAAGTGTATCTTCCATGGTGATTGTATTCATATGCGGGCAGCGCACCATACAGAGTCTTAGCAGATCCTTGTCTGGGTTGGCAGCCGCAATATTATCGCCCATGGAGCATTCGGTCAGCACCAAATAATGAGGAGCATTGCTCTGTTCAACAAAATTGATCATCGCTGACGTACTCCCTGAAAAGTCAGATGCAGCTACGACTTCTGGGCTGCATTCAGGATGAGTGACGATCACAACCTCGGGGAACTGTGCTCTAACCGTATCAATATCAGACACCGTAAATTTCTCATGAACTTCACATTTCCCCGTCCATCCTATCATTTGAAAATCACCATCTGGTACTTGCAATTTATTATTAACCACTTCAGGGAAAATGATCTTTTTGCCCGTTTCATTGGCAATATTATGTGCTAAATACTGATCAGGTAAAAAAATGATCGAATCGCTTTCCAAGGAATTCACCACTGCCACCGCATTCCCTGAGGTACAGCATATATCGACCTCTGCTTTCACATCAGCGTATGTGTTGACGTAGGCGACGATTGGCACCCCTGGAAATCTTTCCCGAAGCAATCGAACATCCGCTGCAGAAATACTTTCTGCTAAAGAACAGCCTGCTTTATTAGAAGGAATCAATACCTTTTTGTTTGGGTTGAGTATTTTGGCAGTTTCAGCCATGAATTGTACGCCACAAAAAACGATTATATCTTTTTCGGTTTTGGCGGCTTCACGACTTAAGGCTAATGAATCCCCAGTAATATCTGGAATTGAATGAAAAAGGGCGGGTTCCATATAATTATGCCCTAAGATAACCGCATTCTTTTCAATCTTCAATCGATTAATTTCATATGCAATTTCTGCTTTATATCTAAGTTCCACATCAGGAACCACGTCTTTTAATTTTTCATGCATTGCTTGATAAAGTTCATTTACAGAGGTCATAAATCACCTTTTTGGGATTGGGGGGATTATAGTAATCTCATACTAAGATCGAAGGCTGGAGCTGAATGAGTTAATGCGCCAATAGATATAAAATCAACCCCGGTTTCAGCAATTTCGCGAATTCTATCTAATGAGACATTCCCGGAGGCTTCTAGAGCGGTCCGACCATGCGTAATCGCGACGGCTTCCTTCATCGTATTTAGATCCATGTTGTCGAGCATAATTCTCTCAACATCTAGACGTAAAGCAATCTGTAATTCTTCCAAGTCTTTAACTTCAACTTCTATAGGGAATTTATCCCCAAATTTTTTCCTAACACCATTCACGGCGGCTTCAATACTGCCCGCCCCATCAATGTGATTATCTTTAATTAATGCCATATCAAATAAACCCATACGGTGGTTCTTTCCTCCCCCCATTCGTACGGCATACTTATCTAATTTTCTAAATCCAGGAGCGGTTTTGCGCGTGTCTAAAATCACAGCGTTGGTGTTTTCGACAGCGTCCTCAAATTCTTGAGTCAAACTGGCAGTCCCGCTCATCCGTCCGAGAAAATTGAGGGCAGGACGCTCTGCTGTTAAAATCGCTCTGCCAGGACCTTCGACCTCTGCAATGATCTCACCCACATTCACTTTGCTGCCATCATTAACCATTGGAGAAAATTCGATATCAGGACTCACTAATCTAAAAATTGCCTTAGCAACAGGTAGTCCCGCAACGACACCTTCTTGTTTAGCGGTGATCTTGCCAGTTAATTTTTTATCTTTGCCAATTGTGGAAATACTAGTGATATCCCCGCTGAGATATAAGTTTTCCAAATCCTCTTCTTGCATATTCACAGAAAGGTCTTCGATCAAACTAAATATTAATAAAGCAAATGTTTTTTGATCCTGCAATGAATTTGGAAGCTCCTGTAAACCCTTGAGCTTTAATTCCGAAATATTTAATTGGGCAAGTGTTTCTTTGATTGACATTAAATCTTTCCTGTTCTTTTTGCTAAAATGTTCCTTAATTGTAATCGTTTTTATCTTTAATACCAAAAGATTATGAATTATCCACTGAGTAATATCAGCGGGATAAATTTTGATAGTAAAATTAAGTAAATAGTAAAACAGCTATAGTATATAATTTATTGAATAGTACAATATTGGTAAAGATTTTCGGATTATGTCTATTTTCCTGGAATTACCCTATGAAACAGAATCAAAAAACGTCCTTTAGGGCAATGCTCCGAAACTATCTTATTGAAACAATAATATATGCGGGTGTTGCTTATCTCTATTTTAATTATGGATTGAAATTATTAACGGATCTTACAGCAGAGCTGTTTGATTACGATCTAACACTATTTGCAATCTTTAGTTTGGTTGTAATATTAATTCAAGCATTGATCTTGGAAACCATTATTTCCCTGATCGTAAATGGTTTAGGCCTTCGCTGGCCGCGCAAGTAGGAGCATAAATGTTTTTCCCAATTGCCGGTGTGACTATAAATCCCCTAATATTAATGAGTATTGGATTCGTTGTGGGAATTTTAGGAGGCTTTTTTGGCGTGGGGGGAGGTTTCTTAGCTGGACCATTTATGTTTTTATCTGGCGTGCCAATGAATTTCGTGATTGGGACTGATCTGGCTCATATCACTGGGAATTCGATTATCGCTGTCCGTCGACACCGCACTCTGGGACACGTAGATATTCGATTAGGTTTAGTAATGATTGGTGGCACAGTTATTGGTGTTGAGGGTGGGGCAAGGATCATCGAAAAATTAGAATCTGCCAATTCTGTAGATCTGGTTGTGGGTATGATCTATATCACTCTATTATTAATGGTTAGTGCATTTACAGCATATGAAAGTGTAAAAGCAATTCGTATGCTTAGGGGAAATGAAACGGCAAAAGATGTTTCTGGGTTTCAAAACTTTGCTGCAAAAATTCAAAAAATTGAAATCCCACCAATGCTTTCATTTCCTAACTCTGGTATAAAAAGAATATCGCTATGGATCGTGTTGGGGGCAGGGGTTTTTACTGGATTTGTGACGGGTATGCTAGGAGTGGGGGGCGGGTTTATCAGAATGCCCGTCTTTATTTATGTATTGGGAATGCCCACTCATGTGGCGGTTGGCACTGATCTTTTTGAAATTATCTTCTCTGCAGGATTTGGGACGATCACACATGCACTAAAGGGAAATGTAGATATTCTTATGGCTTTAGTGATGCAAGTGGGCGCAGCAATTGGTGCTCGAATTGGTGCAACCTCAACCCAATATTTTGCCGGTCCTCGCATTCGACTATTTTTCTCAGTCCTGCCCTTGATCGGAGCAATTATGGTGATTCTAAAATTATTAGGAATTTTGGCCTTATGAAAGCCCTGAGGTGAGTGGAACATGAAATTATTATATTTAGCGATCAATCAATCTTATGCACTATCTGGAATAGCGTTTATCCGTACATTGGCTCAAAAGACGGGTGCTGAAGTAGATCTTCTATATGTAGCCGCAAGAAAACAGGATCTTGATAGTGGAAAAGCTATTTTAGCAGAGGCCGAGGACCATATATCTGGTGGTGTGGATGTGCATGACCTGCTTCGCCATGGGGAGGCGCTTGAAGTTTTCAAGAAAGAAATTGAAAAAGAAGACTATGATTTTGTGGTGCTTGAATTAAGACGGCAAACTAATATCATTGATGATGATCAACAAGCTTTGATCCATAAAATTATCCATAATTCTCCTATCCCGGTTTTATTACTCCGTCATGCAAATATTACCTTGGATCGAATATTGATCTGCACCGGTGGACTAAGTATTTCCGAACCCGTGATTCAATTAAGTGCCAATTTAGCTGAAGCCGCAGGGCTGAAAGCAACCCTTCTACATGTGGGTAAGTCAATGCCTGTTATGTATGCTGGGACCGAAATGGTAGACAATACGATTGAAGAAGTTTTGGAAACAACAACACCGCTTTCCAATCATTTGCATGGAAGCATGGAGGATCTTGAACAACACCATGTCTCCACGGAAATAAAAATGAGGTATGGGGATGTTGCTGAACAGATCTTGCTGGAAATCGAAGAAGAAGCCTACGACCTTGTTGTGGTAGGGGAGTCGGGAAGAAATAAGGGATTAAAAGGAATTTTTTTGGGGGACGTGACCCGACATGTGATCAAGCAAGCCAAATGTGCAGTCCTTATAGTAAAGAAATAACCCAATTAGGCAGACAGTTTATCAATTAGAGCAGGCAATTCGGACAATGTTTCAATTGTCTCATCGGGGATCAATTTTTCGTTAGCATCTAAATCGCTGGAAATTTTTGCCCTTCTTTTGATCCAAACACTTTTCATATTAAAGTTATTTGCCCCCAATATATCCGCATTCAGTGTATCTCCCACCATAATGACCTCTTCATTAGTTAAATTCCAATAGGAAAGCGCAATTGAGAAAATGCGTGGGTCTGGTTTTCGAATTCCGCAGGCTGCAGAAGAAAGTGCAAAATCGATATATCGTCTAACCTGGGATTCATCTACCAATTTTTGGACATCTGCATCATCGCTAGCATTTGAGACGATACCAATTTGGTATCCCTTTGATTTCAACCTTTCAAGGGTATCTATACAATCCTCTTCAATAAGCCAGTGAGATTGAGAAACCTGATACATTTTTTGTAATGCAGCGCGAATGACTTCTTCGTTAATATTGGGATATCCTAGATCTTTGAGAAGGTCTCTTAATAAGTACGCAGCAGTAATTTCAATTAATTTAATTTCACGTCGTTTGTGGTATTCATTGATCCGGTTTCTATATTCTTGTAAAAAAACCATTTCATCGATAATTAGGTCTGAGGATTTCAGAGATTTCAATGCTTCTAAATCTGCCTGAGCAAAGACCTGGGGCCAAGACCCATTAAAATACAATAGTGTATTTCCAAGATCAAATAGGACCGCTTTGTAATTTGCCACTTCTATTCCCCTATCCTTGGAGATAGCTGATTAAATAGTTCTTGACCATCCATATACTTGGAAAGATTATCCGCAAAGAGATCAAAACTGCGTTGCAAATGATTGTTACTATAACCAGCTACATCGGGTGAAATGATTACATTTGGTAATGACCAAAGTAAGCTGTCTGATGGCAATGGCATTGTGGGAAAAACGTCTAACGCCGCACCAGCAATACGATTGTCTGCTAGCAGATCGGTAAGGGCTTCAAGGTTTAGAACCCCACTTTCAGATACATCTACTAACATTGCACTGGATTTTAAACCTTCAAGCTGTTTCTCTCCCACTAGATTCCGCGTGAGTTCTGAAAAAGCAGATGTAAGGATCACAGTATCACATTCTTTAAACATAGATCTAATCGCTTGATGTGGATAAAGTCGAGTAAATAGCTCTCCATCTGGATCGCCAGTCCCTGCTGGGACGAAATTAATACTTTGTGGCGACATTGCATTTTGTTTGCTTGCCAGAATAGTGCATCCAAATCCTGTTAGCAATCTAGCTATTTGACGTCCTATTCGGTCATAACCAACGATTCCGACCGTGCTGCCAAATAGATCCAAGGGCGCATAACTTTTTGGGCGATTATTGAGCCATTCATTATTTTCTTGGAGATTGAACAAATCGGGTAGTTTTCGCGTTAGAGCCAATAACAAGCCAACCGCATGTTCTGCTACCTGAATAGCTTTAATGCCTTCAATTGTAGTAACCTTTACCTCATCCTGTTCAAGAATTAAGGTTTCTATTGGACAATCTTTATTTCCGGATAAGCAGTGAATCCATCGCAACAATGGCGCTTGATTATTTTCCGGGAAAATAGAATCTGAATAGAGTACTTCGGTCGATTCCCATATTTCTGGAGGAATTTCCCCGGGATCATTGGTCGGAATATGGCTGATATGTATATTCTCAGATAACTGATGAAGTCTATCGAGTTGGGTCTCGGTTAGAGAAAGAGTGATCAATATCTCGGTTGTTTTTGCCATTGTGAATAAACCTGTGGATATCTATGTGAACATCCAGGGATAGATGTAGGAATAATGTGGATATCCCTGTGCCGTTATTGTAGCAGTAAGTGATTTTTAGGGTGTGGAAATTGGACTTGTTTTCTCTTAAAAACAGTTATCCCTGCTTAATAAAAATATTAAAAAAGGCTATTCGATCTTTTCGAATAGCCTTTTGATAGGATTAAATATTTAAGTATCGATTTACGGGGGTGTTACATCGATGATAAACCATATTGAACCCCCGCCAATATCGATCAACCCTCCAGGTCCATATAATCTGAAATAAACTTTATAAGTATCATTTCCCACAGGTGGGGCAGTAAATTCAATCGCTAGATCCAAATATCCACCAGGGGGAATGGGATCCGTGATCACCACGATTTCGGTGTCTTGACCAAAGGTTTCGTTTGAATCACGTACCTCTTTCCCATTTTCGATAATAGTTGTTGCGTAATGAATGAGATAAACATCAGAGGTCCAACTGCAGGTGCCGATATTTTGTAATCGCCACTGTTTCACAAAACTTACTGTGCCATGATAATGGGTGTTGTCCCAGGGTGGGCCATCCCATGTGAATCCTGCAACATAACAATCCGGGCTAAAGTTTCCCGAAGGAGCGCTTGTTGGAGGTGGCTGAGTGGCAATAGCTTGTTGGCTAGCCACAGCTGTTGCATTGGGGTCAATGGTGGGTTCTGAGAGTGCATTAGTTGGAACGATTTCTGAGGTTGCAGTGGCAACAGGCTCAAGCGTCGGCGTGGTTGTTGAGGTTGGCGATTCGGTTGCAGTGGCTGGTTTGGCAATCGCCGTGAGCGTGGATCCTTCAGATGCCAATTGGGCAGCTTGGGTCAATACTTCACCTGGATCGGGAGTGGCGTTATTGCTTGAGCATGCACTCAAAACAAATAACAAGATTAGCAAAACCACAAGAATTTTTTTACTTGTTGTACTCATAGTATTTATACCTTTTTTCAAAGTTAGAACATCAGGCACAAATTATATCTGGTTTAATCATTCTTCTCAAGGAGGGGGTTTGAAGGAGACTGAGTTTTAGTAATTTTTTTGATTGGATTTTATAAAAGGGCTATTATTTTTATGTTCAAAGATGAATATTATTCTCGATCTTCCTCTTCTTGTTCAGCATAATATTTGTCGCGATTGAAATTTCTGCGCACCATCCTAAATCTGTCAGCCTTTTGCACAGGTGGTTTTGAAGACCGACTCATTTTTATTCCTAGCCATAGCCCAAAAATGCCTGTGAAGAGCAATAAGTAATTTGGGCTACCACTAAAATCGGAAGCAATATAGAGGAGCGTTAATACAAAACCAATTATTGCTATAAATTTTCCAAAACGATTTTTAAAATTGCGCATAAATACCTTCAATAATAATTTTAGCTACTTAAATTCTATCTGAAATATTTAGCTTTGCAGGGTTTATTAACTGCGAGTTCTATAATAAAAAAAGCAGGGTTCAGCATCGAACCCTGCTTTGACTAATTGATTATTTGATTACGGAGTTTATTTGCTCATGCATATAAAGTTGAACATAATAGTGACCCCCCGCATTCTTTCCGCTGGAACCAGAACCTTTCCAACCACCAAAGGGTTGGAATCCTGGCCATGCACCGGTGGTTGCGCCCTGGGGCCGATTGGCATAGGTAACCCCCGCTTCAATATTCTCAAAGAACCATTGGGTTTCCTCTTTGTTGCCATAAAAGCCAGCAGTTAATCCATAAGCCACATCATTGGCTTCCTTCATTGCATCATCCAAGTTTTTTACTTTTGCTAACATGGTGATCGGGAGGAACATTTCTTGTTTCCAAAGTCTATGATCTAAAGGTACATCTGTAGCGATGGTTGGTTCACAAAAATAGCCTTTTCCATATTCGCCTTCTGTTAGAACTTTCCCCCCCACTAAGAATTCGCCTGCCTGTGATAGTTCTTCGGTAAAGGTTTTAAAATCTTGGTAAGCATATTTATTAGCGACTGGACCCATGAATGTAGATCGTTTGGTAGGATCGTCCAAGACAGCATTTTTTGTCAGTTCCTCTAACTTGCCAGCCAATTCCTCATAAACTTGTTCTTCCACATAAACTCGAGATGTTGCTGAGCATTTTTGGCCCTGGAGCCCGAATGCTGATCGAAAAATTCCTTGTGCGGCTCGGTCAAGATCAGCATTTTTCGAGATGATCGCTGGGTTTTTTCCGCCCATTTCTAGAATTGTTGGCCGGGGATATTCTCCATTGGCAAACTGTCTAAATATCTTCATCCCCACATCAAATGAACCGGTGAAGGTAACCCCATCAACTTCTGGGTTGTCGATCAATGCCTGTCCAGTTGTGCTTCCACTCCCAGAAACAAAATTTACCACGCCATCGGGGAATCCGACTTCGCGAAAACATTCAGCGATGATCCTCGCAGTCCAAGAGGTATCTGTAGCGGGTTTCATCACCACAGTATTGCCTGCTACAAGTGCTGCGCCTACCGGTCCACCAGTTAAAGCACCGGGGAAGTTAAAGGGGCTAATCACTAACCACACCCCATACGGTTTTAAAACTGAATAATTTGTAGCAGTATATCCAACCAGTGGATCTTGCCCCATCTTTACTACAAATCCGTTGTTTTCTTCCATCTGATCTGCCGCATATAATATGAGATCAGCAGTTTCCGCTGCGTCTGCTAGAGCTTCCATGCGGTTCTTGCCCACCTCAAGGGAAATCACAGCACCTAATTCATAAACTCTTTCATTTATTCGGTTGGCTGCCGCACGTACTAATGCCACCCGCTCTTGCCAAGGAGTTTTATTCCAACTTTTCGCAGCTCGCCGAGAGGATGCCATTGCCAAATCCGCAGATTTTTTGCCGCCTTCTTGAAAAATACCTAATACCATTTCTGTATCGATCGGAGAGTGGTCTTCAAATTTTTCGTCAGTGAAAACATCTTGGTTATCAATGATCATGCCAAATTCATTTCCTAAGTTGGCTTTGATCTTCGCAACTTCGGCCTCAAAATTTGTATGCAGTTCTTCGGGGGGATCATACATAGTTGAATAAGTTAGTCTAAAACTTTGTTCGGTCATAATTGTTTTCCTAGATTTTTAATGAGATATAAATTACAGATATTATCAAAATTATTTTCCATAGTATAACGTGGGCTATTGCCTTCGTCAAAATAGAGTTTTATTAACGAAGAAACCTTACCCCGCAATAATCCCGGTGAATATTAAAAGGATTTGGATAAATAAGAATTAATCCCCCTTAAAAATCCTTTTCTAAGAATTGTGGAAGTATACTAAAACTATCGGGAATACAGAGCTAATACCCAAGAGGTGCTGAATGTTATTCACCCAGACCGCATATGTCGGAATAGATCCAACCGCCGGACCAAAATCAATATCCTATGCCGCGATTGATGGGAATTTGCGTTTAATGGCCTTGGGCAACGGTGAATTAGATGAAGTATTGGCTTTCATGGGGGGG
>SWCD01006583.1_pt1 | contig 15068 bp, 14 predicted proteins | sample 4693011 | NCBI WGS metagenome assembly SWCD01 (sample SAMN10267278, study PRJNA491770) | bioreactor metagenome | isolation source: DHS bioreactor inoculated with marine | place: Japan: Omine Ridge, Nankai Trough | reverse complement strand
GTTGTCGATGAAGACAGTGGTTACACCAGGGTCCTGATAGAGCGTGAAGATGATATAGACAGGTTCGCCGGAAGTGTGAGCCGCCTGAACAGCGCTCACTTCTTGCTGACTCAGAGAGCCGCTTGCTGTTAGCCATCCTGAGTCGCCAGTAAATGCCTGATCGTAGATAGTAGCCAATACGGTACTATTCGTGGCGATTCCCACAGCAAACTCTGGATAGACAGTGGAAGGGGCGCCGGTAATGTCAACCCGAAAGTCCGCTGACACCTTAATGGCTGTCGTCGTACTTGGTAACAGTAACTCCTGGAAGACTTGGGGCAATGTCTCAGAGATACCCATCAGGTTCATGGCGGCACTGCCGTCTGGCCCGGCGCCGGCGAGAACGCCGCTACCGGTGGCATTTTGTACTGCCCATGACGTGGGCTCACCATAGTCGCCATATTGATCAAACAAGCGATTGCGAACGATCTCGGTGTCAGTGTACGGTTGGGTCGCGGCAAGAATTGGATGTTGATTTATGGGTAAGATGATGGCAGATAGCGCTACGATCCCGGAGATCATGAGTGAAAGAAGGTGCGAGCCCGTTCGCTCCATAGCAAGTTCTCCTTTTGAGGGTAAGTCGCGGGTGATCTATTCGCTTGTGTCTGGGTTTATGGCACTATTGTATCATGCTCAGGAGACGTTCGTACACTGGGATTCGAGGACCTGACTGCAGTACTTTGTCAACAGTCGCTATATGAGGTTCGTTCGGGATACGTGTAATAATGCGCAGGGCAAAGTGCTCGGTGTAGACATCCCGTGATTGGTACCAATCGAATTGAGAATGTTCCAGCTTTTGTTGTCGGCAACCGTCCCGCGCCGACACACCAACCTCCATTTCGTTAAGAATCCTGATAATCTTGTGCTCGCTGAAATGACTTTTCTTAATTCGAGTTGACAAAATGTACAGACCCGATGATTCTGAATGACGGAAATCACTCACACCTGTTGCACAGACAGAGGTAGAAACCATGACGATATCGCTTTCAAGCTGGAATGACACAGCCGCACGTCAAGCCGTTGTTGACTTCGTGTCTGCAGTGACGACTCCAGACGTCGCCAGCTACGTTCCGCCGGCGGAACGCATTGCCGCCTTCGATAACGACGGTACGCTCTGGTGCGAACGTCCATTCTATATTCAGTTCGCAGGTGCCCTCGATTTCTTAAAGGATCTGGCAGTCGCTGATCCGAAGCTGCGAGATCAGCAGCCGTATAAGGCCGCCTATGCCAACGATCTGGACTGGTTCTCGCGCTACACGTCAAATGAGATGATCCCGGAACTGGTAGGCATGTTGCTCCAGGCCGCTGGCGGTGAAACGCAGGACGAATTTGAAGTGCGCGCCTTGCGCTGGCTTCAGGACGCCCGCCACCCGCGCTTCGAAAGGCTATACACGGAACTCGTCTATAAGCCGATGATCGAACTGCTGGATTACCTACGTGCGCACGATTTCCGCGTATATATCTGCTCAGGCGGCGGCATGGATTATGTGCGCCTTGTTTCCGAATCACTATATAGCGTTTCTCGCGCCAACGTCATCGGTTCCAATATGAAGCTGACATGGGAATACCGAGACGACGGCCCCGTATTGGTGCGACAGCCCGGCCTGGTAGAGCCTTTCAATGACGGACCCGGCAAGCCAGTCAACATTCAGCTTCACGTAGGACGCCCTCCCATCTTGGCGGCGGGCAATAGCGACGGTGATTTGGCGATGATGGAGTTTGCGGCGGCGGGGGAGCGATCGTTTCTAAACATACTCGTTCGACATGACGACGCTGAACGCGAGTATGCCTATGACGCTAGCGCCGAACAGGTGCAGCAAGTCGCCCTGGAACGCAGTTGGACAACGGTCAGCATGAAAGATGATTGGCGAGAGATATTCTGATGATTGACTATCCCACACACGCGCCGCCGGCCTTCCATCTGCTGGCCAAGCCGACCGGCGAACCGACGCTCATGGGTCTCGACTTCTATCGCCGCGCCATGGCGTTGGCGGAAAAGCGCCGGAGTCCGGGTATGCGCTTTCTGCATACCATACAGACCAACGGGACACCGCTAGATACGGAGTGGGCGGCGTCTTTTTAGGAGCGCAACTTCCTCATCGGCATCAGCATCGACGGCCCTCGAGAGCTGCATGATATCTACCGGCTGGACAAGGGTGGCGGTCCTACCTTTGACAAGCTGATGCGCGGCCTGCGGCTGCTGCAACAATATGAGGTGGAGTACAACGTCCTGTCTACGGTCAACCGTGTCAACGCCGACTATCCGCTGGAGGTCTATCGTTTTCTGCGCGACGAAGTGGGCACAACCTGGATGCAGTTCATTCCGGTGGTCGAACGCATCAACGAGGACGGGCTTACACTCTATCAGGAGGCCGAGCAACTTCAGTCATTCCTGGGGTTTCCGCCACGTCAGGAACCGGCCGCGTTCAATCTTGACAATGTGATGGAGAAGATGAACGAGGCTGCCGGCGGCGGTATGCACTAAACTAGTCAGGAGGCCATTAGAAAGTGGGGGCGACGCTCAGCAAGTATCAGACAATAATGAGCAACTTGCAACAGGAAACAACCGCCATGCCGTGAGTCACCACAACCTATCACTGTTGCCACCGGCAAGATCAGTACGTTTATTGTCCCTGAAATTTATGGTCACCCTTCAACGACAAAAGGATACGCGTTTCAGTGACTGTGGGAGCTTGTCAGAATGCGAAAGCTCGTTGCAAATAGAATTAGTACGCCCGTCAGCAAATACATCGTCCGTACGGCGAGCAGTCCGCCATCGCTACCCGCCATCGTGCCGTGAACCAGCGCCAGTAGGAACGCGACGTACGCAAGGTAATGAAAGGCGCGCCATACGCGACGCCCGATCCATTTCCGCACGTAGAAGCTGGCGATCAACGCAGCCAACAGGTAGAGCGCCAGCGTACCCAGCCCGGTCCAGAGCGGGGCGTAGGAAGTGCTGAAGGGAAGTAGAAGGTCAATTGGGCGAAAACCAATATATTGGTCCCCCAAGAGTGAACCTGCATGAATGACGGCAAAGATCACAGCCAGAGTAGGAAAGAATTGGTGCATCCCATATAGGAACGAGGGCTTCAGCGCACCCTTGGTCATTTTGCCGCTCAAGGCAACGCCCCAGAAGGTGGCGAAGAACAGCAAAAGGTACGCTACGATGCCACTGGCGCGCGCCACAAACCAGTAGGCTTGCGTGTCGCCTACGGCAGGAAGCGCCATGATGCGGGTCTCAGCGCTGATGAAGCTCGCGATCGTGTTGCCGCTCCTGGAGGTCATCTGCCCTATCTGAACGACCAACTCGGGTAGCAGCGCGATAGTTATAATCACACCCACGGCTCCCAAAAGGCTACCGCTCAGAATAGTCAGGAAGTCGGCTCCTTGCATGGGGCGAGTGTTGCTTGTCATGGTCTCTTTCCTAATCACTATGAACCGTCTCTAAATACCGTCCGTATGAACTGTTCGTCTGAACCAGCTCTATGAACCGCCGCTCTTGCTGCTGGATGAGCTACTGTTTCCACCGCTACTACTGGTTGACGATGACGATGACGGAGGCGGTGCAGGCCTTTCAGGCAGAGATGGCAGAGGCGCCATTGTCGGTATCTGTGATAGCGCTGGCATCACGGGTATGATCAGTTCGACCGTCTCTTCGGATAGCGGCGTTGTCAGGCCATCGGTAGAGAAGCTGAGCGCTAATGTAGGAATTGGCGCCAGCGTTGCCAACGGCGCAACTGGAGGCTGCCTCACTGTGAATGCTGGCGGCAGTTCCGCCACAGGCTGGGCGGCTTGGACTTGCTCATCTTTAGCTTCCAAATGGCCGATGCCACTCCAAATGCCTATCATCGCTGTGAACGCCAGCGCCGACGTGACTGTCTTGCCGCCGCGCGTATACTTGGTTGGGCCTGGGGTCTGTGTTTTCATGCTATGATCGCTTCCTGTATTCTGGTTCTTTGCGACGGCAACGCCAGCCGCTCCATGATTCTATGCGTTGCATGGATTGTGCCATCCTCTGCCTGTAGTATGCCGTCGACGCCACGCTGGTTCAGGAACGTCAACCCGCTGCGGCTGCCAAGGATGAGTGCGCTCTTGGCGTAGACTTCGGCTACAGAAACCCTGGGCGCAACGACTGATACCGTCATCAGATCAGTGGATGCAGACCGACCGGTGCGCGGGTCGATGATGTGATGCATGCGCTGTCCGCCACGCAGCCAGCTTCGCTTGATGATGGTCGATGTGGCGACCGCCGAATTCGTTAGGGACAGAGTGGCGACGCTGTTCTCCGGCTGCAACGCATCCTCAATCTCAATCTCCCAGCCGGACGCACCACCGGGCGAACCGTAGGCGTAGAGATCTCCGCCGGCATTGAGTAGGAATGGGCCTTCCAAGTGGAGGAAATCGGCGCAGCGATCCACTGTCCAGCCCTTGCCGATGCCGCCCAGGTCCAGGCGCAGCCCCGCCGGACGCGTTACCCCATGCGTGGAATAGTTGAGTTTGACAGTCTGCATGTTCCGCAGATTCTGTGGCGCCGGACGCTCGTCCATCGGCTCCATTGCGTCACACGCATGCTGTACTCGCTCAAAACTTCGGTCATATCCTGCACGTTCGAGATCAGCCAGGATAGTTGGGTCGAACAAACCATCCGTCGACTGTGTTGCCCACTGTGCAGCCTCCAGCACGCTGAACAGTTCGGCGCTGACGCGGCAGTCGGTCTCGTCATTCTCGTTTAGCCTGGAAAGCTCACTTGAGGAGCGAAAGCGTGAAAGCCGACGTTCACTCTGCTCAAAGAACGATTCCACATAGCCGCCCATCTGCGAATTTCGACCATAATGGGTCAGATGAATCGTCGTGTTCATGGCACGAAAATGATGTTCGTGCCACGCCCTCTTCGTTATAGCGGGAACGGCATGAGCGTCTTGTTTCCGGACCCCAGTCTCAATCGTCATCGTCTTCATGCTCATGCCCGTCTTCGTCGTGCTCATCTTCGTCGTGCTCATCGTCATCATCATGATCGGAGTTGGCGCTGGCCCCATTATCGACGCTGCCCGAGTACGTTGGCTGTTGAATCGCCAAATCGTTCTGTGCCGATGTCAATGCCGCCAGTGTCGTATCCAGGGTCTGTCGCAGTTGTGTTTCGTTCGCTTGCAGAATCGCAACTTGCTGTTCGTAACTCATTGCGTCCTGGCTCAGGGCGGCGTGGAGCGCCTCAAGTTCTGATTGAGAAGAAGCGATCGACGTCTCTCTCGCCAGTATGGCTTGTTGCAGAATCTCAATTCTTCCCTGTCCATCTTGGATCTTGCCCGCATACTCGGCGTCCATTGATGCCAACGTCGTCTGCAACTGCGCTATAGTATCCTGAAGCTCACGCTCTTGAGTCAGAAAGGCATCAGTCGGATCGGGTAACTCTGTCATGACGGATGGTGATGCCGCCAGCGCCTGCCCTACTCGGATGTGCGCACCGCTTTCGTACGCGTAAAAGGCGCTCGTCAGCAACAATGATAAGAGTGCGGACAATAGAAATGCGTGTGATCGTTTCATTGGTTTCTCCTTATATAGGCCGATATATATACCGTCACAAAACGTTGGGGAGCCTACCTGCCCAAGAGCTGATTGACCTCGGCAAGGCGCGTTTGCGCTTCGTCTATTCGGGTAGTGATCTCTGCGGCGCGGACGGCGTATTGCGCCTGATATTGTTCCAGCAGCAGGGAATACTGGGTATTGCGGATGCTGCGCTCTGCCCGAACTGCGTCAAGTTGTTGCACCAGAAGCTGGTCCTGCTGCTCCAACACAGACAAATTTTCAGCAATCGTCAATTGCGCCGCGTCCAGGACAGCGAGTTGCTCGGTATACGTTTCTTGGCGTTCGCTTACGGACTGCTGTAGCTGGGCAATTTGGGCTTGCAGAGTTGCGGTACGCGCGGCGTATAGCGCAGCGGTCTGCGCCGCAGTGTCAGGCGATACAGTATCTGCAGTCTCGGCAGTATCGACAGGGCTTGCTTCCGCCGTGCTGATCAACGGCGCGAAGCCGACGAATAACACGGTAATGACGAGAAGAATGGTCGCCGTAAAAAGTAGAATGAAGCCTGGTTTTCGCATCAGTTGTTCGCTCCTTCGGTTGTGTTTGTCCGGCAACCCAGCTTCTGCAAAGCGCCGACGAGATTGGCGCTTGCCGACCTACAACGAGCGCCGGTTCGTCTACACGTGGAGCTAGTCTAGTTGAGAACGTTGGCGCCATGGTTAGGATGACGTTATGCCCATGTTAAGGATCAATAAATCAGGTCGCTCGTCTGCTGCATGCTGTGGCTGGGGTGGGCGCTGGACCGACGTGCGTCTGTTGGGAACCCATTCAATTGCGTACCCACCATGCCAGTTCAGGATGTCAGGTTCGCTGTTCATCTGGAAGGTGATGACTGAACCGCCAACGGGCGCGCGGCAGGACTATGCCTACAACCTGTGCTGCGACCGTGCGAAGGCATAGGGCGACAGCAAACTGATTGCCGCGACGACTAGGGCCTGTGTTCAGTTATTCGGGAAGGGGAAAGAGACGGTGAAGGTTGTCCCCTGGTTCTCGACACTTGACACGCGGATCTGTCCGCCATTCAATGAGACCAGTTTTTGGACGATAGCCAACCCCAGACCCGAACCACTGCCGGCGGCTGAGTCGGCGCGCGAACTCTGGCGACTGCGCGCTTTGTCGACGCGATAGAAGTACTCAAAAATGCGGTCGACGTCTTCGCTGGGGATGCCAGGGCCGGAATCGCAAACCGCGATAGTGACGCCCGGCTTGTCCATGGTCATCTCTCGTTCTGCGCGAAGCTCGACGGAACCTCCGGCTGGCGTGTACTTAATGGCGTTGTCCAGCAAATTCAGGACGATTGTCTCCAACTCATCCACGCGCACAGTCAATGGGGGCAATGCCTCGTCAACATGAAGAATGAAGTCCAGATCCGCATTCTGTACGCGCAGGCGTATGGATTGTACGACGGATAGCAGCATGGGTTGGATATCGACTGGCGTTTCCGGAGGCGCTGGTTCGCTATTGTCCATCCTGCTCAAGTCCAGCATCACGGTAGCCAGACGTCCCATCCGGTCGGCTTCGCTATCAATCTCCTGCAGGTACCGCGTGGTCAAAGCCGGATCCTCGTCAGCCAACTCCAGCAGCGCTTCACTGCGCAGCTTGATGTTGGTCAGAGGCGTGCGAAGTTCATGGCTAGCGTTGGCGATGAAGAATCGCTGGCGGCGCATCATCTCCTGAAGTTCGCGCACCATATAGTCGAAAGTGCGTGCTAGTGAACCGATCTCATCTTCAGACTGGATGTCCGCAGTTTGCGACAGATCACCTGACGCCACTGCCAGCGCTGTCTCTTCGAGCTTGCGGATGGGCTGAACCAGCCTGCCCGCGATCCAGAAGCCAAGTACAGTAGCCAGGATAAGCGCGGCAGCGCCAGCCAGAAGCAAATCGAGCGCGAGTGCACGAATCGGTTCGAGTACGTCTCTCATGGGCTGAGCTATGCGTACAATACCCAACAATTGATTGCGTATTTGTACAGGCGCAGCCGTGAAGAGATACTTGTCACCCGTTGAGGGATCGACGCGAACGTCATGCTGCTCGACAAGATTCAAGGCAGCTTGGATCTCTGGCGCGCCGAACTGGTTGGCTATCTTGTCAGGCTCACCGCGGCTATCGACTACCGGGTCGCCTCGAACATCGATGATTGTCACCCAGAGGGTGTCTTGTTCAGCATAGCGATCGGCTAGATGCTGTAGCCCCTCTGTGCCTGGCGCACTTACTACTACACCGTGGTCATCATCCTTATGGTCATCGTCCTCATCGTCATCATCGCTATCTTCATCGCTACTATCTAGCTCATATTCTCTGTGTTCATAATCCTCCAGCTCATGCGAATAGCCGCTCAGCGGATCTTCCAGGGAATTAGCCGCCAACAGCGCCCGCACCTCAAGATCGTGTTCTGCCTGGTCGATCTGCACGCTATAGATCGTGTTGATGACAATCGCCATGAGTAGGCTCAGCACGACGATGAACAGCGCGCCATAATTGACGATCAGACGGTAGTGAAGTCGCCTGCGCCAAGGCAAGTGGGACTTTGGTGGCGCATGCTTCGCGTCAGTCATGGGCAGGCAGTTCGCTTGCGGCCACAAGACGATAGCCAACGCCGCGAATGGTCAATATCAATTGTGGCTTGGCTGCATCGCGCTCCAACTTTTCGCGCAGCCAACGGATATGAACATCGAGTGTCCGTGGATCGCCGATCCATGTCTCACCCCAAACCTCGTCAACCAAGTCTCCCCTTTTGACCGCGTCCCCGTGGGCGTCTACCAATGCCGTAAGCAGTGCATATTCGCGACTGGACAGATGCACCAGCTGATCATCCACTCTGACCTGATAGCGCGCCTGATCGATAGTCACGTGCCCAAGCCGGATCACGCCGGAGTCTTTGACTTGCTCTGCGTCCGCGATCGATGCGTGATGGGCGCTATCGATTTCGATGCGGCGCAAGACAGCCCGGATGCGGGCCACCAGTTCGCGCACGCTGAAGGGTTTGGTCAAGTAGTCGTCCGCGCCCAGTTCCAGACCCAGCACGCGGTCAATTTCTTCTCCGCGTGCCGTGAGCATGATGATGGGCACGTTGCTCTCGGCGCGCAGTTCTCGGCACACTTCCCAGCCCTGCTTCTTTGGCATCATTACATCTAGGAGAATCACATCCGGCTGCAACGTGCGAGCGCGGGTCAAAGCCTCTTCGCCGTCAGATGCAACGAATACCTCGAAGCCCTCTCGGCGCAGTTGCAGCGCCAGTGGATCTACGATCATTGCATCGTCGTCAGCGACCAGGATAGTCTCGCCTGCCATCGTCCCTCTTCTCGCTGAATGTCAGCGATCTCTTGTGTACCTTTTCGCCTCGACGTGTGAATACAGCGCACATGAAACAGCACACGTGAAGTTGTGAATCGTCATCATAACAGAAGCGACAAAGGAGTTGGTCAAGTGCAAGATAGCATTACATTAAGACTATGTTAAGCGCGTTGGTCTGTGGGATGAAATGAAATGAAGACACCACGGTCCGGTCCTTGGTAGCGCACCCGTACAATGGACAGGACTTCAACCATTGAATTTCACCCGCAACCAGGGCCGCTCACAAATAGCCAAAACATGGCTCGCAGACTTGGATATACTTCTACCCGCATCCGATTCAGAAAAGTTGCGATTCGGGCAGGATGTCATGAACGATGCGCCCCATGGTGATTTTGGCTTCGGTTTCTGCAGGTGGGGTTTTTATGGCGTGGCTTACTTCAATGACGCCGTCGCCGATTGAGTGTCGCAGCATTGGCTCAACGGACAAACCGCATGGGGTCACGAAGCGGTCTAGATGTACGACCTAGGCAGGCGCCATCATGCGTTCCAACGACTTCCTTCCTCAACTTCTTGATCCCAATACGGAGACGTAGAGACAGATTGAGGCATTAGTTCCTGTTGTCGAGATACTGATCGACCGTGACAGGGCCGCGCTACCGAGTTATTGGAGCGAGGCGAACTGGCGTTGGCTACAGCATCCGGGGACGGCGAAGATATGTGCGAGAGCGATGAGCCGTGCTGCCAATCGTCCGCTGAAAGTTGAGACGGTAGTGCTCACTGGTGAGAAAGCAACCTAGTCCAAACGAATACGCGGGGCGTTACAGAAAGGCGCTCAGCAAACGCTGACCCTCAATGCGCCATCGCTTGGCATACGGACGGACGGTTAGGATCGACCACTCATAACCCCCGCCATATCATGATACGCACTCTGCGCTCCCATCGAACTACTGTCAGTTGGCCAAAACAAACAACCCACCGGAACGGTCCGTTACATAGACCGCTCCGTCGGCTACAGCGGCGGACAGCGCCACATCTGGCGTATCGAAGCGTGCTGTCTCGACTAACTGATGAGGATTGTTCGCTCTATACACGGTTAGCCCCATTTGACGATCCAGCACATAAACACGACAGCCGTCAAGGGAAACGGCGTCTGCCCGACTTGTCGTACGAAACGACTGCACGAGCGCAGCGCGTGCCGGGTCACGCACATCCACGACGTGAAGACCGCTGTCACCTCCCGCAACGTACGCATAGCCAGTTGTCACTGCCACATCGGATGCGTGACCCGGAAGTTCGACTTGAGCGATCAGCTTTGGGTGAACCGGATCTGCCACATCAACGATCTGCAGGCCAGCCTCTCCGCCCACGGCGTAGACCAGAGCGCCATTCATGTCCAACCGGTAAGCGGCGCCGTTGCCACAGAAGCATGCCACCGTGTGCGGGCAGCGCGGATCGGCAATGTCCACCACTTGGATGCCGGCCGGACCTCCCAACAGCGCATAGTCGCCCCAGACGGCCACATCCTGCACCTCATCAAAGGTAAAGGCAGATTTGCTACCCGTGAGCGGCCGGCATTCAGCCCTATCCACAATTTGCAGCCCGCCATAACCATCGGCTACAAAGATGAAGTCGCCGGCTACTGTCACGCGTGTCGCCGTCCCCAGCGTTTCCCAGCGGGCAAGCTGATACAGATTGTGCACGTTGTCAATGGCCATCATGTGAACGCTGCTGTCTGTCGAGCCAACCACATAGGCCGCGCCGTCGTGTACGGTCACATTGCCCACGAAACCAGGCGTTTCCCAGGCGCCCACGGCCACAACTCGATACGAGTCACCATCGATACTTGCCGTCGCCAAGCCGTGATAGCGGTCTGCCGTGAGCAGTAGATGCTCCTTCACAGCAACGTCCATCACATGCTTGCCGCAGGCCAGCGAGTGGACTACAAGCGGCCTGCGCGCATCGGCGATATCCACCACTTGAACCCCCGCTGGTCCGTCGGCTACATATGCGTGTCCATTCGCCACCGTCACTCCTGTAGCGTATCCTGGCGTATCAACATTGCCGATCACCGTCGGCTGCTGTGGCGCCGATACATCGACCACAGTCAGCCCAGCGTTCCCGTCGGCTATATAGAGCAGGTCGCCATCAAGCGCCGCGGACTCTGCATAGCCGTTCGTGCGCAGCGACACGGCAAGCAAAGGCTTAGTCGTGTCTGCCACATGTACCACGTGCAGACCGTTGGAGCCTGTAACATACGCGTATCTGTTATCTGCCGCCACGCCCTCGCAACGACCCGACAGCGCAATCCATGCTCGCAAGCGCGGTCGGTTATGCCGCCTCACGTCGAAAATATGGAGACCATTTCGAACGGTTATGAACGCGGTATCGCCCGAGATCGCCAGACCGGTTGCCGCGTCATCAAATGTGACCGAGCCGACGACCTTCGGTTGTCTCGGATTCTTCAGGCTGACCACATGCAGAACGTCGCGGCCGGCCACATACGCCACGGAGCCGACCACCTGGATATCATTTGACGGCAGCATCAGATAGCCTACACGCTGGGGCTGCGCCGGGTCGGATACATCGATCACCGAGAACTCGAAGCTGTAGCCCATCAGTGCGTAGTCTCCGTATGCGGCTGTCGCCATGGCTGGCCCGCCGATGTGGCCCAGCAGCGCTAATTCTCGCACGGTCCCATCGGCCGTTAGCTTTTGCGTGCCGGCGCTGCCAGCCATCAGCCAGACAACGCCGAATATAGTCATCCATAAGACGATCCGTATTCGAAACCGTTTCATGTCCGCCTCCTTGGTATCGAACACCGCTCCTCTTTCCAGTTCCAGTATCACAAGCGACTGATATGCGATCGTCTTGCGGTTGTCTTGCGCACGTCCCAAGACCATTTCACTCCGTTCCGCGGTGCAAAACTGATGAGTACAGAGAGAGAGGGAGAGGGCCGGAAAGGCGACTGAAGTAGCGAGTCTAGTTAACGCAGCGGTACCAAAGATTCGTCGAGGAAGTATTCCTGCCATCCTTGCTCAAACTCTGCGGCGGTCACTCCGAACGCGGCTGGGATCAGTCCCTCCCAGGAGTTGTGTTCTCCCATCGCTTCTATGAGCGAAGGCAATGCGGAAATGCCGTAGCTGTCCATCGCATAGGAGACCAGCGTCCACGCCAATACATCTAGCGATAAGGTGTCTCTATAGGCGCCATAACAGACGGGACTGTATGCTTCGCCGCACCAGGTATTGTATGCTGTGAGATAGGTAAGCCGCGGCGAATCACTATTTCGCCAGTCAAGTAACGTGCTGCGAAGTTGGTATCGGGACGCAGATGGGAGAAAACCGTATTCTTGACCTATCCAGAGGCGAAGCCCATCCTGCAGCGATCGCCAAGAATAGCAATTCGTGTACCGGGCCATTCTCTTGTCCAATACCATCACTGCCAGCGGTTCCAGAATGGACGCACGCAGCACGTCTGCGTCGGCTATTCCCTCTGGAACAGGCATCTGGAGCGGAGAGGGTATGGTCAAGCGATCGCCCTGAAAGTGGAAAAGACCTGGGTCAGAGGCGAGGCTTGCCGGCTGTATGAGAATGTGTAGCGGTTCGTCTCTGAATTCAGGGTGGAGTCCCAATCTCGCACACATCTCCACGTATCGTTCGTCAATGTCGCCCAACACATCCGCCGCGGCGTTCGCATCGCGCTTCCAGTATGTGAAGTGGAAGTAGACCGTTTCGGCCGTGACCATATCGCCCCAAAGCTCTGTGCGCGGGGCGGTGCGTAGCCAGCCGACCTTGCTCATTCGGTAGAAGCGGGTCTCCAGAAAGGGTCCCGTCTGCCAATCTGCGACAGGTTCGTTGATGCGCACTCGCACCATCGCCCACTCACCGGCTAGTTTCATGTCCTTTATGGTCGCCGCGGAAGGAGCCGGAGCCGGATGTTGATGGTCACGATTAGTGTCCATCCAGGTCTTCCAGACATGTGGCGCTTCCGGGTCGATCAGTGCGTTCGCTAAGTCGGGGTTATCTTGCTGTTGCAGCCGGTTCTCCATAGCGACGACGTTGCCAAGTTCGTAGTCAATCCGGGCGAGGTTGCTGTCTGCGCGGCGGTACAGTACGCTGCCGGTCACAATCAACAGCGTAGCCAAACACACGGCGACCGCTATAGCGGCCCTTCCGGTAGATGCCGCGGGCTGCACGTCAGGCTGGGTAGCGGTCTGGGTGGCGGCTTCCCATTCCTCATCCTCTTCCAGTATTTGCCAATCAAAAGACGGACGCATAGGCAGCATGGCCCACCTTCCTGCAGAGACCTGAGAGTTGACTCTGCACAAACGCTCACACGCGTTGATTGATCATGGCATCCGGCCGTTTGCTGCGCGTTTGTTGGTTGTGCGGGATGGGTGCAAAGCCGACTTGGAGAGAGCGAGTCTTTCTACTGCCTTCGATGTATTCCACGGGGCAGGGACGGTGTTCAGATTTCAATACCGTGAACCGCACGAGCGGCGCGGGCTAGGGGGATGGTGAATCTAGCAGCGCCGCTCGCAAGGTAAAGCGGCGCTTATCGCGCCAGACTATCGTGCATAAAGGCCAGGATCGCGGCGAAGACCTGCTGCGTTCGCGGCTCCTTCGGCATGCACATATCGAACCCCATCCCTGCATTCGGAACGTTAATCAAGGTCAAATCCAGGTTCTGTTCCAGCGCTATGGGCACAAAATGGTCGATGAAACCGTTTGGCAACGGCCCCTCGTCCAGGCCGGCGCGTACGATCAGCGTCGGGAGGTCCTGACGAAACTCTTCCACCAGCGGGTAGTCATAGAAGCATCCATACCTCTTACAGTCATCTACCCAGATGGAGTACACTTCCTCATGCGGTACGGCTACAGCGCCAAATAGATTCACGAGGAATTTGACATTCTCGTGTCCCGGCTGGTTGGCGTAGGAACTGGCCTGCAAGCTCTGTGCACCGGCGGATACGAAACCCACGTTGTCGGCGTCGATGTGCAACTCATCGGCGTGCTCGGCCATGTACGCCATGAGCACTGCCAGATCGTCCTGGTGTTTGGCGCTATGACTGATGGTGACGAAGCCATCGACGGCAAACAATAAGCCCCAGAAAAGCGACTGCGAATTCTGGTATGGAAGTTCGTCGAAAGGCCAAGCCGCATCCTCCCATAAGTTGGGAAGGATCACAACGGGCGCCTTCGATCCTGCTGCCAAATCCAGCGGGTTGAACACCAGCATCTCAGTAGGCTCATCGTTGTCGGTACGGAACGCCATTCTATTGATTTCGACTCGTTCCATACCCGGCAACACATACGGCAGTCCGACCTCTATTGACGGGTCACACCACGGCAGGTGCTGCAGATTATGCTTTTCGATGACCATCGCCTCGATCTCGGCAAGCGACAGCGGTTCATCTTCAGGAACAGGCTGGGCAGCTACTTCTGGGATGGCGACACATCCCGCCAGCAGCAACATGAGCAGGGCTGCGTTGATCAATTTACGGAACCTCCACATGGCCTTCCTCCTTTCGGGAGTTTGAGAATCGACTCTGCGCAAACGCGTACAGAACGCGAACATTCACGTTTGCCTGATCATGGCATCCGGCCGTTTGCTGCGCGTTTGTTGGTTGCGTGTGAGGGACGGAAAACCGCTGTCGAAAGGGGACAGTCGCCGATGATCCCGCATGCGACGAGCGCCGCCATGAGGGTTTTGTAACAATTCTGCGACTTGGTTGAAAACGGGCGCGCGATATGCCATAATGGACGCCAGAGGACGAGTCATTCTTGCGGAGGAGGTTTGTGACGATGTCTCACCTGGCGCTCCGTTTCCTCGGCTTTCCCCAAATTGAACTTGATGAAGCGCCTTGCGCGCTCAAGCTGCGAAAAGCGCTTGCCCTGCTTGCGCTCGTCGCGATGCGGGGCGCCGCCCTCCCGCGAGATTCCCTGGCCGCGATCCTGTGGCCCGACGTGCGCGATGCACGCAGCCAGTTGCGCTATGCGCTGTGGACCCTGCGCCAAGAATTGGGCGAGGAGTGGCTGCTCACCGATGCCGACAGCGTCTGTTTGGCTCCATCAGCCGACGTCTCCGTCGATGTCGCACGGTTTGAAACATTGCTGCGGACGCCCAGTGGTGCACCGCGCCAACCGGCGGAGCCG
>SWCD01014156.1_pt2 | contig 15091 bp, 12 predicted proteins | sample 4693011 | NCBI WGS metagenome assembly SWCD01 (sample SAMN10267278, study PRJNA491770) | bioreactor metagenome | isolation source: DHS bioreactor inoculated with marine | place: Japan: Omine Ridge, Nankai Trough | reverse complement strand
GTCGGGGATGACGAAGTGCGGGTGGTGGCGCGCTTGCCGAAGCGCTATGCGAACGCCCTCGTCGAGCAGGGGGCGAAAGTCAGGGGATTCTGATCTTCTGCCCGGTCCGGATGACGTAGGGCTCCCGTAGATCGTTGGCGGCCGCCAGTTCCATCCAGCGCGTGCACGTCCCGTAGATCTTGCTCGAGATGACGGAGAGGCTCTCTCCGTCCTTCACGACGTGGAACCTCGTGGGCTTTTTTGCGGGGGGCTCGGTGCGGGATCTCCGCGCGTCAGGGCGGTCACGGCTCTGCGGCGGCGACTCGGTTCGGATCCGCGCCCGCGGCGGGACACCTCCGTGCTCGACGACGAGGAGTGAGTTCCGGTCGACGACATCGCTCGAAGGGGCCAGAGGAATCCGAAAGAGACGATCCCACACGAGGGCACTGCCGACGATGAGGGTCAGGGCGATGATGAGGCCGATGCTGGTTCCGCGAGACGTAGACACCCCAAGAGTATACCACATGTTGGGTGGTTTTGTGGAATGTACCCGAAGTCCTGAGCCGGGCGAACAGGTTGCTGCCCGCCCGGCTCGAGGTCTGCCTGCTACTGGAAGCTGCCTCCGTTGGCTCTGAGGACGCGGTTCAGCGCGCGGTCCGGGTCCGGAATGAAGAGCCACCGAACGAGCTCGATGAGGAAGTACGTCGGGTAGACGGCGATCGCGCCGATCGTCACGATCGTGAACCATGCCGGGGCGAGGTCCGTGAACAGGCTCGCACCCAGGCCGACGACGGTCAAGGCGATGCAGATCCAGAACGGGCCCTTCCGCCCGCGCAGGTAGTGCCAGGGGAGGAAGAGGAGCATCGGGCTGGCCACGAAGATGGAGGAGTAGGTTCCGGTAATGACCCCGACCATCAGGACGAAGGCGAAGCCCTCCAGCACGGAGGACGCGGCGCCGTAGTTCACGATGAAGACCACGAGCACCACCAGGAATGTGGTGATCGATGTTCGAAGGCTTCGACTCATCGTCTGATTGACCGACAGATCGATGACCTCGGTGAGGTTCTTCTTCCCCTTCCCGAGGTTCTCTCGAATGCGGTCGAAGACGACGATGCTGTCGTTCATGGAGTATCCGATGAGCGTCAGGATGGCGGCGATGATCGGCAGGTTGATCTTCACGTCCACGAGCCCGATCTGTCCGAAGAAGGCGATGGCGCCGAGGGTGATCAGGACGTCGTGCACCAGGGCCAGAACGGCTGCGAAGCCGAACGCGGCCCCGTGGAAGCGGAAGTAGATGTAGAGGATCTGGAAGATCAGCGAGACCAGTACCGCGGCCACCGCGGAGAAGCGCCGCTTCTCCGCGGTGGTCGGGTCGACGAAGCTCTGGGCCGGGAACGGCTCGGAGAGAGCGAGGTCGCTGGTGCTGAGTTCGCGGGCGAGCTCTTCCCGGAAAACATCCTCCGAGAACTCGAGATCCACGGCAACGAGAGCGCCGTTCCCGGCAACCTCCCTGATCTCGGTTTGCTTGACACCACGAGTGGATCCGAGGAGTGCTGAAATCTCGGCCTCGTTCACCTCGCGGTTGAAGGTCAAGCGGAAGGGTTTCAGCCTTCCCTCTGCTCCCTCGGGGACGGCGACGATGCCCTGCGGGGCCAGATCGGCCTCGAATGCCTGGTTGAGGTAGGCGAGGACTTCGGCCCGCATCTTCGCGGTGTTGGCCGCGCCGATGGTGATCTGGAAGGCGTCCGAGCTGACGGCGAGGTCCAGCGACTCGGCGTTCGCCTTGCCGGACTTGATGGAGATGACGGTGGCGTCGGCAAACCGCTCCCGGATTGTGTTCTTGACGTCCTTGATCGCGACGGGTTCATCGAAGGCCACGACCACGCGCTGGCCGCCGGCGAATTCGATGTCGTACTTCTCGGTCCCCGTCTCGGCAAAGGCGGCCACGCCGGCGACGATGAGTACGAGCGAGATCAGCATGAGCGGGGCACGGATCCTGATGTAGGAGATCTTCGGAATTCCGAACAGCTCCGGCATCCGCATGTCCGTGAGAAGATTGTGATTGATCATCCACGAGAAGATCCCGCGGGTGACGAAGAGCGCGGTGAACATGGACGCCAGGATTCCGCAGATCAATGTGATCGCGTAGCCCTTCACCACGCCGGTCGTGAACCAGATCAGGACCACAGCGGTGAACAACGTCGTGACGTTCGCGTCGATGATGGTGACGAACGCCCGGTCGTAACCGGCATTCACGGCCTGCATCAGGCTCTTCCCCAGCTTCCGTTCTTCCCGGATGCGCTCGAAGACCAGGATGTTCGCGTCCACGGCCATGCCGACCGTGAGGATCACGCCGGCGATTCCGGGAAGGGAGAGCTGCGCACCGGCGAAGGCCAGGGCGCCCATGATGATCAGGAGGTTCATCACCAGGGCGAAGACCGCCACCAGGCCCGGGAAGAGGTACGTTCCGGCCATGAAGATGACGACGGCGGCCATGCCGAGGGCGGTGGCGAGCATTCCGCGTCGGATAGCCGCCTCACCGAGCGACGGACCGATGGCGAACTCGCTCTGAAGGGTGATTTCGGCTTTGAGGCTGCCGGAACGAAGCACGGTGACGAGATCCTGCGCTTCGTCCCTCGAGAACCCGCGGATGCCTCCACCTGAAATCTGCCCGCGTCCGGGAAGCGTCTCCTGGATGACGGGAGCGGACTCGATATGCCCGTCGATGATGATACCCATCTGGCGCTTCTTGTTCTTCGTGGTGAAGTCCGTGAAGTCCTGCTGGCGGGCGGCGCGCAGGGCGAAGGCCACGACCCAGCTCGTGCCGTACTGGCCCTGGCGGATCATGAGCCCGCCCGGGTCGAGGTCCGCGCCGGTGAAGTAGTCTTTCTTCAGGATGCTCTCGAGTTCGTCGACCTGCTCGGCGATCTGCGTGTCGATCTCGGCGAGAGCGGACGCGTTGCCGGCCACGTCTTCTTCCAGCTTCCGGGCTTCGATCCGGTCGATCTCGAGCTGAACGACCGCCTCGGGCACCTCCACCAGGCGCTCACGGCCCCCGGGAGCGGCGTTACCCTCCGCGTCCCGGACGATGCGAGGCTCGACCCAGCGGAAACCGAGGGGGGCGCCCGGATAGGAATCGCCCATCTCGACCTTCCGCTTGCGCTCGGATTCCTCGAGCGAGTCCATGCCCGGCTTCCAGTTGGGAGGCTGGGCTACCATGCGGAACTCGAGCTGCCCCAGCTGGGTCAGGATGGACTTGATCCGCTCGACCTCGCTGGTCTCCTTGCCCGGGAACTGGACCTCGAACTGGTTGGGAGGCAGGGCGTCCACCTTCAGGTCCTTGAGACCCAGGTTGTTGACGCGCTCCTCGATGACCCGAACCGTGTTGCGCAGGGTCTCCTCGCGGTCCGCGAAGGGGATGTCGGACATCTCGAGGCTATAGGTCAGCGAGGCTCCACCCTTGAGGTCCAGGCCTCGCTCCACGCCGTCGTGGTGCCAGAACCAGCCGGCCAGGCAGATCGCCAGATAGGTCGTCGCCGCGCGCCAGCCGAAGCCCAGGGAGAGCGGGATCGCCATGACGAGGATGCCGAGGACGATCGGCGTCATCCAACCGAAGATCCCGAACACGACCATGGGATTTTCGATGCCGGCCAGACCGGAGACCAGGGGTATCAGGATATCGGCGAAGATGAGCCAGACCAGGCCCACGAGGAGCGCGGCCGAAACAAGCTTCGCCAAGGGTGAAATTTCACGTTCTTTGGGGCCCATGGATCACCAAGAGGTGCGAGGAGGGGCAGTGGGTTCAGAGGCGGGAGACGTCCCCCGGCTATTCTCCATCCTTATTACGATTTAAGACCGCCGAAATCGCGCTCTTGGCGACACGGACTTTCACGTCGCGAGCGTCGTCCACGCGAATCGTGATTTCGTCATCGATCACATTGGTGACGATTCCGATGAGTCCACCCGTGGTCAGGATGCGGTCGTTCTTCTTCAGTGAATCGATCATGGCACGACGCTGTGCCTCCTGCTTCCGCTGAGGGCGGATAAGCAGAAAATAGAAGAGAACGATCATGGGGACCATGATCACCAGCATGTTGACCAAGGGGTTGCCCTGAGCCGGAGATTCGGCCGCGAGGATCCAAAGCATGGTATGACTCCGGCAAAGCCTAGGGGAAAACTCGCAGTGTAGATGGAGTCGGGATCGGCCCAAAGGTTTTCTATTCCAAAGAGATCGATCGATCGCACGCCACAGCGGAAGGTGGCCATGAGAGGGAATCGGAGAAAGGTGGTCGTGGCCATGAGCGGGGGGGTCGATTCCTCCGTCGCCGCGCTTCTGCTGAAGGAGCAGGGCCACGAGGTCACCGGGCTTTTCATGCGCACCGGGGCGCACACCGGGGGCGGGAAGAAGACCTGCTGCAGCCTGGAGGACGGGCACGATGCCCGGGCCGTCTGCGACCGTCTCGAGATCCCCTTCTATGCGCTGGACTTCGAGGGGGAGTTTTCGGGCATCATCGAGCACTTCGTGCAGTCGTATCAGGCCGGCCGCACCCCCAATCCGTGCATTCTCTGCAACCGGGATCTCAAATTCGGCAAGCTCTTCGAATACGCGGCCGCGGCCCAGGCCGAGACGGTGGCCACCGGACACTACGCCAGCGTCGTGTCCCACGGCGAGCGCCTCGCGGTGGCCCGTGGTCGAGACCGGGGCAAGGACCAGTCCTACGTGCTTTTCCCTCTTGATCAGGCGCAACTGCGCCGAACCATCCTTCCCCTCGGAAGCCTCGAGAAGCGCGAAGTGCGCGATCTGGCCCGTCGAGCCGGGCTTGTCGTGGCGGAGAAACAGGAGAGCCAGGAGATCTGCTTCGTGCCCTCGGGCGACTACCGGGGACTGCTGGCCGGCCTTGACATCGGCACCCCGGGTCCGTTCCTGGCCCTGGACGGAAGCGTCATCGGAGAACACCCGGGATTCGAATTCTTCACCGTCGGGCAGCGACGGGGTCTGGGGCGGGGTTTCGGCCGGCCGATGTTCGTGGTGGAAATCCGCCCGGCCGAGGCCGCTGTCGTGCTGGGGGAACGGGAGGATCTCGGTCGGACGCGCTTGACCGCATCCGGATGGGTGGGCGGCGGCGCACCGGTTCCAAAGGCGGCGGAGAGCTTCGAAGCCGATGTCCAGATTCGCTACGGCAGCGCGGCGGCTCCGGCCAGGATCACCGGACTCGGCGATCAGAGGGTCGAGGTGGTCTTTGCCGGGCCGGTCGAGGCCGTGGCGCCGGGACAGGCGGCGGTGGCCTATGTCGGAGATCGGGTGGCGGGGGGCGGCTGGATCGAAGGGCCGGTCTCGGATCCGGCCGTGAAATAAAGAGCGAGGGGGCGCGACTGGTCGCGCCCCCTCGCTGCTACCCGAGTACGGAAATTCGATCTAGAACGTCAGATCGATTCCTTCAGGCCCTTGCCGGCACGGAAGCCGACTGACTTCGATGCCTTGATCTTGATGGTCTCGCCGGTCTGCGGGTTCCGGCCCTTGCGAGCGGCCCGCTTCTTCACCGTGAACGTCCCGAAGCCTACGAGTTGGACAGTCTTGTCCTTCTTCAGCCCCTTGGTGAGGCAGTGCAGCAACGATGTGAGGAACCGGTCGGCCTCGGCCTTGGTCCCGTCCATCTCCTTTGCGACGGCTTCGCAGAGTTCAGCCCTGTTCATAGGAACGATCCCTCCTTCTACGCCCGTGGGTTGTGCCCTTCAAATGCTGGCGTGCTTACAATCCGCGAAAGCTAGCACAGGGCAAATGGGCGGTCAAATCATAATTCGTCAAACCCTTGATTCATGGGGCTTCCGGGCGTTGAAGCGACTAGGCCTGCGAGCGGTCGCATGAGAAGATCGTGAGATGAGGCGAAGCGAGTTCAGCGGAGTGAAAGAAGAGTTCGCTCGTGCGAAAGGGGGAATGTCCCTGCTCCCGGTCGCGGCGCTGCTCTTGATCGTCGCGGCGCTTCCCGTCGGGTTCAGGCTCGGGGAGAACCAGGATGGGGTGCTGCTCATCGACGTGTCTTCCTCCGTCGGCATGGTCCCGGGCGACCTGGCCGATCTCGGGCGGCGCGCTGGTGTCGATCCGGAACGCACGGACGTCGTGATCTTCGGCGAGGCGGCGCTTCATCTGGGCCGAAGAGGGGAAGCGTGGCCGACGCTCAGCCGGGCCGAAGTCGATCGCGTCGGCCGGGCGGGCAGCGATCTCGCGGCCGGACTCCGGGTGGCGGAGGGCCTGCCCGGCGCCGCCGGCCGCGTGGTGGTTCTCACCGACGGCCGCGTGGGGGAGGAGGGCCTGCCGTCGGCGGCGAGCCGGCTTCTCTCCCGCGGCGGGGAGATTGAATTCCTGAGCGCGGGGAGGGCCGCGCCCGGTGACTTCAGGGTGGTGAGTCTGAGAGCCCCGTCCAGAGTGGCGGGAAAAGGGAGCTTCCTGGCGGATGTCGTCGTGTTCGGTCCGGTGGGCGGGGAGAACCTGCTGCGACTCGCCGTCGACGGGCGGGAGGTGGCGCGTCGAGCGGTCCGGATTGGTAGCACCGGTACGACGGCTCTTCGGCTCGATGTCCCGTCCGGAGAGCGAGGCTACCGGGAAGTGGCGGCGACGCTCGACCGTGTTGCGGGAGATACGGAGCCGCTGAACGATCGCCTGGTGACGGGGGTCGTCGCGACCGATGGGAAGTCCGCCCTGCTCGTCGGTGCAAACGAGTTGGCGCCGGCGCTCGCGGCGGCGGGCTATGAGGTGAGGACCGGTACTCCGGAGACCGCCGGGCGGGGTGTGGATGACCTGATCGTCCTGCACAATGTCTCGGCCCTGGAGCTCGAGGATGGCGGCAAACGCCTGGCCTCGTTCGTTCGCGCCGGAGGCGGGCTGGTGCTCCTGGGCGGCCCGCGGTCCTTCGGCCCCGGGGGATACGCGGGGCGTCCGATCTCGTCTTGCCTCCCGGTCCGAAGCGCGCCCGAGGGCGAAGGGCTGACGGTGATGGTCCTCCTGGATCGTTCCGGAACCATGGGGGAGCGCTTCGGTCAAGGTGGGGAAGGCGCCAAGTTGCCGGCGGCCCTGCGGGCGATCCGTTCCCTGCTCGCTTCCTTGCCGGACGAAGCCGATTTCTCGCTGCTGTCGTTCGCCGAGGAGACCGATGGTTCGGTGCTGAGCGCCGCACTCGACGCATCGGGTCGTTCCGCGGCGGGAGAAGCGATCGACCGGGTGGGCGAAGCCACCGGCAGCACCGCCTTGATCCCGCCGCTTCACGCGGCGCGGATCGCGGCTCCCCCGGGGGCGGATCGCAAGTGGCTGGTGCTCCTGGTGACGGACGGTCAGCTCGTCTCGGAATCCGAGTCGGACGTTTTGGCGGAGGCGGAGGCGCTCCGGCGTGCCGGGGCGCGACTCGAAGTGCTCGCGGTGGGGGAGAACGCACGGATCGATCTGCTCGATCGGATGACGGGTCAGGAGGGCTCGGTCCGGAGAATCTCCGAGGCCGGAGCGTTCGAGCGGTCGTTTCTGGATGCGCTCTCGGCTTTCGAGGGAGAGGGGCGGATTCGGGAGGGGAGTTTCGAGGTTGTCAGGGGAGTGGTGCCGTCACCCGCGCTGCGGATCCCGCTCGAACCGGTCGGCGGCTACGTCCGGACCTGGGCCCGCCCGGAGGCCGTGGTCTGGGCATGGACCTCGACGGGAAGTCCACTCCTGGCCTGGCGGCGGTTCGGCCTGGGACAGGCCGTGGCGGTGATGACGGACCCGCTCGGTGATTGGGCCCCGGATTGGGGGCGAGGTGACCTCCTGGCCGCCCTCGGTGACCGGGTGGCCCGCCCCGGAGAACTCGGCGGACCGCGGGTGAGGGCGACGCGCGCCGGTGATCGACTTCTCTTGCGTGTGGGGAGTCGCCGGGCCGGGGGGCCGGCACGTGGCATTCTGAGCATGGGTGCGGGATTCGAGCGCGAAGTGGAATTCGTGCCGAGCGGACCGCGTGAATTCACGGGCTCGGTTGCGATCGGCGGGCGGGAAGGCGCCGCCTTCCTCGGGTTTGATGCCGGGGGGCAGTCCGACCTCCTCGGGCTCTCGGTGCCCTATGCCGATGAACTTCGCGCCTCCGGACCGGACGAAGGGGCGCTGGCCGCCCTGAGCGCCCGCTACGCCACCGGGAAGCGGAGTGCAGGGAGAGTCGGTCTGGCGGTGTTCCTTGGCGGCCTGGGCCTCGTGTTTCTCCTTCTGGACCGGTTGGTGCGGACGGCGGGGGGATGGGCCGCACTCAAGGGGAGTCGCCCGGGCCGCCGATAGTATGGACGGAGATAGCCCTGACGGAGGTCGGTCATGAAGTGCGCGATCCTGGCTGTTCTTTTTGCGGTTCTGGTGCCTGCATGTGCCTCGGACCCACTGCGGGAGGATCTGGACGACTATCCCGAGCCGCCCGAATTCCTGAGGCAGGAGATCGTGGAGCGCATCGGCATGCTCCGATACCAGAGCGAGGAACAGCTCTACTCCAACATGATGCGTCTGGCCTACATCGGGGAACCGGCGGTGCCGTATCTGGTGGAGGGCCTCGAGGAAATGAACGCCCGGACGCGTGGTTCGTGCGCGTATGTCCTGGGTCTGCTGAAGGATCGCCGGACGATCGGGCCACTGCAGCCGTTGCTCGAGGATCCGGTGAAGGAGGTCCGGTACGAAGCCGCCGTCGCGCTCGGAAACATGGGGGACCGCGGTGGGTATCAGGCGCTCGTCCGAGGCCTGACGGACGACGACATCAAGAATCGGTACAAGGCGCACGAGGCGCTTGCGCTTCTGACCGGGCTGGACTTCGGATACCGCCACGACGATGCCCCGGAGGTTCGCCGGGTGGCGGTGTTGCGGTGGGAGGAGTGGGTCGACCGCATGGATGCCGACATCCGGTAAGGGCTCGTCTGGGAATAACTGCTGCATTCGAGGGCCGGCCGATCGCAGGATCCACTGGACCCTGCTCCCGCGGCAAAGCCGCGGAGGCCGGCCATGGCTGCATCCCGCCCCGCTGCGTTGCTCGTGCGACGAACGCGGGCTCCACTGGACCCCGCTCCCGATCCGTGTCCGGCTTCGCCGGCCCCCGATCGGAGTCGCACGAAGGGTTGAAACCAGTAAGGTTGCGCCCTCCGCGCGCCTTGCTGGACGGGCGCAGCGGCGCTCTCGGTGCAACGGACGCACTTATTCCCAGACGAGCCCTAATCCCACGCCGGGTCAGCCGATCGAGGCGAGCAGTTCCTGAAACCGCGGCTTCGAGCGCAGCGCCGCGAGGTCTTCGTCGGTTCGCATGTGCGACGAATCCCGGTAGCCGATCTCAATCGCCCGGGACAGCGTCTCCAGGGCGTCGTCGACTCTCCCGAGCAGGGCGTAGCTGCAGGCCAGGTTGTACCGGATCGTGGGATCGTCGGGGAGCAGCGCGACCAGTCGGAGGTCGAGTTCGAGTCCCTCGGCAATACGACCCAGGCGCGTGTAGGCGTGAGCCAGCCAGCAGAGGGCATGGAAGTCGTCCTCGTCATCCCGGAGCGCCTGCTCGTAGAGGGGGGCCAGCGCCTCGAACTCGAGGTCTTCCACGCCCGAAACGGATATGGTCCGGTCCCACTGCATATCGCCGTGTACCGATACCCGCAGACTCCTCAAGGGTCAACCTCGAACCGGGGGTGAAGCGCGTCTTCGGTGAAGCCCGGTCCGCTTCGTGCCCCCTGAGCCCCGTCGCGTGCGCCTCGACCGATCCGAGGCCGGCAGGCTATACTTCGCGCCCATGTCCATGGAAGATCTCGAAGTCCTGTCTGCGCGAGCCCAGGTTCGGCATCTCGCGGCGAAGCTCGAACTGGAGGTGAGGGAGTCCGGTCAGGGGACCGGATTCCAGGCCGTTCTCGTGGCTCCATCGGATCGCGAGTGCGTGTTCTTCGCCGTTGCACCCCGGGGGGGCGGCTACCTCTCGCTTTCGCTCGTGCTGGTCGTCGACGAGGCGTTCTTCCGCGAGCACATCGAGGAGATCCTCGGCGTTACCGCGCGCTACGATGCCTGTGTGTCGCTCGCTCGCAGCGAGGATCTCGCGGAGGGCGAGGTGTACCTGAACCTCTCGCAGCGGATCTTCCTGGCGGGACTTTCGGCGGTGACGCTGGGGCAGAGCATCGAGAACCTGCGGGCCGTCAGGGAAGCGCTGGGTGGAGAGTTCCCCTGAGTTTCCGGGTCCCAGCCGTGAGAGGAGAGGTCCGTGCGCGCCGTGGTCATGCGGGTGAGCGAAGCCGGGGTGACGATCGCGGGGGAAACCGTCGGTCGAATTGGCGGCGGGCTGATGGTCCTGCTCGGCATCGGGCCCGAGGACGGCGCGGCCGAGGTCTCGCTGCTGGCGAGGAAGGTGGCGGAACTCCGAATCTTCGCCGATGGGCACCGGCCGCTGAACCGCTCCGTCAAGGACGTCGGGGGCGAGGTCCTCGTCGTTTCGCAATTCACCCTCCTCGCGGATACGCGGAAGGGCCGAAGGCCGTCCCTGGCCCGCGCCGCACCACCCGAACACGCCGAACCCCGATACCTGGAATTCGTCGATGCTCTCAGAGAGAGGGGACTCCGGGTGCAGACCGGTGAATTCGGAGCTACCATGGAGGTGTGGAGCACGAACGACGGGCCGGTCACGATCCTGCTTACGACCGGCAAGGAGGACGTGATTTGAAGGCTCCCGGCCTGAGCCCCGCGTGGATGTGGATCGCCTTCTCGCTGATCGCGTTCCTCGCCGCCTGCGATGGGGGGGAGGGGCCTCGGCCGCGGTCCCGGGATCTGCACGGCGAGTCCTTCGAGGAGTCCCGGCGAAACATGGTTCTGGCGATCCGCGCCCGCGGCTTCGAGGACGAGCGAGTCCTGGAAGCCGTCGGCGCCGTCCCGCGACATCGCTTCCTGCCGCGGGAGTCGGCTCACGAGGCGTACGATTTGAGGTCGCTGCCGATCGGGTCCGGCGAGAACATCTCCGACCCGTACCTGGTCGCGGTCATGACCGGCCTGCTCGCCCTGAAACCGGGCGATCGGGTGCTCGAGATCGGCACCGGCTCGGGCTACCACGCCGCAGTGCTGGCGCGCCTGGCGAAGCAAGTCTACACCGTCGAGATCAGGCCGGAACTCGCGGACGGAGCACGGGAGCGATTGGCTTCGCTCGGTTGCGAGAATGTCGATGTCCTCTGCGGCAACGGCTGGCTGGGCTGGCCGGAGCATCAGCCGTTCGATGCCATCATTCTCACGGCCGCTCCGCCCGAATTGCCGGAGGAGCTGGTCCGGCAACTCGCGCTCGGGGGCCGGTTGCTGGTCCCGCTCGGAAAGTGGCCCGCCAACCAGGACCTCACCCTGGTGAGGAAGGACTTGAACGGCATCGTGTCCCGGGAAACCGTCAAACCCGTGAGATTCGGCCCGCTGATCAAGGCTGAGTAGGGTCCGGGAGCGGCCTTCCGCCGGAAATTTCCGATTTTGGCGCGACTTCAAGCGCGCTCGCGCGACTTCCTTCCCGGCTCTTGATCCGGGAGGAAAGCATGATGAGAAGAGTGTGGCTCGCCCTGGCGGTGATGGCAGTGATCGCGGGGAGGGTGCCGGCCGGGCCCGTGACCATCTCGGAGGTTCTCTACGACGCGACGGGACCGGACAACGGCAAGACTTTCGTGGAACTGTGCGGTCCGGACGACACCTCCCTCGACGGCTACGTCCTGAATGCGGTGAATGGCTCCGGTGGTGGCATCACGCATTCGATCGCGCTGGATGGGCTCGAGATTCCGATTTCGGGGTTTCTCTTGCTGGCGGATCTCGACTCGAGCGGCAACTCGGCCTTCCCCTTCGCGGACGCCTTCTTCACGGACCTCGACTACCAGAACGGGCCCGACTCCGTCGTGCTGATGTCGGAGGGCTCCATCGTGGACGCCCTGGGTTACGGGAGCTTCTCCGCATCGATGGTCTTCGCCGGTGAAGGCGCTCCCGCGGCGGACGCCGGGCCGGGTTTCAGTGTGTCCCGGTGGTTTGCGGCGGTCGACACCGATTCGAATGCGGCGGACTTCCACGTCACCTCGCCGACGCCGGGCTTCGGACTGAGGATACCGGTCAGTGTGCCGACGCCGGAGGCGTCTTCCCTGGTGCTGATGCTGAGCGGGCTGGCGGTGCTGAGGCGGCGAATCCGCAGGCGCTACTCCTGAAACGAGTAGACCGTTCCGGTGGTGGAGGCGACGTACAGCCGCCCGTCGATGAGGAGGGGGTGGCTCTTGCACGGGCCGTCGAGTTCGAAGCGCCAGCGCACGCTGCCCGTCAGGTCGAGACAGTTGAGACGACCGTTTGTATCGACGAGATAGAGGCAGTCATCGGTGACCAGGGGGCCTTCCGCGACCGGCACGCTGTAGGGTGAGGATATGCGCGCTCGCACTTCCCCGGTCTTGGCGTCGACGTGGTAGATGCCGCCCGACAGCGTCGCGATCCAGAGCGCATCGGCCGTGACGCTCGGCCGCCCGCGTACGGCGTCATCGAGTTCACAACTCCAGATCGGCGTGCCGTCGGCGCGATCGAGCAGGTAGACCTTGCCGGTGTCCGTGGCGACGACCGGTCGGCCCTGGTTGTCGAGAGTGAGCGGCGCGTAGATCGGATCCGGAAGCCGGGCGGTCCACTGGGCCTCACCGCTCTGAGTGTCGATGGCCACCACATGGCCGGCGCTCGTGCCGAGGTAGACGGAACCGGAGGATGCGACCGGGTCTGAGTGGATGCGCCCGGGGAGAGAGACTCTCCAGGCCTCCCTGAGATCGCGAATGCCGTAGACGGCCCCGCGTTCATCGGCGACCACGATGGTTCCCCCCTGCTCGACGGGCGCCGTGCGCAGGGGGGCATCGGCGCTGAAGTCGAGGAGGACCTTGCGGGTCACGAGATCGAACGCGAGCAGGTGTTGGTCCAGGCTCGCGAGCCACGCGACGTTGCCGATGATCAGGGGGCGGGCGACGAAACCGCTCAGCAACCCGTGATTGTGATCCATGCCCGGTTCGCCGGACTCCAGACCGAGCTCACGCAGATGGCCATCGCGTCCGGCGAGGAGCAGTCGGTCGCCGGTCCGGACGAGATCCGTCTCCAGGGGGCCGGTCGCCGCGCTCTGCCAGGCAATCTCCTTTTTCAGGTGGAAGAGGGGAGCGGCGGTGTGTTCGTCGGTGAAATCGACGATCTCGACGACCACCGGTTCGAACGTAGCCTTGCGAACCCGCACCACCGTCGTGCCGTAGGGCGGGTAGCGAACCAGGAGTCCCTTCTCCGTTGTCAGGCCGAGGGAGACTTCCTCGCGGTCGTTCCAGGAAATGCTCACTTCCGCGCCTGTGGGAACGGTTTCCACGCAGAGAGCCAGCTGGATCAAGTTGCGGAAATCGATCCGGAAGTTGTCGCGAATGAGTGAGCGGAACAGGGCATTCGCTTCCTCGTGCCGTTGAGCCTTGATCGCCTGTTCGGCCTCGGCGATCCCGGCGGTGACGCCGTCGATCAGTGCGATTTCGGCGGAGATCTTTCCATCGAGATCCAGTCCACCGTCCCCGAAGAGGAGCTCCGCCACGGGTGCGTAGTATCCGGCCGGCTGCTCCCTGCGGAACTTGTCGCACTCCATGAGGAAGCGAGAGCAGGTGGCCCTGGCCTTTGTGAGTTCGCCACGGTACTTGAGGTCATTGGCCTCCTGGGTGACCGTGGTGTATTCGTCGTAGATCTCGTGCCGCCGGATGGTGGCGCGGAGGGTGTGATAGCGCTCCGAGATGTCGGCATGGAGCTGCCGGAGTTCGTCCACCGACTTGAGGATCTCCTGGCTCAGCCGCCGCTTGCCCTTCAGGAGGGCGTACTCCGCCACCTCCGCGTTGCCGGCGTTGCGTTCGTGTACGACCGGGTCGGTGTCGTGGCGGACCTTGTCGGCCCGCTCGAGGGCGCTCTTGACCGCGTCGAGCTCACCCGGGGCGAACTTCTCATCCTTCAGCATGGCGAGCTCGTGCTTGCCGTTCTGGATGACTTGACTCAGGTGGTCTCGGTAGAGCGAGAGCAGGGTCGTGGTATCGTTCTCGTACTCCTTCAGCACGCCCTGGGCGGTGCGATCGCCGATGCGCTCGAGCAGGGTCCTGGTAAGTTCCTGTTCGCGGTATTCGGCGGCATTGACGAGGGCTTCGAAGCCTCGGTCGAATTGCCTTTGTCCGAAGGCGTCGGCGGCCGGGCTGAAGAAGCTGTCGAAGGCGCGTTCGAGTGCCTCCAATGCCTCGCTCTTGGGGCCGTCGATCTTCGTCATGCGCAGCTTGAGGGCCGCCTGCAGATTTCGGAGCTGGATCGCCAGGTCGGAATCGGGATCGTCGACAATGACGCTCTTGGCGAGTTTGTCGGCCTCCTCGGGCTTTCCGGCGTCGAGGAGCGACCAGGCCTGGTTGAGGATCTCCTCGTCACCGGGCCCTCCCGGGCCGACGAAGGCGGCGGTGACGGCGAGGACGAGGACGGCCGCGCCGACCACGGCGATCGCGCGCAGGCGCTTCTTCCGGCGCACCGATTCCTCCATCAACCGTTCGAGCTTGACGAGGTACTCGCGCCGGGAGGAGTCGAGTTGGAGGATCTTGCGGTAGATCTCCTCCTTCTGCCGATCGGTGCCCTTCGCTTCGACGGCTGCGCAGATGTGGATCAGCTCGGTGACAGCCGCCTGCCGGTTGCCGGCGGCAATGTGCGCGTTCACCAGATTCCGACGCAGATCGGCGCAGTCCGCGTCGAGGGCGAGGCCGCTGTGACACAATTCGAGGGCGGCCTCGAAGTCGCCGTTGTCGTTCAGGATCTGGGTCGCCCGGATCAGACATCGTTGAGCTTCCGGGATGTTCTCCAAGTGCTGGTGGACCAACGCGAGCTGCTCCTGCAACTCGGCGGAACCGGGATCGTACCGACAGGCGCGTGTCAGGACCGTGGTTGCCGCTGGTAGATCCCCGGCTTCGGATCGCAGTCGAGCGAGGTGTTTGAGGACGCGGGCGGAACGCCCCTTCTCGTCCATGCCCTCGTAACAATCCGCGAGCATCTCGAGCAGTGGCTCCTCATCGGGCCGCACCGCGAGAGCAGCCTCCAGGCAGCGGGCCGCCTTCGAGCGCTCCCTTTTCGAGAAGAGGAACT
>SWCD01010689.1_pt1 | contig 15104 bp, 11 predicted proteins | sample 4693011 | NCBI WGS metagenome assembly SWCD01 (sample SAMN10267278, study PRJNA491770) | bioreactor metagenome | isolation source: DHS bioreactor inoculated with marine | place: Japan: Omine Ridge, Nankai Trough | reverse complement strand
ATGCAAATATTTTTTTTTAATAGTGCTAAACATTTCATAAAAAAGAAAAAATTGTACTTTTGCGCCTCCGGAGAGATGGCAGAGCGGTTTAATGCGGCGGTCTTGAAAACCGTTGTCCTTCACGGGACCGGGGGTTCGAATCCCTCTCTCTCCGCAAAGCAAGAGCCCAACCAGTAAGGTTGGGCTTTCTTTTTTCAAGTGTTGAAAGTTGGCTTACATAAGTTTGAAAAAAGAATAAACCGGCGGGCAAAGCACGCAGGACTCTTACTTTGCATCACCCCCAAACGAGATCAACGAAGTTAATCCCACATTAATACAATACTTCATATGGAGCGCTCCCTTAACCTTCTTTTATAACTCATAAAACCTTCATACCTTTGCCTCGGAGAGTTGCCGGAGTGGTCGATCGGGGCGGTCTCGAAAACCGTTGTACCTCTTGAGGTACCAAGGGTTCGAATCCCTTACTCTCCGCAAATCAAGAGCCCAACCAGTAAGGTTGGGTTTTTTTTCAAGCATTGAAAGTTGACTTTCAAAAGTTTGAAAAAAGAATAAACCGGTAGGCAAAACACGCGGGGCTCTTACCTTCTTGCATTTTCCCTAAAATGTGATCAACGCAGCTAATCCCTACAACGGTTTATTATTTGATAATTCTGCCTTAATGAAAGGTAAAAATATCTTCTTGACTAAGTCGTGTATTTCACCTAATTTTGTAGTACGTAACCATTAATATATATCACATGAAAAAAATAGTACTTGGTATTTTTGTGATGGCATTTTTATCCATAAATCTGCAATCAAAATCCATTAGGGCATACTTGTCTTATTCGGTGTTCAACACCCCGGAAAACGAGCCCTATGTAGAAACCTATCTAACTATCCAAAGCAACAGTGTCAAGCAGGTATTGCAGGAAAATGGCAATTATAGCGGTAAGTTGCACGTACAAATGATTTTCAGGCAAAACGACAGTATTATAAATTTTGGAAAATATGTGCTTACAAGCCCAGTGATTAAAGATACCCTTGCAAATTCATTGAATTTCCTGGATGTACAGAGGTATTCATTGCCTGTTGGGACTTACGACATGGAACTTACACTAGATGACCCCAACAGCCCAGAAGATCCTATTGTAAGCAACACAAGTTTCAATGTCTTTTTCCCTGATGAGGAATTGACATTCTCTGATATCCAATTTCTAAGTTCATATGAAAAAAATGATGCCGATAACATCCTGAATAAGCATGGATACAAGGTAGTACCTTACGTCTTCAATTTTTTTCCGGAAGAGGAAAAAGCCTTGCATTTTTACACAGAAATTTATCATTCTGATAAGTCTATAGGCGAGGATTCATACGTGATTTATTCATATATCAGGCCATTTGAGGTGGATAAAAAACTTGATCAGTTCTTTTACCTCAGAAAAATGAACGCCAAACCCATTGATGTCATGTTAAATACTATTGATATCAAGCAGTTACCCACCGGAAATTACCTGCTTGTGCTTGAAGCCCGCGACCGGAACAATGAATTGATTGCAAATAAAGAGCTTTTCTTTTACCGCGATAATCCGGATGCGCAATTCAATATGACGAATGTGTTGTTAACAGATGCATCCAATACATTTGTAGATCAGATCGAAAACCGTGACACACTTGCTTTATACATTGATTATCTCTATCCGATTTCCACTTCAGCTGAAAAAATGTATGTGAAATCGCAAATTAAATCTGCGGAGGTGGAAGATTTGCAAAAATATTTTTACAATTTCTGGCATGAACGAAATAATCTTGATCCCGAGGGGGCCTGGTTAAGTTACCTGGAGCGCGTTAAGCAGGCAAACCATAACTTTAAAACGGTAGCCTTGCCAGGCTACTTGTCAGACAGGGGAAGAGTATACTTGCAATATGGCAAACCAAATGCCATTGCCGAAAGCCATAATGAACCGGCAGCTTTTCCTTATGAAATCTGGCACTATTATTCTATAAATGGCCAGCGGGACAAAAAATTCGTTTTTTATACCCAGGAGATTGCCACCAATGATTTTCAGCTGCTTCACTCGGATGTAGTGGGTGAATTGGCTAATTATCACTGGCAAAGGCAGCTATACAGCCGCACGTGGGATCCATACTCGATTGATGATGTGATCGTACCTAATTCGTTTGGAAGTTTTGCAACAGATTACTACAGGCAGCCTAGATAGTTGCCATAATTCTGATAGTACATATTTTCGATTACTTTTGTAATAGCGACCCACATTGAGAATTTATAATTGAAGAAATAGCGTATTGAAAAAAGTAGCCGTCGTTATATTGAACTATAATGGGATCAGTTTTCTCGAAAAATTCTTACCTATCGTTATTGAAAGAACGGCAAAAGATGCGGAAGTTTGGGTGGCCGATAACAATTCACTTGACGGCTCCGTCGAATACCTGGCCGAACATTTCCCAAATATAAACCTGGTTGAAAATCACTATAATGGCGGATTCGCCACTGGCTATAATATGGCATTAAGTAAAATTGATGCCGATTATTTTGTGTTGCTCAATTCTGATATAGAGGTTACTGAGAACTGGATTAATCCAGTGATAGAATTGATGGAATCCGATTCTGAAATTGCGGTTTGTCAGCCGAAAATAAGATCGTATGATGATCGGGAAGATTTTGAGTATGCAGGTGCCTGTGGTGGTTTCATTGATAAATTTGGCTACCCTTTTTGCCGCGGACGGGTATTTCAATCACTGGAAAAAGATACAGGCCAGTATGATGAACCCATTGAGGTGTTTTGGGCGACCGGTGCCTGTATGTTTGTAAAGGCTGATATTTACCATAAATTTGGCGGACTTGATGATGATTTTTTTGCCCATATGGAAGAAATTGATTTCTGCTGGCGCCTCAAAAATGCAGACTATAAAATTATGGTATGTCCATCCTCGGTGGTATACCATGTGGGAGGCGGCACTTTACCAAAAAAATCAGCTCGAAAAACATACCTGAATTTCAGAAATAATTTCTCCCTTTTGTATAAAAACCTTCCTAAAGAAAGATTGTTTATCACATTTCTCGTCAGGTTATTTCTGGATGGTGCTGCTGGTATTAAATTTTTGCTTGAGGGTGACTTTCAGGATTTAACTGCCGTAATTGAGGCTCACTTGTATTTCTACAGAAATTTCAAAAAGCTAAAGCGTAAAAGAAAGCAACTGGTGCAAAAACATGTGAGCAATATGTACGATGGCAATATAGCATACCAACATTATATTTTAGGAAAGAAAAAATATTCAGACCTCGATAAGGAAAGGTTTAGTTAATCTATTTTAAATATTCTAAAGCCAGCCTGTACGAATCCAGCCCAAATCCGGCAATCGTTCCCACACAATTAGGTGCAATATATGACTTATGACGGAAATCTTCCCTTGCCAGGATGTTTGAAATATGCACTTCAATAACGGGTGTGTCTATTGCATTTATCGCATCAGCAATGGCAATGGAAGTATGTGTGTAGGCGCCGGCATTCAGCACAATCACATTAAATTCGAGGTTAGCTTCCTGTATTTTATTAATAATTTCCCCTTCCACATTCGATTGGTAATACTCAATATGCTGATGGGAAAACCTGGTGCGCAATCCTTCCAGGTAATCATCAAATGACATATTGCCGTAAATATCGGTTTCGCGTTCGCCGAGCAAGTTTAAATTCGGGCCGTTAATAATCAAGATTCTCATGGTTTTAGCTGAACGGTTAAAAGCACAAAATTAAGAATTGTTGCTAAATGATTTGCATATCTTTCTTGCAATCAGCCTCATCAAATCATATCTTTTTTTGTAACTTTGCCGACTCAAATAGGGGTGCCTTATAACTAAGGGCTGAGATCATACCCTCGGACCTGATCCGGATAATGCCGGCGAAGGGAGAGTGATATTATTTGATCCATTCGGCTTTCCTCATTTGATTTAATTAAAAACTTAAATCAAATAGCCATGTTTAAAAAATACGTCTTTGCAATATCTATTATACTTGTTTCTTATTCTGTTAGCGCCCAGTGTTCTATTTCGGGTGCTGTAGCTATTGATGAAACCGGAGAGTCTTTGCCGGGTGCGAATATTTTGTTAGAAAATAGTTATTTAGTTACTTCAACTGATTCGAAGGGAGAATTTCTATTCAATAATGTGAAGCCTGGTAATTACAAGCTTACTGTAAGCTATGTGGGATTTAAATCCATCCGTGAAAACCTTGAAGTGTCAGAAAATCTTCAAATAAGTTTTCGTATGAAACCGGAAGTATATATGAGTGAAGAAGTGATCATCTCAGCCATCAGGGCCGGAGGTGAAACGCCCACAACTTATACTTTGCTTGATGCAAAGCAAATTGCCGAAAAGAATTTTGGGCATGATCTGCCATATCTAATGCAAACCATGCCATCAACGGTCGTAACTTCCGATGCAGGAAACGGGATTGGGTATACCAATATGAGGATCAGGGGCACTGACCTTACTGGCATTAATGTAACCATGAATGGGATACCCGTGAACGACCCGGAGTCGCATGCCGTATTTTTTGTAGATCTACCCGATCTGGCTTCCTCAATTGACGATTTAAAAGTGCAGCGCGGCGTTGGAGGGTCATCAAATGGTGTGGCATCATTTGGCGCAAGTATCAATATAAAAACCGGTGAGTTTGAAACAAATCCGTATGGAGAGATCAGCAGTGCTGCGGGTTCATTCAACACCTTTAAAAATACCATCAAGCTGGGAACAGGTCTAATAAAGGAAAAATGGGCATTCGATGGACGGGTTTCATTTGTCCAATCGGATGGGTATGTCGACAGGGCCAGCGCCAATTTGAATTCTTTTTACCTGTCAGGAGGGTATTACGGGAAAAAGGATGTCGTTAAGCTGATCGTTGTGAATGGAGCTGAAAAAACGTACCAGGCTTGGTATGGAATACCCAAAGACAGCCTGGAGACGAACAGAACTTTTAATCCAGCCGGTGAAATATTTGATGAGGAAGGAAATTTTTTAGGCTATTATGATAACCAAACGGACAATTACAGGCAAACCTATTACCAGGCACATTATGCACACGAATTTAATCGTCAGTTGAATTTATCATCCAGTTTTTTTTATACAAGAGGCCTCGGGTATTATGAAAACTATAAGAACAACGAGAAATACGCTGATTACGGATTCAGTGAACCGGTCTTCGGGGATGATACGGTGAGCAGGTCGAACATGATCACACAGAAATGGCTGGACAATCACTTTTATGGCGTCAATATAAGCTTAAATTATCGCATGAGCAGGCTGAAGCTCAATATAGGCACAGGCTGGAACAAATATGACGGGGATCATTATGGCAAAGTAATCTGGGCCCAATATGCAGCGCTCGGATTGTATGACCAGGATTGGTATTTCAATACAGGCATCAAAACGGACTTTAACATTTTTGCCAAAGCGAATTACAGCTTGAATGATCAGATCAATGTCTATGCTGATCTTCAATATCGAAGAATAAACTATGAAATTGATGGAACCCATGATGATTTAAGCGATCTGACACAAGCACATGTTTACAATTTCTTCAATCCTAAAATTGGACTGAATTATATGTTCAACCAGGCAAATTCAATTTATGCATATGTTGGAATTGCCAACCGGGAACCAAACCGGTCAGTTTTCAGGGATGCTGATCCGGGGCAGGAAGTGAAACCAGAAACGTTAACAGATTATGAACTGGGATATAAATACAGTAGTAGCTTTTTAAGCCTTGAAGCCAACCTGTTTTATATGGATTACAAAGACCAACTGGTACTCACCGGAAAAATCAATAATGTAGGGGCTCCCGTTATGACGAATGTGCCGGATAGTTATCGAACAGGAATTGAATTTATGGGAGGTATTAAATTTCTTAAAATGGTTGACTGGTATTTGAATGCCACTTATAGCCTGAACAAGATCAATAATTTTGCTGAATATGTCGATAATTGGAATTATTGGGATGATCCGGAAAGCCAGCCTTATCAGTACGAAAAAGAACTGGGAACAACCGATATTTCATTTTCACCTGATTTCACCATGTCGAGCAGGCTGAGCGTAGAGCCTGTGAACAATTTCACAGTGACATTCATTTCAATTTATGTAAGCCGTCAGTTTATTGATAATACTTCAAATGTGGATAGAAGTATTGATCCTTACCTGGTAAATAACTTACGATTTGTGTATAGTATCAAGACAAATTTTATCAAACAAATTGATTTTTTATTGACGCTGAACAATATTTTCAATGCCAAATATGTAACCAATGCCTGGGTATATCGATACGTGTATGATGGTGAGGAAGGCATCCTGAACGGTTATTTTCCACAGGCAGAATTCAATTTTATGGCGGGCATCAACCTGAAATTCTAATCGCAATTCGTACTTTTACGGCCCTATGAAACGGATTTTTCTAGTGCTTCTTCTGATGGTGTATTTTAGTTTTGGTTACTGCCAGATCATAGCAATTGACACATCCCTGAATATCAGCAAAAATACAGGTGATGATGTGTCTCCTGCATGGTCGCCTGACAGTAAAAAACTCGTTTACCAGTCTGACAGAAACGGAAACTGTGATATTTTCATGTACAACCTGGACATGGATTCCACGATCCAGCTTACTTTCAGCCTTCAAAATGAACAGCATCCTGTGTGGCATCCTAATGGGCGTGCTATCATTTTTGATGCAGGTGATGATACCATGCAGTACCTGTATAAGGTCGGCCTGAAAACATTAAAAATTTCACCTCTATTCGATCGGCAAATTATATGCAAACAGCCGGTAATGGCAAATGACGGACGGATGGTATATTTCCTAGGGTATGATGCCCAGCACGAAAACTGGGAGTTGTTCAGTTACCATTTCGTTTATGACAACCTGAATCAATTGTCCTATTATAAAAATAATAGCACGTTTTTAGGCTTGGCGCCGGATGGGAAAACCGTTCTCTATGGTTACCAGTCATACGCATACCCATTTCATCGTTTACAGTTATACAACTGGTATGGTAATGAATTGCAATCTTTTGAGGACTATAATATTATGTATGCCACGTGGCATCCTGATGGGCTGAAAATATATTTTATTTCCGATAAGGATGATCTTGAAGGCGAATTATACAGTTTCTGGAAGGATGGAACACATCTCATTCGGCTTACCGACGATAATTATAAGATGAACCATCTGAGCATATCACCTGATGGTAAGTCGTTAGCGTGTTCAGTTTTGAATAACGGGAATTACGAAATCATGATAATACCGCTCGAATCATTCTGATCGCCACTTATTCATATCTTTGCCACAATAGAAACCTTAAAAAAATTAGCATGGCACAACAGGAATTTAGTGTAAAACGTATTGGCCCGATAGCAATTATCGCGGTTGTTGTAATCTTATTAGTCGTTTTCTGGAGCAGGATGACGGTAACCATCAATTCCGGTGAAGCCGGTGTGTTGTTTAAAACATTAACCAACGGGGTTGATACTGAGAATACCTATGGGGAAGGTTTTCATTTTCTATTGCCATGGGATAAAATGATTGTTTATAATGTAAGACAGCAGGAAATAGCCGAAGAAATGAATGTGCTGTCTTCAAACGGATTGGAAATTAAAGCGGATGTATCAGCATGGTACCGTCCTGATTATTTAAAATTGGGCTTCCTGCACCAACAAATTGGAAATGCGTACTTAAGAGTGGTTGTTATTCCGGCACTGCGATCTTCTGCCAGAAGCGTTATCGGACGGTATACACCTGAGCAGATATACTCGACAAAACGCGATGCGATACAGGTAGAGATTTTCGAAGAAACAAAAGCCATCCTGGATGATAAGTTTGTTGAACTTGATAATGTGCTTATCCGCTCCATTATTTTACCACCAACCATCAAATCTGCCATTGAAAGCAAATTGAAACAGGAGCAGGAATCATTGGAATATGAGTTTAAGTTGCAGAAAGCGCAAAAAGAAGCTGAAAGACAGCGAATTGATGCTGAGGGTAAAGCAGCAGCCAATAAAATCCTGAACGCCAGTTTAACTGATAAAATTTTACAGGAAAAAGGTATCAGTGCCACCGTAAAACTTGCCGAATCACCAAACTCGAAAGTGGTGATTATTGGAAATTCAAAAGACGGAATGCCGTTGATACTTGGAGATATTAAATAGTATTTGATGCATGGGTAGTGGGATCAAAATAAAGAACAAGAGGGCTTCATGGGAATACCACCTGATTGATAAGATCGTGGCCGGCATCGTGTTGACCGGCACAGAGATCAAATCTATCAGAAATGGGAAGGCCAGCCTGGCCGATTCATATTGCTATTTCGAAGGTCACGAATTGTACGTCAGGGGTATGCATATTGCCGAATACACTTTTGCCTCCTACAACAACCATTTAGCCAAACGCGACAGAAAATTACTTTTAAATGCAAGGGAGTTACGGAAATTGCATACAAAGGTGAAGGAGAAAAGTATGACCATCGTACCCGTTACTCTTTTTATAAACGAAAAAGGTTTGGCAAAGTTGGGATTGCCATTGCAAAAGGTAAACATCATTACGATAAACGGGACAGCTTGAAAGAAAAGGACTCAAAACGGGATTTGGACAGGCTGCTAAAACGTTAGCATTTTAGTAGGTTGCTAAAGTTTTCCTTCCCATTCATTCATAAATTGGTCCACAAATCTTTTCATAAAAGCATGGCGGTCTTCGGCCAGTCTTTTTCCTGTTGATGTGTTCATCATATCTTTCAGCAGGAAAAGCTTTTCGTAGAAATGATTGATGGTAGGCGCATCACTTTTTTTGTAAGTCTCTTTGTCCATATGCAGGTCAGGTTCAATACCCGGGTCGTATAACTTGAAATTTTTATGGCCGCCATAATTAAAAGCCCTGGCAATGCCTATGGCGCCGATAGCATCCAGGCGGTCTGCATCCTGAATAACCCTTAGCTCCAATGAATCAAATTTCTTTTCTTCAAATGTTTTATGAAATGAAATATTCCGGATAATCGCCTCGATATGTTCAATTGTTTTGCTGTCCAGTTTCAAGCTTGTCATGAATTGAACCGCTTTCTCAGGCCCAACTTCTTCATCTCCATCATTGAATTTCGAGTCGGCAATGTCGTGCAATAAAGCACCTAACTGTACAATGAATACATCTGCCTTTTCTTTGGCTGCCATGTTCAGCGACATTTTCCATACCCGGTAAATATGCCACCAGTCGTGCCCTCCCTCTGCATTTTTAAGTTCATTTTGAACAAAGTTGACTGTCTTTTCAATGATCTTTTCCTGTGTCTCCGGCATAATTTATCAGAATTGCATCCCCGGCTTTCCGAGAATATTATTTTTGCAATTCAAAACTATAAAATTAGCGTACATGAATTACGACATATTGGTATTGGGGAGCGGACCCGGCGGTTATGTAGCTGCCATCAGGGCATCACAATTGGGAATGAAAACGGCTGTGATTGAAAAATCAGAATTAGGCGGTATATGTTTGAATTGGGGCTGTATTCCTACCAAAGCATTGCTGAAAAGCGCACAGGTATTCAATTATACTAAACATGCTGCTGATTATGGGGTGAAGATCGAAGGTGATGTTACCGCTGATTTAAAAGGAATGGTAGAAAGAAGCAGGGGTGTGGCAGACGGCATGAGCAAAGGGGTGCAATACCTGTTGAAGAAAAACAAAGTGGATGTGATCCGGGGTTTTGGAAAATTACAACCCGGAAAATCCGTTGAAGTGACTGATGCTGAAGGAAAAACTGCTCTATATCAAGCAGGTCATATCATCATTGCGACGGGAGCCAAATCGAAGCAATTGCCCAACTTAAAACAGGATGGAAAAAAGATCATCGGCTACCGCGAAGCAATGACGCTGGATAAACTTCCGAAAAGTATGGTGGTTGTTGGTTCGGGAGCGATTGGTTCAGAGTTTGCCTATTTTTATAATTCGCTTGGTGTGGAAGTCACGCTGGTTGAGTTTTTACCCTATATTGTTCCCTTGGAGGATGTGGATGTTTCAAAGCAACTGGCGCGATCCTTTAAAAAAGCCAAGATGAAGGTGATGGTCAGTTCATCGGTGGAGAGTGTAGATACAAGCGGTGATACATGCAAAGTGCATATAAAAACAGCCAAAGGCGAAGAGACAGTTGAAGCAGATATCGTGTTGTCAGCAGTGGGGGTTGAGACAAATTTGACAGGCATAGGGCTGGAAGATGCAGGCATTGAAGTGGAAAAAGGCAAGGTGAAAGTGGACAGTTTTTATAAAACCAATGTGGATGGCTATTATGCCATTGGCGATATAGTGCATGGCCCCGCACTGGCGCATGTGGCTTCACATGAGGGCATTACCTGTGTTGAAAAAATAGCCGGGCAGTATGTGGAAGCCATCGATTATGGCAACATCCCGGCATGTACCTATACCAGCCCGGAGGTGGCATCTGTTGGAATGACGGAACAACAGGCTTTAGATGCAGGATATGATATTAAAGTAGGTAAATTCCCATTTACAGCTTCAGGGAAAGCGAGTGCCGGAGGCAACAGGGATGGTTTCGTAAAGGTGATTTTTGATGCCGGAATCGGGCAGTGGCTGGGTTGCCATATGATTGGTGATAATGTAACAGAAATGATCGCTGAAGTAGTGGTGGCCAGGAAGAAAGGTGCCACCGGACATGATATTATCAAATCCGTTCATCCACATCCAACCATGTCAGAGGCGGTTATGGAAGCCGTTGCTGATGCTTTTGGGGAGGTAATTCATATTTAGGTATTTGCAAAAAGTGTAATACATTATCACTTGATTCTTTATCTTTACTAATTGCTTATAAAACAACTTTTAAGCTAACCGAACTCATTCTATAGTTTTAAGCTAATAATGGGAGTAAAAAGAAATAATCTTCAACTGATATTAACGCTCATTATTTTTGGCAGTATTTATTCATTAATCTCAATTGTAAATCATTACTACTTCAGAACCAGCGCATTAGATTTAGGATTATACACAAATGCCTTATATGATTATTCCCATTTTCAATGGAATGATAGTCTGACATTTAAATCGGTTCCAGAGAATTTATTGGCAGATCATTTTGATCTTTATTTAATTCTTTTCTCACCTTTCTCGCTGATCTTTGGGAGTTACACTTTAATCATTATTCAAATAATTGCAATATTGTTTGGCGGGCTTGGTGTTTACTATTTCTTCAAATCAATCCAAAGCAGATTGGCGTTGCATGCCATGATATTTTTTCTTTCATTTTTTGCAATATACTCCGCGTTATCTTTTGATTATCATAGTAACGTTGTGGCTGCAATGCTTGTTCCCTGGTTCATTTTATCAATAAAAAGGGAAAATTATTCAGTAGCATTTGTATACTTTATGCTGATCTTAATCGCAAAAGAAAATATGGCTTTATGGACAATGTTTATATGTTTCGCGTTAATGTTCGATTATTATAAAAACAAAAAAAGCCTGAAGTTTTTATTCGTTCTCATAGGTTTATCATTACTATATTATATTTCCATCATCCATTTTGTAATGCCAGCATTATCAAATAATGGTATCTATCCGCACTTTCATTATTCAACACTAGGCAGCAATAGCTATGAAGCTGTGAAGTATTTAATAGCGCATCCAATTGATTCAATTGGGCTGCTTTTTAAAAATCATACTGGTGATGAGTTCGGAACCTTTGTAAAATTGGAATTCCATCTGATCGTTTTATTTTCAGGCGGTTTTTTATTGCTTCTAAAGCCGAATTATTTGATAATGCTTATCCCTGTTTATTTTCAGAAATTATTCCATGATTATACAAGTATGTGGAGTATCGCAGATCACTATTCTATTGAGCTCACACCCGTTATTGCTATTGGATGTTTTTTAGTGATCTCCCGGTTTACCCATAAAAAGATGAGAAATATGTGGTCTTACATACTGATTGTTCTCGCAATAATATCTACTATCAGGGTAATGGATAACACTGTTTATTATACCAACAAAGCAAATATTAGGTTCTATAAATCGTACCATTACAAGAAACCCTATGACGTTAAAATTATGCACGAATTTCTAAGAGGAATTCCAAGTGATGCGCCAGTAAGTGTCCAGTCAAGTTTTTTGCCGCATGTTGCTCTCAGGGACAAAGCTTATCAATTTCCATTAATTCATGATGCCGAATACATCATTTTATCGCCAAATGAAAGTACCTATCCATTAGATGAGCAATCATACAACATTAAAGTTAAAGAATACAAAGATTCACTCGAATGGGATTGTATTGAAGACAATAATGATATTGTTATTTTAAAAAGAAAATAAAGATTGTCAATTAAAAGTCCGGCATTTTAAACATCAGTATCCTGGGCAAACAAAACGCCAAACTTTTCACTGAAAACATAGGTATTCGAAATGTGGTTTTTTCCATCAATCGGATGTCGCCAACATCGATCGTGTTACAGAGTTTTCGGGCAAATAAGTTGTTCTTATAAAGCACACCAGTATACAAAGCATGCATGTAAAACAGGAGTTTATATAAATTTTCCGGCGAAAAATCAGTTTGAAGTAACAGGGCAGTTGTTTGTTCAAATTCCTGTTTCAACTTGTCATTTACTTCACTAAAACTATTGCAAAAGCATACAAAAGTGGTCATACCGGACCGGGCATCTTTAAAAATATCCTGGCTGTCGTTCAGATATTGAATAAAGGCACCGAGTTGCAAAAATGCTTCCTTGTTTTTTTTCGTAATTTTAATGAGAAGAGCCGCTGTGAGTAGAATCGCCGTCCCGCCTTTCTCCCTTGTCAATTTATGAATTGCTGCTTCGCTTTCAGTCTCATTCAGTTGCAAATGACTTTCAATCTGAGGTTTCAGCATGGTGAAATCCTTTATCAATTGCTTTTTTTTATCATCAATACCTGAAAGTAATTTTTCGTAATAAAATATAAATACCTTTTCGATGGCAGTCAAGCGGTTGGGTTCGATAGTCTCGCCATTTAAGAGCAATGAAACTCTTTTATACCCAAGTTGATGATCATCCACCATCAAGTCTGTAATAGCCATGAGTGCCCCGAGGTAAATAAGTGACCTCTTTTCATTTAACCTAAGGTGCTGTGGTCGTAATTCAGCAAGCAATTCCCCCAGGTAAAGGTTGGTGGCCATATACCATTGCATTTTCAACAAATGGAGCCGGGTGATGCTGCCATCATTGATTTTCTGTGTTCTGGAAATTTCATATGCTGCAATACGCTTTGCATATTTGTGATACGATCCATGTTCAATATTAACAGCCCTGACTTTCGAGATAAATTTGATTAAAAGGAAACTGTTCTTTAGGTTACTCATTAATTTTTTGCGTGCAACATTTATGCCTCAAAGCTAAAAAATTGTTGGTAGAATTTGGAGGCTTTTTTAAAAACTAAGCCGGTATGAGATTTTAAGCAAAAATATATTCCTCGGGCTAACATCCAGCAGCTTATTTATATTTTCTGATAGGCTGAAACGGCCGTCGGGGTGGTCACCTGTGCGTCCTTGCGACCAAACCAAATAGGCAGTGGACCCGGGAATATATTCCCACCTGATAACCAGGTTCGAGCGGAATTCGTAAAAGCTGAAATCAGGATTCTCAAAACTGTAATCCGTATATCCATCGCCACTTTCATCAATATGATACATATTGTCAGCCTCATCATATGAAATTTCATTGTCAGTGTACAGGGTATATTGATCCTGCCAACGTTTCGACATTGGATTTGCGACCTGTTTATATGATGAATACGCTCCGGAAAATAAGTAAGGCTGACCCCAATATTGAATGGAGAGATCGGGCGTAATCGAAAGTTCAATTCTAATATCCATGCTAACAAATTCCTGGTTTATGGCCGAAACTACATAGACGTCATTGCCATTATATTCAGGTGTTTCAACGTAAATAACTTCTTGTTCTCTGTAATTATAACCCGGTTCTAGTGATATCTGCAGGAAGTTAAGGGGGCGATAAATAAAATCGAGACTGGCCCCAAAACTTCTTTGATAAGCTTCATCTCCCCAGTTATTCCTCACGAATAACTCAAAAGATAATTTTTTCCGACTATCTGAATCTATATTGAACCAGGTGCCAAATTCCCCGGGAGCTCTTAAATTCGGACCTCCGCGTAATTGATGACGGTCAATATCAAAAAATCCCCTGTTAAATCCAATAGCAAAACTCCAGTAGTTTTTAAACTGCATTCGCATATTCAAATTGACGTTCATATATAAATGTTCGCCAGAGAAATCCCAACCCGAAGATTGAGAAGCGTTTATATTCAGGCTTCTGAAGATGCTAAAAGGTTCCCATATTCGGTACCCACCCCAAACTCCCTGGTTCATATAATCTGCTAACCTGAGGAATCCCATACCATTCAGATCCAATCCGGGTGTTCGCCATGTAAACCATGCACCGTATTGCCAATGTCCGCCACCGGTTCTACCACCTTCAATGGTTCCGCCGTTACCAAAAAGGCTTGTTTTTGTAGAATCTACTGATAAATGCTTTAAATCAGGGCGTTGATAATATCTTTGAGGGGCTTCCTGAAGCTCTGTTATGGCTTCAGTTGAACCATAAACCTGGCTAAAGACACTTCTGATACTGAGGTTGTAAGATTTATCTTTCCAGAATTTCTGGAAGTCAACTCCCTGTGTGTATTCGGCAGTCGGAAGAAAATTTAAAGATGTATCAGTATCATTGATAAACCTGTTTGTGGCAGTAAGCATGCCGCCGATAGTGGTATTTCCTTTGTCAATATCTTTTTGAATTCTGGTATTGAAATAATTGGTTAATGGTTCAACAGATTCTTCAGTATATACTCCATCAGAAAATATAGACGTGTTTTCTTTATTGGTTATGCTTTCCAACACACCGATTGACCACCCGTTACTTGTTTTACCTGATAACTTCATGGCACCAAGTATTCGAGTATATTCTGGAATGTCGGCATATTCTTCATCATCAAGGTCTGGTTCGAATTGAGGTTTTCTTCCTACACGCCTGGAATAAAACAGGTTATCGACACCAAAAAAACCATCCCCCTCGGTTACGGGATAATTAT